>Ga0208772_100071_pt1 | contig 36686 bp, 28 predicted proteins | sample AntDeeMetVIREN14_FD_184782 | JGI IMG/M metagenome (GOLD analysis project Ga0208772, IMG submission 184782) | Saline lake microbial communities from Deep Lake, Antarctica, in enrichment culture - Antarctic Deep Lake Metagenome VIREN14 (SPAdes)... ... | reverse complement strand
TTAATTCGTCTTCAACAAGCCCATGCAAGTTAATTTCCCCAAAATCGTTTACCTCAATAGCTTCATAGCTATCAGGAAAGTCATCTGCCACCTGCCGCTTAGTGACAGGAGCATACGCAAATTGCGCGAGAATATCAACATCCAAAGGCGTATTACAGCGTTCACAAAGTACTTTAACAGCAACTTTTGCGTCCCCTGCAAAATAACTAATGCCTTGCTCATCAATTCCAAACTCAACACTAACCTCCGGATCTGAGCATGGTTCGACCAAACTCTCCTGAAGTCTTGTTAACGTTTTTCCAGGCACAACCCCATCATATACCACTTTCTTATTGGCACTTTTGACTGGATCTACTGTTACGGGAATACGGATCTTTTGCATAGCGCGCGAATGTTAACGAAGTTGCCCTTTACTGACAAGGGAAATCTATCGTTATTCCTTATTTAGGGGGTTAATTTTATGAGTTCTCAGCATATCCAGTAAGGCAATGGCCGGTAACCCGATTAATGTGTTGGGATCGTTCCCTTTTAAGCTGTTGAATAAACTGATGCCCAGGCCTTCACTTTTAAAGCTCCCGGCACAATCAAGTGGCTTTTCCAATTCAACGTAACGCTCAATTTCTTTTTCAGTTAAGTGCCGAAATTCTACGTTAAAAGGCTCTACTCTCACTTCACATTGTTCTGTGGCTGTGTTCAGTACTGCCAGTCCAGTGTAGAAAGTGACGGTTTTGCCCACAAAGCCCAATAATTGCTTAACGGCATTCTCGGTATTACCGGGTTTTCCCAGAATCTGTCCGTCACAAACTGCAACTTGATCAGAACCAATAATAACGGCATTTTCATGAGTCATGAGCTCTTCAACTGCACGGGCTTTGGCTTCAGCTAAACGCCCCACCAACTGTTGTGGGCTCTCAAAATCGATTGCAGACTCATCAATGTCTGGCTTAACAACCTCGTATTTCAAGTGCAGTTTATCTAAAATTTCACGGCGGTATTTAGACCCCGAACCAAGGATTAACGGTAATGTCATGGTCTCTCCTTTATAAGTCTGTCACTTAACTCTGTTAATGAGTCTACAACCAAAGCAGCGCCTGCCTCACGTAATCTCTCAGCGTCATGTACACCAAAACTAACACCAACAGGATGCACACCTGCCGCGATTGCCATTTTTATATCATGAACCGAATCACCAACCATGACGGTTTCTTCCGGATGAGCATTTAATTCACCCATTATCTCATAAAGCATTTGTGGGTCAGGCTTACCCCGAGTCTCACTTGCACAGCGGGAAGCTACAAAGTAATGTTCGGTTTCGCTTTCTGACCAGACTCGTTGTAAGCCCCTGCGAGCTTTTCCCGTTGCCACAGCCAGCTGAAAACCCGAGTCTGTCAGCTGAGACAAGACAGCTTTTGCATCATTGAATAACGGTGACGGTGTGGGGTTTAAATCGACATACTCATCACGGTATTGGACTAAAAAACCATCCAGCTCTACCGGATTAAGCAAACCAAACAGCTTTTCAATTGCTGGCTCAAGGCTCAAGCCAATAATATCTCTAACAGCAACATCGGTTGGAACAGGCAAACCTATATACTGAGCCGTGTTTTGCATAGACGACACAATCCGGCCTATCGAATCCATCAAAGTGCCGTCCCAGTCAAACACAATAAGTCGCTTATCGCACATCATTATAAGCTGTCCATATTATTGGGGCGTTAATTGCTTTAATGTTTGTTGTAAGTTGTCGTCCAGCGGCGCCTCGAAAGCAACTTCCTTATTCGTAACAGGATGCAGGAAGCGCAACTGCCAAGCGTGTAAAAACAAACGTTTTAAGCCAACTTGAGACATTGTGTTATCAAAGTCCACGTCACCGTATTTTGGATCTTTTGCTATAGGATGTCCGGCGTGCAGTGCATGTACTCTAATCTGGTGAGTTCTTCCGGTAACAGGGGAAGCCTCGACTAATGTTCCTTCTTTATACCTTTGTTGGATACGAAAGCGAGTTAAAGAGGCTTTGCCCTCGGCATCAACTCGTACAATTCGTTCACCGGACTTCAATGTATTCTTCTTTAGCGGGGCTTCAACACTACGAACCCGCTTTTGCCATTGCCCCCGAACTAATGCCAGGTATTGCTTATTCATTTCTTTGTTGCGCAACTGTTCATGCAAGTTTCGCAGCACAGAACGTTTTTTAGCAACCAACAACAAGCCGCTGGTATCTCTGTCCAGCCTATGTACCAGCTCTAAGTTCTTTTCTTTAGGGCGTAAAGCTCTGAGCCCTTCAATAAGGCCAAACTGTAGACCCGAACCACCATGCACCGCAACGCCTGAGGGCTTATTAATTAACATCAGTGCGTCATCTTCATACAAAATGGCATGTTCAAGCGCCGCTACCTGCTCTAAATTCGCTGAAGGTAAATCCGGACGTTCACTGACTTTCACCGGAGGGATACGAATAAGATCGCCCTCCTTTAGTTTATAATCAGGTTTTATTCGCTTTTTATTCGCGCGCACTTCACCTTTACGTACAATTCGGTATACCAATGACTTAGGCACACCGCGTAATTGCGCAATTAGGAAGTTGTCTATTCGTTGCCCCGACTCCTCTGCAGAGACGGTGTGCCAGCGAACTTCTTGTTGTATCGTTTTCATAGCGTCATTTTACCATCATCTGCAGGATTCAACAGAGAAATTGTTGCTTGTATTTTCAGTGGTTTTCATGAAATAATTAAGTGTCAAAGTCCATCGAAGATGGCAGACGAAGAATATATTTCGCGCAGTCGAAGTAACAGAGCGACGCATTATCCACATCAGCATACGGTTTTAAAGTTTAAAAAGAGACTTGCCCGAGATGTTGATGGCACGGAGAAGAACACAGCACATAGAACACGCTTTGTTTAATAATCGATTGCAGACGTAAAATTTAGCGACAATATGACACCGAACAGTTGGTGTTATCGGCACAGTCAAACTCATTTTAGTTACACGTTGTAGATGACGGGTAACGCAGGTCCCAAAGGGCCTGCAGCGACAGACGAATTCGATAATTGCACGATCGCCATAGGGGCGTGTCATATTGTGGCCCAAAGAATTGAGTCACAGTAATGAAAAGAATGCTAATAAATGCCACGCAATTAGAAGAATTGCGTGTAGCGTTGGTTGACGGCCAACGCCTTTACGATTTAGATATTGAAAGCCCTGGTCACGAACAAAAGAAAGCCAACATCTATAAAGGCAAAATTACTCGTATTGAGCCTAGCCTTGAAGCGGCTTTCGTTGATTATGGCGCTGACCGCCACGGCTTCCTTCCTCTTAAAGAAATCGCAAAAACCTACTTCCCACAAGGTTATACCTTCCAGGGTCGCCCGAATATCAAAGACGTGGTTAAAGAAGGCCAGGAAGTTATCGTTCAAATTGATAAAGAAGAACGCGGACAAAAAGGCGCAGCCTTAACCACGTTTATTTCTTTAGCGGGCAGTTATTTGGTACTTATGCCAAATAACCCTCGCGCAGGCGGTATTTCACGTCGCATTGAGGGCGACGAGCGCTCAGCACTTAAAGAAGCTTTATCAGAACTGAATGTACCTAAAGAAATGGGTCTCATTGTTCGTACAGCAGGCGTAGGGAAATCTAAGGAAGAGTTAGAGTGGGATTTAAACGTCTTACTTAACCATTGGGAAGCAATTAGTAAAGCTGCCGATGAACGCCCTGCCCCTTTCCTTATTCACCAGGAAAGTAATGTTATTTTTCGTGCTCTTCGGGACTACTTACGTCGTGACATCGGCGAAGTGCTTATTGATAGCCCTAAAGTATACGAACAGGTACGCACACACATACAATTAATTCGTCCGGACTTTCTGCAACGAGTAAAACAATATGAAGGTGACGTTCCGCTCTTTAGTCACTATCAGATTGAAAGCCAAATTGAATCAGCTTTTCAACGCGAAGTTCGCCTTCCGTCCGGTGGCTCAATTGTTATCGATCCAACAGAAGCCTTAACCTCTATCGACATTAACTCCTCTCGCGCCACTAAAGGCGGAGATATCGAAGAGACGGCACTGCAGACTAACCTTGAAGCAGCAGAAGAAATTGCGCGTCAGTTGCGCCTTCGTGATGTGGGTGGCTTAGTTGTTATCGATTTTATTGATATGACGCCTTCTCGCCACCAACGCGATGTAGAAAACCGCCTGCGCGACAGTCTGTCTCAAGACAGGGCTCGTATTCAGGTTGCCCGCATTTCACGGTTTGGTTTGATGGAAATGTCACGCCAACGTCTGCGTCCTTCACTGGGTGAGTCTGCAAACAATGTTTGCCCACGTTGTAACGGTCAGGGAACCATTCGTTCAAGTGACTCTTTAGCGCTTTCTATTTTGCGTTTGATTGAAGAAGAAGCGATTAAAGACAACACCATTCAGGTTCACTCACAGGTACCAGTTGATGTAGCCACGTATTTGTTAAACGAAAAGCGTCAATCTGTTAACCATATTGAAAAACGTCATAACGTTAAAATTGTCATTATTCCAAACCATCATCTGGAAACACCGCATTTTGAAGTTTTACGAATTCGTGATGACGAAGTTCCTGAATCAGCAAGTTTTGAGTTAGTGCAAAAACCAGAGCAAACAGAGTCTACGGTTTCTATTACCCTGACTCAGGATAAAGCCAAATTTGAAGAACCGGCATTAAAAGGCCTTCAGGCTCCAAGTGCTGCGCCTACGCCAGCACCAAAAGTTGAAGCTAAAAAACCAGCTCAACCGTCATTACTGACTCGTTTAAAAACTTGGTTCTCAGGTTTATTTGGTTCGGATGAAGAAGAAAGCCAGACCGAAGCAAATAAAAACAAACAAAGAACTTCGCAGAATCAGCGCAACCAGCAACGTCGAGGGCGTAACCGTCGTTCTGGCAACCGTCAGCAACGGGGTCGCAATCAGTCGACAGCCAACAAAGACGAGCCAAACAAAGAAGCGGTTTCTACAACGGAAGAAAAGTCGGCCGATTCGCGTGATGATGCGGGCACTCGTAATACACGTAACCGGAATGACCGCAGACGTCGTGGGCGCAGTAATAAAACGAATCAGGCACCAAAAGCTGAAGCGACTAAGAGTGATCAAGCGAGTACTGCGGCTGAACCAGAAAAAGCTAAAGAGCCAAAAGCACCTCAGGATAAGCCTCGCCGTCAGCGTAAGTCTATTGAAAAGTCGGTTAGAGTTTCATCTGCCGGAGATACAGTAAAAGCAAACGATGCTAAGAAAGAGGAGCAAAGTACTGAGCAGGTAAGTGCCGACAATAGTTCTCAAAAACAAACAACGGCAAAAGAAAAACCAGCACAGCAAAGCAGCTCCGGTAAAAGTGAGAACAAAGCAATTTCTAATAAGGTGCTTGATCCACGCATCCAGGCTGCCGCAGAGCTCGTACAAAATCAGGCTCAGTCTAAAGCGGGTGATGAAAAACATGAAGAGCCTCAAGCTTCAGTAGAAAAAGCAAAACCGGAAAGCGTTGAGCAAGAAGAAAAGGCGAAAGAAGCCGTTTCCGATAATGCTCCTCAGTCTGAAGGCAAAGCAAAAAGTCCGGTTGATGAAACTGAAGCGCCTACGCCAGCAGAGCCTGCTAATGTAGCTAAAACTGAAGCGCCTAACGATGAACCAAAGCCCTTAGAAAAAGAAGAGCCAGCAAAAGAAGAAGTTGAGCCGAAAGCTAACGAAGAAAAGAAAGGTCGGGATCGCTCTCGCCGTTCTCCTCGCCACCAGCGTGCTGCGGGTCAAAAACGCAAGCAGCAAGGTAAGGCTGAGGCCGTTATACCAAATCGTTCTTTAAGCGGCTCATCCTTTTCGGGCATGACTAAAGCAACTGCAGTAGAGCGCACCGAAGATTTTAAAGCGTTACCTGTTGCACAAGCTACCAGTCGCCAAGAGTTTACTAAAGACAGTCGTGTAGCGAGTATTTCTCAAGCCCGCTCCAGTTCTTATGCTGAAATGGCGAAATGTGACTAAGGGTATATAAGCAACAAAAAAGGTCGGTAGTTATACACTACCGACCTTTTTTTATCTCTGGAGTTTGAGTTTTTTACTGCTTAATAGTAATGAATGCGCGGTTTTTTTCTAACGTTTTTGCGCCTATACCTTTCACGTCAAGTAGTTGCTCAACTTCAGTAAAGCCACCTAGCTGCTCACGTAATTCGACAATTTGTTCGGCTCGCTTCATGCCTACACCAACGAGAACGTCGGAAATTTCCTGAGCGGAGCTGGTATTGATGTTAACGGTTTTTGCGTTGGCATCTTGCACTACTGGTGATGCGGTTGCTGTAGCTGGCGTTGGGCTCGCTTGTGCACCGCAAATCCAAAAGAGTGATGTTCCTAACAGTATTGATAATAATTTTAGCTTCATAGTATCTATTCCCTTTCGATAAAATAACTGCGTCACTGCAGTAGAGATACTATAGCTGAACTTTTTTATCGTCTGGCGAGATTAAGACATTACCAGGCGTTAAGTAGGTTACTCTCTTATGGATGCTAATATTTCCGCAACTGTCTCTGTAGGATTCTCTGAGCGCGTTATTGGACGCCCGATAACCATATAGTCAACACCAGCAAGCACTGCTTCCTTTGGGGTCATTACTCGTTTCTGATCGTCCGTTGCACTATTGGCAGGTCTTATTCCCGGCGTTACCAATTTAAATGACTCACCCAGTGCACTTTTAAGCATGCGCGCTTCTTGTGCAGAACATACAACACCATCCAAACCAGCTTTGTGTGCCAACTTTGCTAAATTAAGCACCTGTTGTTCTGCCGGCATTTGAATACCAATATCAGCAAGATCTGCATCACTCATACTGGTCAGTACCGTTACAGCAATTAACAATGGTGGGTTATCGAAAGGCTCAAGTGCATCTTTAGCCGCTTTCATCATTTCACTTCCGCCGCTAGCGTGGACATTGACAATATCGACACCGATTTTAGCCGCCGAAGTGACAGCTTTAGCAACCGTATTGGGAATATCGTGAAACTTTAAATCAAGAAAAACGGAAAAACCTTGTTCTACTTGCTTGCGTACCCATTCAGGACCAATAGAGGTAAACAACTCCTTTCCGACTTTAAGTCCAACTTGCTCCGAAGAAAGTTTGCTGACTAACTGGTCAGCTTCATTCTGTGTCTGGCAATCTAAAGCTACGTATATTTTCGGCAATGCCATGTCTTATTCACCATCTAGTCCAAAAATAGGTTTTGTTGTCGACCAACTCTTACAGGAAGGACAACGCCAATACAAAGTATGCCCTGAGAAACCGCAATGACGGCACTTATAATTTGGTCTCTGCACAATGTGTTCGTGCACCATTTTCTGCAGCCTACGAAGGCTATCGCGGGCATTACCAACATCAGCGGCCCGAATGTGAAGGCCCATTAAATAATGGAATCCTCGCATCGTTGGATGCTGCTCTAACACTTGAGTCATAAAGTGCTCTGCATCTTCAATACTTTGAGATTCGCAAATTTTTTCTGCCAGCGTAATTGCTGCGGTTATTCCGGCGTTCTGCTCGACACAAACATGGAGGAATTCTATAAAAGTATGAGTATCAGAGGTCTTTTTAAAAGCTTCTTCTAATAACGGTATAGTTTCGCAAACAAACGACTTATCTTGTTCAAATACCCGGGTCAGATAATTAATAGACTGACTATACTCCCCTTCATTCATATAAATTTTACCCAGGGAAAGCACCGCGCGAACGCAGTTATCATCGTGCTTTAGTGCTTTATTATAGTGTTTTATTTTACTGATGGTATTGTCATCTAACTCTGCAAGTTCGCAATAAAGTTGCGCCAGAACCACTCGAGCTTCAGGGTCTTGTTTAGACAGCCGTAAGGCAATTTTTATGGCTTTATCCCACTCATGAGTGGACTCGTACAGCTCCAGCAAATGCTTTTGGCTTTTTTCCCGAAACAGTTTGTAACTTTGCAAACCCGCAAACATTTGTTCAGCGCGGTCGTAAATTCCGGCAGAAAGGTAATCTTTTCCTAACTCATACATAGCCGTTAAACGGTCGTGCTCGGATAAGTTCGGAAGTGATGTCAGATTTTTATGAATTTTTATTGCCCGGTCTACTTCACCCCTGCGACGGAATAACTTTCCTAAAGTCCAGTGCGTTTCAATGGTTTCGCTATCGACATCTAATAGCTCAACAAACAAGTCCACAGCTTTGTCTGGTTGGTCTGATAATAAAAGGTTGATGCCGGTGGCGTACTGTTTAGAGAACCGCTTCTGTTCTTTCCGCTCTTCTGTGCGAACACTGTTACGGCCCATGAACCAGCCATAGGCAGCAGCAATCGGTAAAAGCAGGAAAAGAAGCTCTAGCATGAGCTATTAACTCTCTTTATCCAATTTATTGACGCGTCTAAGCAAGCGATTGTAACGATAACGCCAGGACAGACTCGACAGGAAAAGCAGGAGAATACCAACAACAAATCCACTACCAAAAAAGATAGCCAGTAATGATGCGACAGCCATTTCAGTTTGCAGTACCAACAAATTCACGATAACAGTTTGTGGGTTCTGGGCACCAAAAGCCATTGCTAAAAGAAATATGAGTAGTACAGGAATGAGAATAAGCAGCTTCTTCAGCATAATCGCTTACCTGTTAGTTATAAAAAAACGGCATGCCAGTATAGCATGCCGTTTTTATCAATCGAGCTTAAAAACTAACTTAACGTATCGACCCTCTCGCGAAGCTCTTTGCCCGCCTTAAAATGCGGTACATACTTACCGTCTAATTCAACGGCTTCACCCGTTTTGGGGTTACGGCCTACACGAGGAGCCCGATAATGCAGAGAGAAGCTTCCAAACCCTCGAATTTCTACGCGCTTACCTTGTGACAAGGACTGCACCATCTGTTCAAGAATTTCTTTTACCGAAGCTTCAACCTGCTTAGGAGGTAACTCGTGTTTCAAAGTTAACCTTTCAATCAGCTCTGATTTAGTCATCATTACCTCCTCTAATCAACTGCATAATTGCAGGAAATTATTCGTCGTCAGTTTTTGCAGCTTTAAAGGCTTCAGCCATTGCGCTGTTAAGACCAGAACCACTGTCCTGTTGCTTATTAACGCTTTCAACCGCTTCCTTCTCTTCTGCTTCGTCTTTCGCTTTGATAGACAAGCTCAGAGTACGGTTTTTGCGATCAACACCCATGAAGCGAGCTTCAATAGAATCACCAACGCTTAGTTCAGTGCTTGCATCTTCAACACGCTCACGTGAAATGTCTGCCGCACGAACATAGCCTTCAACGCTTTCAGCTAATTCAACTTTAGCGCCTTTAGCGTCTACTTCAGTAACTGTACCTGTAACAATAGCACCTTTTTTATTGGCTGCCAGGTAGTTATTGAATGGGTCTTCTTCAAGCTGTTTGATACCGAGTGAAATACGCTCGCGTTCAGCATCAACCTGCATAACTACAGCGGTAACTTCTTCACCTTTTTTGTAGTCACGAACGGCTTCTTCGCCAGTAGCGTTCCAGCTAATGTCTGACAAGTGGACCAAACCATCAATGCCGCCGTCAAGACCGATGAAGATACCGAAGTCAGTGATTGACTTGATCTTACCAGTAACTTGCTCGCCTTTATTGTGGTTCTTCGCAAACTCTTCCCAAGGGTTAGGTTTGCACTGCTTAAGGCCTAGTGAAATACGACGACGTTCTTCGTCAATTTCCAGAACCATAACTTCAACAGTGTCGTCCAGGTTAACCACTTTAGAAGGATGAACGTTTTTGTTTGTCCAATCCATTTCTGATACGTGTACCAGGCCTTCTACACCCTCTTCGATCTCGACGAAGCAGCCGTAATCAGTCAAGTTCGTAACACGACCAGTTAAACGGTGCCCTTCTGGGTAACGGTTTGCGATATCTGCCCATGGATCTTCGCCTAATTGCTTAAGGCCAAGAGATACACGAGTGCGCTCACGATCAAACTTCAATACTTTAACAGTGATTTCATCGCCAACGTTTACGATTTCACTTGGGTGCTTAACGCGTTTCCAAGCCATATCGGTAATGTGCAATAAGCCATCGACGCCGCCTAAGTCAACAAATGCGCCGTAGTCAGTCAGGTTCTTAACGATACCCTGAACTTCCTGGCCTTCTTGCAAGTTTTCAAGCAACTCTTCACGTTCTGCACTGTTTTCTTTCTCGATAACAGCACGACGAGAAACAACAACGTTGTTGCGCTTCTGATCAAGCTTGATAACTTTGAATTCTAAATCTTTGTTTTCCAGGTGCGTTGTTTCACGTACTGGACGTACATCAACCAGTGAACCAGGCAAGAATGCGCGAACGCCACCTAAGTCTACTGTGAAGCCACCCTTAACCTTACCAGAAATAATACCGATAACGGTTGCATTGTCTTCGTGTGCTTTTTCCAGCTGCAGCCATGCTTCATAACGTTTCGCTTTTTCGCGAGACAGAATGGTTTCGCCAAAGCCGTCTTCGACTGCATCAAGGGCTACGTCAACTACGTCACCGACGCTGACTTCTAATTCACCTTCTGCATTACGGAACTGTTCGGCTGGAATCGCGCTTTCCGATTTAAGACCTGCGTCAACTAAGACCAAATCTTTTTCGATAGCAACGATAGTACCTTTAACAATGGAGCCCGGGCGAGTTTCAACTTCCTTTAGGCTTTCTTCAAATAATTCTGCAAAATTTTCTGACATAGTGATTAACTTCGCTTATAAATAAGACGTCCACTGAACTTCCGTATACAGCGGGGTTATTAAAAAAGTCTGTTTGCTTCCTTACAACAGACGCCTAATTAAGGTCACATGACCCTAGCTAGTCTTTGAGAGTTTGCTATGGGCAAACATCAATACTTGTTCCAACACGTCGTCTATCGGCGTATCGGTGGAATCCAGATATAACGCATCCTCGGCTGGCTTAAGTGGAGCCACCGAGCGATTCGTATCTCGATCATCTCGTTCTTTTATTTCGTTCACTAATTGATCAATATTAGCATCAAAACCTTTTTCCTTCAATTGCTCAAAGCGTCGCCTTGCACGCTCTTCGGCTGAAGCAGTTAAAAATATTTTTGCATCGGCATCGGTAAACACAACGGTTCCCATATCGCGTCCATCGGCTACTAACCCCGGAAGCTCTTTAAAGCCACGCTGGCGGCGAAGAAGCGCTTCCCGTACTCTTGGAAGAGCGGCAATTTTAGATGCCATATTACCCACCTGTTCAGTTCGGATCGTCATGGTTACGTCCTCACCTTCAAGAATGATATGGGTTAATGAACGTTCTTCTTCTGCTTCAAACTTCACGTCCAGGTGCGCCGCTAAAGCCACCAAACTTTCTTCATCTTCCGGCGTAAAATCGTGATGCAAAGCCGCTAATGCCAGCACGCGATAAATCGCCCCACTGTCCAGCAAGTGCCAACCTAGCTTCTCTGCCAGTAGTCGGCTTATCGTTCCTTTTCCTGCCCCACTCGGCCCGTCAATCGTAATGACTGGAATATGAGTTGCCATAAAATCCTCTAATTGCTCTGCATTACGCAGCATTTAGCCGCGCAATTATACGCATCTGTAAAAAAATTGCATTAATCAAAGTCAGCAAGTCTATGAGTTAACTGTGACAGAGCCGTGAAAACTCGGAGAAATAGTTTGGATAGGTCTTTGCACAACAATCCGGATTATTGATCGTAACCCCGGCAGGCGAAAACGCCGCAAGTGAAAAACACATTGCCATACGGTGATCATCGTAAGTATCAATACAGGCGTTTTCCCAGCTCTTAATCGGTTCTATATAGAGATAATCTCGCCCTTCTTCGACTACCGCACCCAGTTTGCGCAATTCTGTTGCCATAGCGTACAGGCGATCAGTTTCTTTAACGCGCCAATTCGCTACGTTGCGGATGGTTGTCGGTTTATCGGCAAAAAGGGCTAATGGAGCAACCGTCATTGCCGCATCAGGAATATCATTAAAGTCCTGATCAATGCCCTTGACGGCTCCAGTTCCGGTAACGGTTATGCTGTTGTCCTGATAAGCCACAGAGGCTCCCATTTGCTCTATTACCTCAGCAAAACGCTTATCGCCCTGTATCGAATTTTTACCGATGCCTATTATCTCAACAGGGCCTCTACCTAATAACGCTGCAGCCATCCAGTAGGAGGCCCCACTGGCATCACCTTCCACCCAGTACTCCCCGGGCGACTGGTAAGCTTGTTTTCCGGCGATGGTATAGCGTTGGGGAGAGTCCTCTTTTATTGAAATACCAAAGTCCGACAACATTTTCAGCGTCAGATTAATATACGGGCGGGAAACCACCTCGCCTTTTAACGTTAAGGTTGAATCGTCGGGCAATAGAGGAAGCGCCATAAGTAATGCCGAAATAAACTGACTGGACACTGAGCCATCAATTTCAAACTTGCCTGGGGATAAACCTTTTGAAATCGATAAAGGGGGAAAGCCGGGCTCCCCCAGATAATCAATTGACGCTCCCTGCATTTGCAAAGCATCAACTAAGTGTTGAACCGGTCGCTCGTGCATTCGTGCATCACCTTTCAGCACAATAGGTGACTGATCTTCTTTTGCCGTCGCTGATAACACGGCAATAAGCGGCCGCATCGCTGTTCCAGCGTTACCTAAATAAAGTTCAGACGCGGAGCTTTTCCAGTGACAACCTAAACCTTCAACCTGAGTTGTAAGTTCATCGTCTTTAAAGCTAACACCCAGAGCGAACAAAGCTTCACGCATACGACTGGTGTCATCACTGACCAGTAAATTGTGTAAGGTAACGGGAGTCTGGCATAAAGCGGCCATAAGCAGTGCCCGGTTAGCAATGCTTTTTGAACCGGGTAAAGTGACAGTACCGCGACAATGCTGTCGCGGCTCTAAATGAATAGAATTAACCACGCAGCTTTTTCATTGCCTTAATAAAGGCTTGGTTTTCTTCAGGCAGGCCAATGCTGACACGTAAGTGATTAGGTAACTCATAGCCGCCAACAGGACGTACAATGACACCTTCGTGCAGAAGCTCGTCATAGAGCTTCTCGGCACCGGCCCCGACTTCTATGGTCAAAAAGTTACCATAAGAAGGAATATAGTTAAGGCCTAATTCTTCACAAAACTCAGTTAGTTGCTTCATGCCCTGTGCGTTTAAATCAACGGCTTTTTGTAAATAGGCGTGATCATCCAACACCACTTCCGCCGCTTTAAGTGACAGCGAGTTCATGTTGAATGGCTGGCGAATACGGTTAAGAACATCGGCTACGCTCTCATGACTTACGGCATAACCTGCGCGTAAACCTGCTAAGCCATAGGCTTTAGAAAACGTCCGGCTAACTACCAGGTTAGGGTAACTCTTTATCCACTCTACCGATGGCGCGCGCTCTTCTTCAGGTACATACTCGTAATAAGCTTCATCCAGAACCACGATGATATTTTTCGGTATTTTGTCCAGAAAGCTTTTCAGTGCAGAAGTCGATAAAAATGTACCCGTTGGGTTATTGGGGTTAGCAATAAAAATCATCTTGGTTTTATCGGTGACAGCTTTAGCTATTCCGTCAAGATCATGTCCGTAATCTACCGCAGGAACAGAAACGGGTTTTGCGCCAATAGCCTGAGTAACCAGCGGATACACTACAAACGCATGTTGGGAGAAAATAACTTCGTCTTTATCTGACACAAAGGTACGAGCTAAAATCTCTAAAACATCGTTAGAACCATTACCCAGGGTAATTTGTTGCGTACCGACATCATTAAGTTCTGCCAGACGACTTTTAAGATAATAACCGTTAGCATCGGGGTAACGCACTAAATCGGTTAACTCAGCTTCCAGAGCCGTTTTGACCTTTTCACTCAAACCCAATGGGTTTTCATTTGAAGCCAACTTAACCACGTGCTGCAAACCTAACTCACGCTGCAATTCGGATGTTGGCTTTCCCGCCTGATACGGGCGTAATTTTTTAACTCCGGGATTAACCAGTTCTAATGCGTTAAATTCTGCCATAGCGATTCACTACCTTTTTTATTCTATTTATTTAGCCAAGCTTACGCTCAAAATCAGCCATATAACTTAGCAATGCTTCTACGCCTTCCACCGGCATTGCATTATAAATACTGGCTCTCATGCCACCAACAAAGCGATGCCCTTTTAACCCTAATAAACCTGCCTTTTTAGCACCGGCTAAAAAGTCGGCATCGAGCTTGTCATCAGCTAACTGGAAAGGCACATTCATGATCGAACGGTAAGCAGGGTTAATGTTGTTTCTGTAAAAATCTGAACGATCAACAAAGTCATAGATAAGTTGGGCTTTACGGTGGTTGCGTTCGCCCATAGCTGCTAATCCGCCCTGAGCTTTTAACCATTTGAATACCAACCCTGCCAGGTACCAGGCAAAGGTGTTGGGCGTGTTGTACATAGACCCGTCTTTCGCCTGTAGTTGGTAATCCATAATAGATGACACTTGCTTCTGCGGTTTACCTAAAAGCTTTTTATTGACGATAGCAATAGCAAAGCCTGAAGGACCTATATTCTTCTGAGCACCGGCGTATATAACACCAAACTTCGAAACATCCAGTGGTTCAGAGAGAATATTCGATGACATATCAGCCACAATTGGCGCTTTAACGTCAGGAATCTCGTGCAGAGCAATGCCATCGACCGTTTCATTAGGACAATAATGAAAATAAGCGGCATCGTCAGACAATTTCCAGTCTTTTGGCGACTGAATTTCTTTGCCTTTAGTGCCCTCTTGAACTTGCCCCGCAACATTCACTCTGGAAACAAACTTTTCGGCTTCACGAATAGCAAAACCGGACCATATTCCTGTATCCAGGTAATCTACTGTTGCATCCGGTGAAGCGATATTCTGCGGTACTGCAGAAAACTGCCCGCGACCTCCACCTTGCAAAAAAAGCACCTCATAGTCGTCAGGCACATTCAACAGGTCGCGCAGATCTTGCTCAGCTTCTCGTGCCATATGAACATAAGCAGGATCACGGTGTGAAATTTCCATCACTGACACGCCCTGACCGTTCCAGTTCAGTAACTCTTCCTGAGCTTGCTTTAACACATCGACCGGCAGCATGGCCGGTCCGGCAGAAAAGTTAAACAACTGACTCATGACTCGTTGGAACCCTCTTCATTTTCAGAACTCTCTTCAGAAGAAACTTCGCCTTCTTCAGCAATAACTTCTCCGTCGATGAGCGATTCATCCTCATCAATTTCATCAATACGCTGCAGGCCAACCACTTTTTCATCATCAGCTGTACGAATTAAACGTACGCCCTGAGTATTACGACCAACGGTTGAAACCTCATTAACACGCGTTCTGACCAGAGTGCCTTTATTACTGATAAGCATGATTTCATTGCCATCAATAACTTCCATGGCGCCGACAACGGAACCATTACGCTCGCTGACCTTAATAGAGACAACACCTTTGGTAGCGCGGCTCTTAGCCGGGTATTCACTTAACGGTGTACGTTTGCCGTAACCGTTTTCAGTCACGGTTAATACATTGGCTTCTTCATCTTCGTATTCGCGAGGAACAATCAGTGATACAACACGCTGCCCTTCTTCCAGGCGAATACCACGGACACCCGTTGCGGTACGGCCCATTGAGCGAACCTGCTCTTCAGCGAAGCGCACCACTTTGCCCGCGTCAGAGAACAGCATAATTTCGCCGTTACCGTCAGTGATATCAACACCAATCAGTTCGTCGTCATCAACCAGATTCAGAGCAATGATTCCGCCGTTACGAGGACGGGAGTACTCTGGTAATGGCGTTTTCTTGATGGTTCCTTTTCGCGTTGCCATAACAACGAATTTATCCTCCGGATAGTCTCGTGTTGGCAGAATAGCGGTAATACGCTCATCGGCTTCAAGCGGTAACAAGTTCACTATTGGTTTACCACGAGAAGCACGGCTTGCCAGCGGTAACTGGTAAACTTTCATCCAGTAAATACGACCACGTGTTGAGAAGCATAAAATGGTGTCATGCGTGTTCGCTACCCACAATCTTTCAATAAAGTCTTCGTCTTTCATCTTAGTGGCGGCTTTACCTTTACCACCGCGACGTTGCGCTTCGTATTCTGTCAATGGCTGATACTTCACATAACCTTCATGAGAAAGTGTCAGAACAACATCTTCTTCGTTGATTAAGTCTTCCATGCTGATGTCATGTGCAGCGGCGGTAATGTCGGTTTTACGTTCATCACCAAAGTTACTGCGTATTTCAACCAGCTCTTCACGAATCACTTCCATAAGGCGCTCTGAACTGTTCAGAATATGCAGCAGTTCAGCAATTAGTTCTAACAGACCTTTGTATTCATCCAGAATTTTTTCGTGCTCTAAACCAGTCAGTTTATGCAGGCGTAAATCCAAAATAGCCTGAGCCTGTTCTTCGGTCAGATGATAGTTGTCGCCCCGAATACCGTATTCTTCAGGTAGATGATCAGGACGCGCAGCATCAACACCGGCGGTTTCCAGCATTGAAGCAACGTCACCCAACTGCCATGCGCGGGCAATCAATCCAGCTTTAGCTTCAGCAGGTGTTGGTGAGCGACGGATAAGCTCAATAATTTCATCGATATTAGCCAGCGATATCGCCAGACCTTCCAAAATATGAGCGCGTTCACGAGCTTTACGCAATTCGTAAACTGAGCGGCGAGTCACCACTTCACGACGGTGACGAATGAAGCAGTCCAACATGTCCCGCAGGTTAAATAAACGTGGCTGACCTTTGTCCAGGGCAACCATATTGATGCCAAACACAACCTGTAACTGGGTATTGGCATACAAATGGTTAAGAACAACTTCGCCAACATCGCCACGACGAATCTCAATGACGATACGCATACCATCTTTGTCCGATTCGTCACGTAAAGCACTAATACCTTCAACGCGCTTTTCTTTCACCAGCTCGGCAATTTTTTCAATTAAGCGGGCTTTGTTCACCTGGTACGGAATTTCCGTAACAATGATGGTTTCTTTACCGGTTTTCTCGTCAACTTCCACTTCTGCCTGAGCGCGCAAATGAATACGACCACGGCCGGTTTTATAAGCTTCTACGATACCGCTACGACCAGAAATTGTCGCTGCGGTTGGAAAATCTGGACCCGGGATGTATTCCATTAACCCTTCAACATCAATATCCGGGTTATCAATCATCGCCAGTGAACCGTCAATAACTTCAGTCAGGTTATGAGGTGGAATATTGGTTGCCATACCAACAGCAATACCCGAAGAACCGTTAACTAACAGGTTGGGAACGCGGGTTGGCAATACATCCGGAATACGCTCTGTACCGTCGTAGTTATCAACAAAGTTAACGGTCTCTTTGTCCAGGTCGGCTAATAGCTGGTGAGCAATTTTTGCCATGCGTATTTCGGTATAACGCATCGCAGCAGCTGAGTCGCCGTCAACAGAACCAAAGTTCCCCTGACCGTCAACCAACATATAACGCAATGAGAAGTCCTGCGCCATACGAACAATCGTGTCATAAACCGCGCTGTCTCCGTGAGGGTGATATTTACCAATGACATCACCAACAACACGCGCTGACTTTTTATAAGGTTTATTAAAGTCGTTGCGCAATTCATTCATTGCGAACAAGACACGTCTGTGTACTGGCTTCAGGCCGTCACGGACATCAGGTAAAGCACGCCCAACAATGACGCTCATGGCATAATCGAGGTACGAACTTTTTAGTTCGTCTTCAATATTTACCGGTGACACTTCTCTGGCTAGATCGCTCATAGTTTATTCCCTAAATATAGATCCGCATATTCATTGTTATTTTGATCCGATCATTGTACCCATCCCAAACGCGTCTCGCACCCTCTTTTTCTTATTCTTTGCCTGAGGTAGACTAGCCGCGTTGTCCATCTCTTAAAGACGCATAATCTATGACCACCAGTCACTCTAAAACTGAACAAAAAAACGTCGATCCGGAAGAGATCGCAAAATTTTCAGCTCTCGCCTCGCGCTGGTGGGATCCGGATGGCGAATTTAAACCTTTGCATAAAATCAATCCGGTCCGGCTGGGTTTTATTGAAAACCATACAGAAGGACTTTTTGGCAAGAAAGTACTGGATGTTGGTTGTGGAGGTGGATTACTTAGTGAGGCCATGGCGGAACGAGGTGCTGAGGTTACCGGTATTGATTTGGCCGAGCAGTCATTAAAGGTTGCCCGTTTACACGCGTTAGAAAGTGGCCGCCAAATTGACTATCAATGTATTGCCGTTGAAACGCTCGCCGAACAACAGACCGCCAGTTACGACGTAGTGACTTGCCTGGAAATGCTTGAGCACGTTCCTGATCCGGCTGCCATAGTACAAGCTTGCGCCAAAGCGGTTAAACCCGGGGGACTGGTATTTTTCTCCACTTTAAATCGTAATGTGAAATCCTGGTTATTGGGCATTGTCGCTGCCGAGCATATTTTAGGCTGGGTACCCAAAGGAACTCATCAGCATCAACGTTTTATTCGCCCATCAGAGCTTTTAAGTATGACCGACAAAGCCGCTTTAGAAGATATCGCTATTAATGGCTTAATTTTTCATCCTTTAAAAGGCTTTGTACTTTCAGACAAAGATGTTGATGTAAATTACATTGTCGCTTTGAAAAAGCCGGAGTAATTAATGAGCTCCTCAGATAAAAGTTCTCCGGTAAAAGCTGTCCTGTTTGATTTAGATGGCACCTTACTTGATACCGCACCTGATTTAGGTGCCGCATTAAACGCTGTTTGCGAACAGTACCAACGTCCTGCTGTCACTGCGGAGGTCTTTACACCAGTTGCGTCCCATGGTTCCAGAGGCTTATTAAAATTGGCCTTTGATGACAATTACACACACATGGAAACGGAGTTGAGACACGCTTTCCTGAGTGCCTATAAAAATAATATTGCCACTCATACTCAACCCTATCCAGGCGTTCTGGAACTACTGGTAGTATTACAGCGTGAATCCATTAAAGTGGCTATAGTGACTAACAAACCTGAACGACTGACACACCTGTTATTACCGCACTTTCCTGAATTTGAAGCCATTGAAGTTGTGGTAAGCGGCGATACTCTCAGTGTCGCAAAACCATCACCTGAGCCTTTATTCTATGCCGCTGAGAAGCTTGGTGTTGAACCAACAGACTGCCTCTACGTGGGTGATGCCGAACGAGACATTGAAGCCGGCCGTAACGCCGGAATGGTCACTGTGCTTGCTGAGTACGGTTATATCAGCAACGAAGACCAACCCCAGCGCTGGCAGGCCGATTACCATATTGAATCTCCACTGGCATTACTGGAGTTACTGGCTATCAACAACTCTTGATCTATTAACTTCTTTTAAAAGACAAAAAAATTATATAGAAAACTTTTCAGCGCAAACTCAGGCCAGTTAAAGGCTGGCAAAAAATCAAGATTCTGAATTCAAAATTATTCAGTTTTTACCGTTAAATTTACTTGATCGTATTGGCAGTTAGACCTAGCATACAGTTCATCCCAGACACACTAGATATTGTGTAAATATCGCTCTGTACAACTAATAAACACTATATCTTGTGGCTACAAACCTATAACAAAAAGCTAAGAGTCGGCGCAAAATGAACGAGCAACTTTATGTTACGAAACGCAGCGGCGAACGCGAACCGCTAAACCTCGATAAAATTCACCGAGTGATCATGTGGGCTGCCGAAGGACTGAATAATGTCTCAGCCTCTCAGGTTGAAATTAAATCTCACATCCAGTTTTACGATGGCATTAAAACTGAAGACATTCATGAAACTATCATTAAAGCAGCTGCCGATCTTATTTCGGAAGATGCGCCCGACTATCAGTATATGGCCGCGCGACTGGCTATCTTCCACTTGCGTAAACGTGCTTACGGTAAGTTTGAACCGCCGCGTCTTTATGACCATGTGAAAAAAATGGTTGCCGAGCATCGCTACGATGAACACCTGATGGATGACTACAGCGAAGAAGAATTTGATCAAATGGACGAGTTCCTTGATCACTGGCGTGACATGAATTTCTCTTATGCTGCGGTTAAACAGCTGGAAAACAAGTACCTTGTTCAGAACCGGGTAACGGGTGACATCTATGAAAGCGCGCAGTTCTTATACATATTAGTCGCGGCTTGTCTGTTTTCGGATTACCCGAAAAGCACTCGTATGGATTACGTTAAACGTTTCTACGATGCTGCTTCTGAATTTAAAATTTCTCTACCGACACCGATTATGTCTGGTGTACGTACGCCGACACGTCAATTCAGCTCCTGTGTTTTAATTGAAGCTGGCGATAGTCTCGACTCTATTAATGCCACCGCAAGTGCTATCGTAAAATACGTCTCTCAGCGCGCCGGTATTGGTATTAACGCGGGGCGTATTCGTGCTTTAGGCAGCCCTATCCGTAATGGTGAAGCTTTCCACACCGGTTGTATCCCATTCTATAAGTACTTCCAGACAGCCGTTAAGAGCTGCTCGCAAGGTGGTGTTCGTGGTGGTGCGGCAACCCTGTTCTACCCACTTTGGCATCTGGAAGTTGAAAGCTTATTAGTACTAAAGAATAACCGAGGTGTTGAGGAAAACCGGGTTCGCCACCTGGATTATGGTGTTCAATTTAACCGCACCATGTATCAGCGACTGATTAAAGACGATTACATTACCCTGTTCAGCCCGTCTGACGTTCCGGGGCTTTACGACGCCTTTTTTGAAGATCAGGACGAATTTGAGCGTTTATACCAGCAATACGAACAGGATGAGAGCATCCGCAAAAAGCGTATTAAGGCCATTGAGTTGTTTGGTTTGTTTATGCAGGAGCGTGCCAGCACCGGCCGTATCTATGTGCAAAACGTAGACCATTGCAACACGCACAGCCCATTTGACTCAAAAGTTGCTCCTATCCGTCAAAGTAACTTGTGTCTTGAAATTGCCTTACCGACTAAGCCGTTAAGTCATGTAAATGACGAAGAAGGTGAAATTGCGCTTTGTACTCTTTCTGCCTTTAACCTCGGTAAAATTGAAAACCTGGGTGAATTTGAAAACTTAGCAGACTTGGCCGTTCGCGCACTGGACAGCTTGCTGGACTATCAGGAGTACCCTGTCCCGGCCGCCTACAACGCCACCATGAACCGCCGCACTCTGGGTATTGGTGTTATTAACTTTGCTTATTACTTAGCCAAGCACGGTGTTAAATATTCAGACGGCTCAGCGAATGGTTTGGTTCACCAGACCTTTGAAGCTATACAGTATTACCTGATGCAAGCTTCAATGAACCTGGCTAAAGAAAAAGGTGCCTGCCCTAAATTTAATGAGACCACCTACTCTCAGGGCATTATGCCGACCGATACCTATAAGAAAGACCTGGACAAAGTGTGCGACGAGCCACTTCATTTAGACTGGGATAAGCTCCGTGCTGACATTAAACAACACGGTATGCGTAACTCAACATTATCGGCCCTAATGCCGTCAGAAACATCGTCGCAGATTTCTAATGCAACTAACGGTATTGAACCTCCTCGTGGTTTTGTCAGCATTAAGTCGTCAAAAGACGGTGTCACCAAACAGGTAGTTCCGGACTACGAAAACTTGAAAGACAAGTACGAGTTGTTATGGCAAATTCCGAGCAACAAAGGGTATCTTGAACTGGTTGGTATTATGCAAAAGTTTGTGGACCAGACAATTTCTGCAAACACCAATTACGACCCAAGTAAATTCGAAGCCGGTAAAGTACCAATGAAGCAGCTTCTGCAGGACTTATTAACGGCCTATAAGCTTGGTGTTAAGACGCTTTACTATCACAACACCCGTGACGGTGCTGCGGATAATCAATCCGACATTGCTGCACGTAAAGGTGCTGCTGCGTCTCAAGCTCAGCCGACAGAAGTGATCATTGAAGAAGATGATGACTGTGCCGGCGGCGCCTGCAAAATTTAATAAGAAGGATTTTAGCGAATGTCGTACTCAACGTTTAACCAAGAGCAGAATAACCCGTTAACGGAGCCTATGTTTTTAGGCAACTCCGTTAACGTAGCTCGCTATGATCAACAAAAACACAGTATTTTCGAGAAACTTATCGAAAAACAGATCAGCTTTTTCTGGCGCCCTGAAGAAATCGATGTCAGCCGTGACCGTATCGACTTTAATAAACTGACAGCCAGCGAAAAGCATGTGTTTATTTCTAACCTGAAGTATCAGACACTTTTGGATTCGATTCAGGGTCGTTCGCCGAATATCGCGCTACTGCCTATTGTGTCTCTTCCTGAATTAGAAACTTGGATCGAAACCTGGTCATTCTTTGAGACCATTCATTCGCGTTCCTACACGCACATTCTGCGTAACTTATTTAGTGACCCCAGCGAAGTCTTTGAAGATATCGTTATTAACGAGCAAATTAAAATTCGCGCTAATGACATTTCAAAGTACTACGACGACCTTATTTTTTATACTCAGCTGTTACAAACACACGGCGAAGGCGACATTGTTGTTGACGGTAAGACCTATACGGTCACTCAGCGTGAAATAAAGAAAAAGCTGTTTTTGTGCATTAACTCGGTTAACGCTCTGGAAGCCATTCGTTTTTACGTTAGCTTTGCCTGCACCTTTGCCTTTGCAGAGCGTGAGTTAATGGAAGGTAACGCAAAGATCATCAAATTAATTGCCCGTGATGAGAACGTCCACCTGACTTCCACTCAGCATATTCTCAACTTATGGCAGTACGGCGAAGACGACCCGGAAATGAAAGAAATTGCCGAAGAACTTCGCGATGATGCCTATGAGATTTTCATGACTGCTGTTAAACAAGAAAAACAGTGGGCGCACTACCTGTTTAAAGACGGTTCAATGATTGGTCTGAACGAAAGCATGCTATGCCAGTATGTAGAGTACATTGCCAACTTGCGTATGCAGGCCATAGGCTTTGATGCTCCATTTGAAAACCAGCGCTCTAACCCACTGCCCTGGATGAACAAGTATCTGGTATCAGACAATGTTCAGGTTGCACCACAAGAGTCTGAAATTACCTCTTATCTTGTTGGTCAAATAGACAGTGAAGTTAATGCCTCCGACCTTGGGGACTTTGATCTCTAAGCTATGGCCAACACCTTTAAAGTCAAAGTCAACGGCGGGCCTGAGCTTGCCGTTGATGCGACTGAAGGCACTTTACTCGAAGCCTTAGAGAAGCATCAGTTAGAAATGCATTACCATTGTCGTAGTGGTTTCTGTGGTGCCTGCAGAAGCACGTTAAAGTCTGGTACCGTTCGCTACACGACCGAACCGCTCGCCTATGTCAGAAAGGGAGATATTCTGCCCTGCTGCTGCGTTCCTGAATCGGATTTAGATATTGAGCACTAGCCTCATTCATTAAATCGATTGTGCCCATCGTGCAGAAGAATTGTTAACCAGCTCTAAAGTCTGGATAATAGCAATATAAACTTTTGAGAAGAGGTATTTTATGTTTACAGTAATTTTTGGACGTCCGGGTTGTCCGTTTTGTGTTCGTGCGGTAGAGGTGGCGGACAAATTAAAAGCCGATATGGATGACTTTGATTATCGCTATGTCGATATTCACGCCGAAGGTATCAGCAAGGCTGATCTTGAAAAAACGGTCGGTAAACCTGTCCAAACTGTTCCTCAAATTTTTGTCGACGAACAACACGTTGGCGGCTTCACTGAATTTGAAGCTTACGCAAAAGAAAACTTAGGGCTTTACACCGCCTAATTTGAGCTTAAGAGTTCATCGTTAGAGGCGGCTATTTAGCCGCCTCTATAGCTTGTTTAACCCGCTTTTCTGACACCGGATACTTGGTTCCCAATGTTTGCGCAAAGAACGACACTCTGAGCTCTTCAATCATCCAGCGGATCTCAGCAACATCATCGGGAATTACCGAACCTTTATTTTCGTAAGTTTTCACCACCGCATTATACTGCTCTTCAAGGTTAGCTAAAGTCAGTGTCATTAAGCGATCCTTATTAGGATCAACCGGCAGCTTTTCCAGGCGACGTTGAACAGCTTTGAGATAACGCACTATGTCGCTAAGCCGTTGACTGCCATAAGCTGAAACAAAACCGGCAAACACCAAGTTGTCCAACTGGTCCTGAATGTCGCCCCGAGACTGGATTTGATCCAGCGGAATTTTTCCTTTAAGTGCTTTTCGAACTTGTTGTGACAACAACAGGCATTGCTCGACTTCCAGTGCGATTTTTTCAACGCGCTCATTCAAGTTTGCGCGTACAACGTCTTTGAGTTTCCCAAAACTTTGCTCATCTCTTAGCTTGTTGCCCTGCTCTATCTGCTCCCGGATAAGGCCATCTACCGCTGACGCGATACAATCCGCGATTAATGCGTCTACCTTGCCCCATGGATTAAAATACATAGCTAATTTAGCTTTGTTCGACAAAGACTTCTGCAAGTGCTTAATAGGTGATGGTATCTGTTGCAGTAGCAACTCCCGCACGCCAGTTTTATGGTGCTGTTTTGCTTGCTCCGGGTTATCGAATAGCTGCAGTGCAACCTGACCTTTACCTTTGTTTATCAGACCGGGGTAAGCCTTGAGTTCAAAACCTTGCTGGCGCTCGGTAATCACCTCCGGTAAGTCATCAAAATCCCAGCTATCAACCTGTTCACGGCTAATATCATCACCGGCTGTTTTCTCTAAACGCTGCTGCACCTTACCGGATAACTGTTGTTGAAGACTTTGCAGGTCACGTCCCTGGCTAACCAGTTTCTTTCCATCAAAAATTTTAAAATTCATACGTAGGTGAGCCGGTAGTGAGGACTCATCCCAGTTTTCTTCCGGGACCGTCACACCGGTCATGCGTCGCAACTTAGTCGCCATAGCGTCGATTAAACGCCCTTGCATAGGCTCCACGTCAGCCATTATCGCGCCAGCAAAGTTTGGTGCCGGCACAAAATTTCGGCGCAGGGCTTTTGGCAACGATTTAATTAAGTGGGCAATACGCTCTTCCCGTAATGCCGGAATGTGCCAGTCAAAGCCCTCAAGCTTCACCTGGTTTAAAATACCCAGCTGGACATTCACACTGACACCGTCGTCTTCCGCATTGGGTTCAAAATGGTAACTCAAAGGTAGCCGCAAGTTCCCTTGTCTCCAAAACTCCGGGTACTCATTTTCAGTGATATGGTCAGTTTCACCGGCAATTAAATCATCTCGTTCAAAGAACAGTAATCTGGGCTCTTTCTTTGCTGCTTTGTGCCACCAGCCAGCCAGTAGCTTTTCGTTATAAATTCCTTCGGGTATGGCACGGTCGTAGGCCTCAAATAAAACCTCCTCATCAACCAAAATATCCCGACGTCGAGATTTCGCTTCAAGATCCTGGATATCCTTAATTAAGGTTAAGTTGTATTGAATAAAAGGCAACTTGCGCGTTAGCTGGGAGTTAACTAAAGCTTCCCGGATAAAAATCTCCCGAGCTTTAACCGGTGCAACCGGCCCATATTGAACGCGTCGTCTGGGCACCAGGATAAGACCCAGCAAAGTTACTTGCTCATCAGCAATAACACTGCCTTTTTTCTTCTCAAAATGAGGTTCCAGGTACTGTTTTTTGACTAAATGAGAAGCTGCTTCTTCAACCCATAAGGGATCAATATCAGCGTTGATTCGGGCGTACAACTTAGACGTTTCTGCCAGCTCTGCAGTAACAACCCATTTTGGTGGCTTACCAAATAAACCAGAGCCAGGAAAAATATGAAATCGGCTTTGTCGGGTTCCCTGATATTCATGTCGATCTTCTTTAAAGCCCACCTGCGACAATAAGCCAGCAATTAAAGCCCGATGCACTTGCTCATAGGTAGCGGCTTCATCGTTAATGGATAAGCCCATCTCCCGAACCGTTTGCCGACTTTGTGTATAAATGTCCTGCCACTCACGCAGACGCATAAAATGAATAAACTCGCGGCCTATCTGTTTTCGGAATTGGTTACCTGACAGCGCTTTCTGCTGTTCTTTGATGTAATTCCATAAGTTTAAAAAGGCCATAAAATCGGAGCTTTTATCACGAAAACGCTGGTGCCATTCATCAGCCTTTTGCTGTGCATCGTGCGGACGTTCGCGCGGATCCTGAATGCTCAGCGCGGCCGTAATTACGAGCATTTCCCTTACACAGCCATATTGCTGGCCTGCCAGCACCATTCTGGCTAATCTCGGATCCAGAGGCAGTCGTGACAATTGTCGGCCCGTGTCTGTCAACTGCGGACGTTCAGCTTTACGTCCAGGCTCAATTGCGTGCAGCTCCTCCAGCAGGTTCAGACCATCTTTAACAAAGCGTTCATCCGGCTTCTGGACAAAAGGAAACTGGCGAATATCACCTAACCGTAACGCCGACATTTGCAAGATAACAGCCGCTAAGTTAGTACGGAGGATCTCAGGATCGGTGTATTCCGGGCGCTGCAAGAAGTCATCTTCGCTATAGAGGCGAATACAAATACCCGGACCAATACGACCGCAACGACCTTTACGTTGGTTAGCACTGGCTTGAGAAATAGGTTCAATGGGTAGCCGTTGTACTTTAGTGCGGTAACTGTAACGGCTCATACGCACGGTGCCCGGGTCAATAACGAAGCGTATACCCGGAACCGTTAATGAGGTTTCCGCGACGTTAGTGGCAATAACCACGCGACGTTGACTGTGCGCCTGAAACACCCGGTTCTGTTCATGCGATGACAAACGCGCATACAGAGGAAGAACCTCTGTACTTCGCAACTTCAAATCGCCGATAGCTTCCGCATAGTCGCGTATTTCCCTTTCGCCACTGGCAAAAATAAGGATGTCACCTTCACTTTCGCGCTGCAGCTCTTCAACCGCGTCACAAACGCCCTGAAGTACGTCTGCATCTGCTGCTTTCCCGTCTTCTTTTGGCGGTCGATATCTAACCTCCACAGGATAAGTTCGCCCGGTTACCGTCAACACAGGCGCGTCATGAAAGTGCTTTGAAAAACGCTCAGTTTCAATGGTTGCCGAGGTGATAACCAGTTTAAGGTCGCGGCGTTTAGGCAGTAACGTATGCAACACACCCAGCAAAAAATCGATATTCAGGCTGCGTTCATGAGCCTCATCGATAATAATGGCATCGTATTGCAGTAGCAGAGGATCTTGCTGCAATTCAGACAACAACATGCCATCGGTCATCAGCTTAATTGCCGTGGTTGGTGCCGTTTCATCCTGAAACCGTATTTTGTAGCCAACCTGAGTTTTATTGTGGTCCTGCAGTTCTTCACCAATACGGGCGGCTACACTGCGTGCGGCTAAGCGCCGAGGTTGCGTGTGACCTATAGTCCCTTTACGGCCATAACCCAGTTCCAGCAACATTTTCGGTAACTGGGTTGTTTTACCCGACCCGGTTTCGCCGGCAATAACCACCACCTGATTCTGTTCAATGGCCGATTTAATGTCACCACGCTGCTGAGCAACCGGTAATTCGTCAGGGTAACTAATATGAAACTTTTGCTGTTGCCGCTCCAGATACTCCAGCTCGGCAGTTTCAATATCAGTAGCTATCCGCTCCAACACCTGTTGCTGTCGTTGCTCGTTTTTAATTTTGCTCAGACCACGCAAACGGCCGCGCAATAGCGCGGCCTGACGTGTTGTACATTGCTCTAACTGTGTCTGAAATTTATCAACAAAAGGCTTACTTTGTAATTTATCGTGCGATTTTTGACGACTCATAGACTCCGAACTTATTCATCCCCGTTATAGATAGCGACTTCCGCTTTATCCTCACCTTTAAAATACCCCCGGTACATGCCTTCGGTATTAAATGGCATCGCAATATTACCCTGAGCATCAATAATTATGACACCACCGGTACCGCCGGCGTCCTGCAACACGCCATGAATAACTTCATCGCCCGCGTCACTCACCGAAAGCCCTTTATATTTAACTCGAGAGCAAATATCGGCAGCCACATGGAAACGAATAAAATACTCGCCGTGTCCAGTAGCCGAAACAGCACAGCTGTCATTATCAGCCCATGTACCAGCACCAATAATGGGTGAATCCCCTATTCTACCATAACGTTTAGCCGTCATGCCTCCGGTTGACGTACCAGCACTCAACAGTCCATCTTTATCAACCGCAACAGCGCCAACCGTTCCGTATTTGTAATCGATATCCAGGTATTCCCACGCCTGCTGCTCTGGCTGCTCACTCTTCTTAATGGTTTCTTTAGCTTTCTGTAACTGCTGATAACGATGCTCAGTATTAAAGTAACTGTTCTCTACCTGCTCCAGTCCTTGCTGACGAGAAAACTGCTCTGCGCCTTCACCACTTAGCATCACATGTACAGACTCTTCCATAACTTCGCGGGCTAATTCTATTGGACTTTTTACTGTCTTCACACCCGCAACTGCCCCGGCGTTACCGTTCAAACCTTCCATCAGTGAAGCGTCAAGCTCATGTTCTTCGTCCCATGTATAAACGGCGCCCTTGCCAGAGTTGAAAAGTGGTGAGGCTTCCATTACCTGAATAGCGGCAATAACGGCTGTGGTACTGTCACCGCCTTCTTTCAATACCTTTCGGCCGGCTTCTAACGCTTCTGTCAGTTTATCTTTGTAGGCTTGTTCCTGTTCAGCAGTTAAATTGGCCCGGGTAATTGTTCCGGCTCCGCCGTGAATGGCCATGGCATACTCAACATTGTGATCATCAGCATGCGCCGGTAACAACGATCCAAACGCAGCAGCGGTAAATAATGCAGATAAATAGAGTTTTTTCATCTCGACCTCGGTTTTATTGTTATAGGCTAGACTGTTAGTAATAGCATAGTCGCAGGAAACTACCGAACTGACAACGAGGAGATTTTCAGATGCCGACTTATCACGTTGAATACACACACTTAGGCGATAAACAGCAAATAACGCTGGAAGTTGACGGTAATTCATTAGGTGACGACCAGGAGTTCAGAGACGCTATTGCACGTCGTTTAGCGGAGCGTATATTACCCCACGCCGAACTCGCTTTTCGTCATGAGGATGAACGCACTCTGGAGCAGAAACTGAATAAAGCCTACGATGTTCAAGTGAATAAAATTGAAAGGCAGTGAGTGGCTGAATTTTTCCTTGCCCCCGTGCTATAGTTTTCCTTTTCCGCTGAGCAGTTAGGCTTATGGCACAAAACGAACAAGAAACTTTTTACTGGCACGATTACGAAACGTGGGGGGCTAACCCATTAGTCGACCGCCCCGCACAGTTTGCCGGCTTGCGCACAGATGCCAATTTTAACGTTATAGGTCGACCCTTAACGCTTTACGCTCAGCCTACGCCGGACTTTCTGCCTAACCCGGAAGCCACCTTAATTACCGGTATTACGCCACAACTTGCACTAAAGCAGGGCGTCGGTGAAGTTGCATTCAGCAAAGCCATAGCAAAAGAATTTCAGCAGCCCAATACCACCATTATTGGTTACAACAATATTCGCTTTGACGACGAAGTCACCCGTTTATTGTTCTATCGTAATTTTTACGACCCCTACGAATACAGCTGGCAAAACGGCAATTCACGCTGGGATTTAATTGATGTGGTGCGCGCCTGTTTTGCGCTGCGTCCGGACGGTATTAACTGGCCGGAAAATGCCGACGGACAGCCCAGTTTAAAACTGGAGCATTTAAGTGTTGCTAATAACATTGAACATGGTCAGGCGCATGATGCGATGTCCGACGTTTATGCAACCATTGGCCTGGCAAAGCTCATCAGTGAGAAACAACCTAAACTGTGGCAGTGGGCCTACAGTATTCGCCGTAAACAAAAATTACTGAATCTGTTTAACTGGCAGTCACCTGAGCCTCTGGCCCATGTTAGTGGTTTTTACGGTACGGCTAACCGTTATTTGTCGGCTATATTACCGTTGGGCTTTCATCCTAAACAGAACAATAACGTCATAGCCTGGGACTTGCGCGTTCCTCCTATGGATTTTGCTGAGAAATCAGTCGAGGAATTAACCGCTTTAACTTACACCAGCCGCAAAGAACTTGATGAGCAAGGACTTAAGAAAAGTGGATTACAAAATATTCATTTGGGTCGCAGTCCTTTCTTAGCGCCTATTAAAACCATTTCTGCTGAAGCTGCCGATAATGCTGCTCTCGATACAGCTGCTCTGGAGGTAAATGCTAAGTGGTTACAGGAAAACAGTGATTTTCGCGATAAGTTGATGCAAGTGTTCGAACAAACCAAAGAGTTTGCACCCAGAACCGATGTTGATCACCAGATATACGACGGTTTTTTCTCGCCTCAGGATAAAAAACATATGGAGATCATTCGCTCGTCAGAACCGCAACAACTGGCCGGGCTGGAACTGGACTTTCAGGACAAGCGCATGCCGCTGCTGTTATTGCGCTACCGGGCAAGAAACTACCCTTCAACGCTCACGGACAAAGAACTGAACCAGTGGCGTCAATTTTGCCAGCAACGATTAGAAGAGCCACCAGAAGGTATGTTGTCTGCTGAGGAGTTTGCACTCAGACTTGAGGACTTAGCGAGCCAGCATCAGGAAGACACGCATAAACTACGTTTATTAAAGTCTCTGTATGACTACGCCGCTTCCCTGTAATGACACCGGGTCCTTTGACTACATTATAGTCGGTGCCGGCTCTGCCGGCTGTACTTTAGCGAACCGATTAACTGAATGTGGCAGGTACCGCGTATTGCTATTAGAAGCCGGAACCTCACATGGTGGTCTGTTCTCAGATATGCCGTCTGGCTTTGCCCGCTTTATGCACAGCCGAAAATTCAACTGGCTTTACCGGAGTGATAAAGAACCACAACTTACCAATGCAAAAGGTTGCTATACACCCAGAGGGAAAATGCTCGGAGGTAGCAGCGGCATTAACGCCATGATTTATACCCGAGGTCTTCCCAGTGACTACAACGCCTGGGCTGAGCAAGGTAACCACGGCTGGAGCTATAACGACCTGCTGCCTTATTTTATAAAAAGTGAGAACAACAGTCGCGGTCATTCAAAATACCACGGAGTTGGAGGCCCTTTAGCGGTATCCGATGTTTCTCCTTACTACCCGGTATCGCATCGTTTTTTAGAGGCTTGCAGCGAATACGGTTTAGCTGCGAATCCCGACTTTAATGGTTCACAGCTTGAGGGCCACGGACCTTTTCAGTTTACGATAAAAGACGGAAAGCGATGCAGCGCGTATCATGCTTACCTTAAGCCTGCACTAAAGCGCTCAAATTTAACCCTGTTATCGGGCTGCCTCACCGAGCGGGTGATATTTTCAAATAAAAGAGCAACAGGCGTTTGCTATCAGCAAAATGGCCTCCGGTACGCCGCCCATGCGACAAAGGAAGTACTCCTTTGTGCCGGCGCTTTTAATTCACCTCAGATATTGCTCCGCTCAGGCATAGGGGCCGCTTCAGAGCTTGAAAAAGCGAATATTCCCCTTGTTCATGAGAATGTGGCTGTCGGCAAGAACCTCCAAGAGCATGTAGATATCAGTATCCATTGTAAAAACAAAGCCAAAGATGGCCTGACGCTAACACCCTGGAACCTTATTAAGTTATCCGTTCCTTTTGTTCAGTATTTACTGACGAGAAAAGGACAGCTGGCGCATTCCATAGCCGAAGTCGGTGCCTTTTACCGCTCTTCCGATGCGGTTAAAGAGCCGGACATCCAAATCCATTTATTACCTGTTATGTTTAATGACAGTGGTTATGACTGGTATCCAACGCTAAAACACGGATTCACCTGTCATGTATGTCTATTGAGGCCTCAGTCACGCGGTGAGATCCGTTTGAATCCTGACGACCCGCTGGGTAAGCCGCTAATCACTTATGGATTTTTAACTCACCATGATGATCAAAACGCCTTACTGAATGGCATTAAAAAAGCGATTAAGATACTTAAGCAACCGGCTTTAAATCAGCATAATGGTGGTTTTATATTCCCCAGAATCAACACCAGCGATGCGCAACTTCTGGAGCAAGTTAAGTCCAGAGCCGGACTTATTTATCATCCCATAGGTACTTGCAAAATGGGGCCTGAAAATGATTCAGAGGCAGTGGTTTCCCCCAGTTTAAAAGTACTTGGCGTAGAGAGGCTTCGGGTGGTGGACGCTTCTATTATGCCATGCGTTATTAGCGGTAATACCAACGGCCCCACTATCGCTATAGCAGAAAAAGGCGCCGACTTAATAAAAGCCGACGCCTGATAAAGTAGCTCGTGAATTTGTTAGTGGATAGATTAGCTGTTTTTATTGCCCACTCTGAATAAACGAGCCAGCGCAGGAATAAGAATAAGCGCCCCTAGCATATTCCAAAGGAACATAAAGGTTAACAATATTCCCATGTCGGCCTGGAACTTAATGGGTGAGAATATCCAGGTCGCGACACCAATGGCCAGCGTGAGGCCAGTAAAGCCTACCGCTTTGCCGGTGTTGTCCAGCGAGTGCTTATAGGTATCCTGCAGGGACATCCCCTGCTCCAGACCCTCTTTCACCTTACTGTAGATATAAATGCCGTAATCGACACCAATACCAACTCCTAAAGCGATAACCGGTAAGGTCGCAACTTTAATACCAATGCCTAATACCGCCATCAGACCCTGACTCATTACTGTAGTGAAAGCCAGAGGCAGAACAATACAGGCAACCGTACGAATACTGCGGAAAGTAATAAAGCACAGCAAAACTACAACGCCGTATACCCACAGCAGCATTTTATTCTGAGCCGCTTCAATAACCGAGTTTGTTGCAGCTTCTATCCCAGAGTTACCAGCCGCCATTAGCAGCTCTAAACCGTCCTGCTGATAGTTCTGGTTAAAGTTATTAACCGATGCAACAACGTTCTCGAGCGTTTCGGCCTTGTGATCATCCAAATAGATAATCACCGGAGCCATTGAGCAGTCGTTATTGATAAGCCCATCGGGAATGCGACTTAACGACGCATTAATCACGTACTGGTTTCGGTTTAAACTGAACCACTTCAGGTTACCTTCGTTAATACCGAACATGCCCATCTTTGAAACGTAAACCACAGACTTAACGTCCTGAACGCCGCTGGTGTTTTCCATATGCCAGCTAAAACGTTCCATCAACTCGAGGTTGTCATAGGCAATACACTGCTCTGGAGCCGATGCCGCCATAACAACAAAGATGTCAGTACTGGAACTGTAGTTATCAACGATAAAGGCATTATCCTGATTATAACGACTGTCAGGACGAAGCTCTGGCGCCCCTTTATCCAAGTCACCGATAGCCATGTTTTGACTGTTAACCAGACCCCAGGCAAGCATAACAAGTGCAACACCTAGTGCTGAATACGCCCACTTAGGTTGAGTAAACTTCGCAAAGAACTCAAATAATGGATGACGTTCGCCTTCAATCTTCTTCTGATAAGCCACGCCGTTATCGGACGTTCCCAGATAAGACATCAGGATAGGCAGCAACCCAAGGTTGGTTAACACAACAACGGCTACACCAATACTTGCTGCAATAGCCAGTTCCTTAATCACTTCAATATCAATAACCATTAAAGTGGTGAAGCCAATAGCATCACTGGCTAAAGCCGTTAACCCCGCTATGTACAAACCGCGGAACGCTGCTCGTGCAGCAGCAACTTTATCAAGCCCTGCCACCCGGTTAATACCAATGGCATTAATAATTTGCACACCATGGGAAACCCCAATAGCAAAAACAAGGAACGGAACCAGCATAGAATACGGATTAATGCCGCTTCCTATGAGTTTAATGATTCCTAACTGCCATATTACGGCAATTATGGAGCAACTCAGCACCATAAAGGTACTGCGCCAACAGCGGCTGTAGAAATAAAGCATGATGAGCGTAATAGCAATTGCCAACAGGAAGAATAAGCCAACCTGCTCAGCCCCTTCGATCAAGTCGCCGATTAGCTTGGCAAAGCCGGTAATATGAATTTCAATGTTGTCGCTTTGGTATTTGTCTCTAACCAGGGTTTCCAGCTTTTCTGAAAACTGCTGATAGTCCAGCTTCTCCCCAGTATCCGGATTTACCTCATCAAGCGGCACATAAACGATAGTGGACTCAAAATTGTTGGCAACCAGGTTGCCCACTTCACCCGAGCGTAAAACATTCGTTCTTAACTGCTCTAGTGACTCTTCGCTGCCATCGTAGCCATCGGGAATGACCGGGCCTCCGACAAAACCTTCTTCAGTAACTTCCATCCAGCGAACATTTGGCGTCCATAAGCTTCGTAGCCCGGAACGGTTTACGCCGGGAATGAAAAATATCTCGTCGGTAATTTCCTGCAGCTTTTGCTGAAACTCCTGATCAAAAATATCTCCGTCTTTATGCTCAACAGCAACCCGCACCACGTTGCCTAAACTGGCGAGATCATCCTGATAGTCAAAGTAGTTCTGAATAAAAGGATGGTTGGTCGGAATCATTTTTGTCAGGCTAGCGTCTGGACGCACCTGCGAAGCGTGATAGCCCAAAAACAATGTCAGTAACAGAAAGACAATTAGCCAGGGAGCCCGTACCGTGAATAATAGTTTCTCCAGCAGTCCTGCTGACTTATTCGCACTCGGATTATCCATTTACTGCGCTCCTTGTTGCGTTGCTAAAGCTTCTTCTTCGGTAATTTTTGCGGGCCAGTGCAGTAAACCGCTACGCCCGGTCATAATCCACTCGCCTTCACTCACTTCGATGATATCAGTCATGACTGAACCACTAGGATGAGTTCTGTTCTTTACATTCAGTTGCTCATCGACTTCAAGGATAGTCCCTGAGTGGCCAACAATAAGTTGTGTTCCGGACTCAGTCGTTGTTCCAGCCGACAAGTTAACTCTGGTGCCTGTGTCTATGGTAGTGAAGCTCAGGCCCTTATCTTCAGAAACAAATGCGTTTCCTCGCAGCCCATAAACCCATAGCCTGCCCTCGGTATCAACATGACCACCGAACAACGAACCATGGTAAGGCGAATTCAATGTTTCCCAGCTCGCTCCACCGTCATTACTGGCAAATGCCAAGCCGGACTCGCCCATAATATAAAGATCATCGCCTTGTCCGAAAATAGCATTTAAGTGATAGCCATTAGGGTTTTCCAGCCGATGAGGAATCACTTGCCAACTCTCACCGCCATCTTCAGTTTTCAGAAAAGTTCCATAGGCTCCAATTGCTAACGCTTCACGTGCGCTTTTAGCGTAAAGATCTAAAAATGGTTTGCTTGGACCTTCCTCTTCAGCAACCTCGATGTTACTAATTTGAAATTGCGCCTCCTCAACTTGCCATTCGAGTTCGGCAACAACCTCTTCGTCATTGCTCGATTCAATTTGCTCATTTAATTTAGCAATGCGCTTCTCATAATAGCTCTTTTCAAGTTTCATAAGCTCGAAACCATCGAGCTGTCGCTTCCAGGTGTTACCGCCATCTTCAGTTTTAATAATGACACCGTGATGCCCTGTTCCCCAACCGGTTTGTTCATTGGCAAACGCTACACTGGTTAATAGTACACTGGTATTAACATCGGCTTGTTGCCAGTCGTCGCCCTCTTTCCATAGAATGTTGCCATGCGCGCCAACCGCAATCAGACGCGGTCCGACAGTTGTCACCTCAATAAGTACTTCGCTTTTAATTCTGTCTGATGACAATGCTGGTGCACTGATCACTTCGTAATCAGTTATTGTTGTTGTGTCGCCTTCCTGTGCAAGCACTGTGGTACTAAAAATAGCCCCCAACAACACCCCTAATGGGGTTAAAGACAAGCGCATGGAACCTCCCGGGTACTAAAAATGTCATAGGATTGTATAAGCTCAAGAATATTTGAAAACCTTTTTTCGTTAAATTCGTGCTTTTTTTCGTTAAAGTATTGCTTGAGAGGTCAGTCCTCTGGCAAAGTGATGTTGGAAAGTAGAACAACAAGGAAAATTATAATGAATAAACTGATGCTAAAAGCTGGCGTATTCGCCATGTCGGTGATTTCCGCGAGCGTTGCGGCTAAAGTATCACCAGAAGAAGCCGCTCGGCTCGGTCAGGACTTAACCCCTATCGGTGCTGAAAAAGCAGCTAACGCTGATGGTTCTATCCCTGCCTGGGATGGTGGTTACTCTGATAAGTCGGTCGATGTTGTTCGCGGTAATAACCCATTTGCCGATGATAAACCGTTATTTACCATCACCCACGACAATCTGGATGAGCACAAAGAACATCTTAGCGAAGGTCAAATCGCAATGTTTGAGAAGTACTCAGACTATAAGATGAACGTTTATCCAACTCGTCGTACAGCAACTTATCCGGACGAACTGTGGCCGAAAATCAAATCAAATGCAGAAAATGCAGAAATGGTTGCCGGCGGTAACGGTGTCGAGAACTTCGATACAACCATTCCGTTTCCTATTCCGGAAAATGGCTTAGAAGCAGTATGGAACCATATTACACGCTACCGTGGTGGCGCAGTAACACGTAACATTGCTCAGTTCCCGGTATTATCAAACGGTAATTACACGACTGTCGAGTTAAAAGAGACACTGGTGTTCCCAGAGTATCTGGAAACCGGACGTCAGGAAGCTGACGACAACGTTCTGTTTTACTTTATGCAGGAAGTTGAAGCTCCTTCTCGTTTAACCGGTACTGTACTTCTGGTACATGAAACCATTAACCAGGTAAAAGAAGGTCGTCGTGCCTGGATTTATAACGCCGGTCAACGTCGCGTTCGCCGTGCGCCTAACGTAGCCTATGATGGACCAGGTACAGCAGCTGATGGTCTTCGTACTTCAGACAACCTGGATATGT
>Ga0208772_100069_pt1 | contig 37217 bp, 44 predicted proteins | sample AntDeeMetVIREN14_FD_184782 | JGI IMG/M metagenome (GOLD analysis project Ga0208772, IMG submission 184782) | Saline lake microbial communities from Deep Lake, Antarctica, in enrichment culture - Antarctic Deep Lake Metagenome VIREN14 (SPAdes)... ... | reverse complement strand
GTTGCTTCCATACCGTCCATATGCGGCATATGCAAATCCATAAACAATACATCGTAATCTCTTGCCTGCATCATCTTCAGCGCATTCTGAGCGTCACTGACAAGCTCAACATTCTGTTTCAAAGAAAGCAGCATTTCCTTAATTATTAACTGGTTAATTTTATTATCATCAACAACCAAGACCTGCTTTCTAGGTAAGGATGGCAAATTTTCAATCTTTGGTTCGTTAGTACCGGCAACCTGGGTCGTCATCGGCAAGCAAAGCGTAAAACACGAACCATGGTCAGGCTGGCTATCTACTTGAATAGTGCCACTTAATAACTGTACAAGGTTACGGACAATAGCCAGGCCAAGACCACTGCCACCTTCCGGGCGGTTAAAGCCATCCTGTTCTTGCTCAAAAAGTTGCCAAATACGCTGTGTATCACGAATTCCCTTACCCGTGTCCTGTACTTTTACAATCAGCTCGCCTTCGTTTTTCTTAGCTTCATTCATATGCCAGCTGGCACTGACAGAAATAGCCCCCTGCTGAGTAAACTTTAACGCGTTGCTGACCAGATTACTGACAACCTGAGCCACCCGTGCCTGATCCATTAACGTTCTTTTAGGAATGTCATCGCTAACATCCACTATAAAATCTAACTCTTTATCTTTTATTGGCTGCTCAAACAAACGAATAACGTGGTTTAGTACTTTTACCGGTGAATGCCCCCCTAAAGTAACCTTAAGCTGGCCTTCTTCTGCCCGGGTTAAATCGAGTACATCGTTCAGCGTAGTTAGCAGATAATCACCACTGTTTTTTATAGTCCCCAGCAGTTGTTGTTGATTAGGGTTAAGGTCTGTTGACTCAAGCACAGAAGCTATGCCAAGTATGCCATGCAGCGGCGTCCTGATTTCATGTGACATATTTGCTAAAAACACGTTCTTTGCATGGGCCGCTCTGCGAGCATCCAGTTCTGCTTTTTTCTGCTCAGTTACATCGGTAACCGTGCCGGTATACCGAATTGCCCTTCCATCACTATCACGCTCTATAATTCTCCCCCGATCGAGAACATAAATCCAATGTCCCTCCCGGTGTCTAATACGGTGCATGCTTTCGTAAAAAGGTGTAATTCCGTCTAAGTGGTCTTTAATCGCCTGCCAAACGCTGTCGTAATCTTCCGGGTGTAATCGACTGGACCAACTTTCGACATTTGCCTCTAGTTCATCCACTTCCCAACCAAACATATTAGCCCAGCGTTTATTAAAAATTGTCACGCCGGTTTGCGGGTTCCACTCCCAGGTGCCCAGACGTGTTGCATCCAAAATAAGTTGTAATCGGTTTCGCTCCATTTCCAGAGCTATTTGTAGCTGTTTACGTTCAGTAATGTCGATTAAATAACCATAAAGATGCTTAGTCCCATCTTCCTGTTGCATTACTACTGTCGTATCGGATACCCAGACGTCCTGCCCATTAACATGTTTTACCCTGTAGTCCTGATGCGTTATTGAACCACCCGACTCTTTACCTAAAAGAAGCTCCACCTCGTCCATAACGCGTGGAAGATCATCCTGATGAATCAAGTCACGGTATTCAATTTCCCGTTTCTCTAATCTCTCCTTCTTATAACCAAGCAGGCCCTCTATATTGTCGGACACAAAAAGCACAGGCCAACCAGGAGAGTCCTCCCACACGAAAAGACTCAAGCGACTCCCTACGTTCAGCAGGGCCGCTAAATTTTCATTGGTTACAGGTGTTGTCATTAACTTAGACTCGCATTAGAGGCTTAACTCTAACCAGTTTGCCGCACTAGCAACTTGGTGTACACTGGCAAAAACAATAACATAAAAACAACGATATCCGGATGACCCAGGCAAACGTCAACGAATGGCAAACAGCGTTACTGAAGCAAGTTGACCAACTGATAGAGTTGGCTAAAACTCGCCTACCCGCCAGACAGCAGCCTACCATCCGGGGCCCCGAATACTGGCAACGCTTTGCCAAACATCATTACGTGCGAGCTGCAGATCTATTAAAGTCCGGAAACGGATTTGAAGCAGCTAAGCACTTTCGTCGCGCTGCACTTTTTGGTCACAGCAAAGCGATGTTGTATTTAGGCCAGATGTTTTTACAAGGTAAAGATTTACCCGAAAGTGTTTTTCATGCCTGCTGCTGGTTAACCCTGGCGGAACGGGCTGGAGAAACTGAGGCAGAACAGATTATTGATAAGTTGCTCCATAAACTCACCGCCAGACAATTAAACAGTGCCCGTCAATTGGCTGCCGAGCGCTTTGAACAAATTTGCGACGCCAGTTTCGACGTTCACGGTCTCTAACTTAAGGGTGCCACAGCTTTGTTTTTTCACGAAGCTTGCCACTAGCAACCCAGTTCTGAAGCTGATCCGCCATACGTTTGCCCGCATCAACGGCTTTTTCCCAGTAGTCGATGCGAGTCGCTGCATCCAGTTTAGCAAAGTCTGTTCTGTCCGGAATTTTCCCGTAAGGTAACGACTGAATAAAGTCTTCGGACGGCGTAATAAATACCACGTTAGGCCATTTTCTCCCGGTAGTCCGCCGCCAGCTTAAACGTTTATCGAACCAACCCGGAATTGCTTCGCGGTGGAAGTGAGGATAAAGCACCAGGCCATTAACTTCAGACAAATCTAAATCAAAATGGTAGTCAGTAATTCCGCCATCACGGTAAGTTCCTGTTGGTGCTCCAGGAATATCAATAACACCGTCCAGCACCAATGGAATAGAACCTGTTGCTAATAACGCCGACTGAAAGTTCTCGTGAGTCAGTTCAACGTGGTGCGTTGGCAGGTCGCGCCATCCTCTGGAAAAGCTTAGATCCGACTGAGGGTGATGAAAGATAACCCGTTCGTAAAATCGTCCCAGCCAACGACGATTTAAACCATTGGCAAAAGCCGAGCTTAATAAACCCAGCATTTGTTTTTTTGTTTCTGCGGCTGTCCAGCCCCGGCAGCGAGCAACAATGAAGTGATGCCGTACCGTTGACTGACCTAAAATTTCAGTTACCGCCTGATCAGGGACATACTTAGCCAATAATGCTTTTGCTTCGCTGGTTATCTCATCTCTGTCAGGTTTCGCGCTGTAAGTCTGGGTTCTGTATAAGCGACAGAATAAGTCACTGGCTGCTACTGGGTCCTGCTGCCCAAGCGCCGCGAAACGCCATGCACCGGCAGAAGTGCCTAAGGTATTAAGAGGCTCTTTTTTATCTTTAAAAAATTCGCCAAACATCCACCGGTCCAGCCCTTGGAGCACAAACCACTTAGGTCCGCCGGAAGCGCCTAATAACAAACCAACATCGTCGGCGGTAAGCCCCTGCTCCTGTATATGCTGATAAGCCGAGGCTCCAGCCTTTATGTCAATCCAATCTGTCATACCACCTTCCCAGGCTTATAGTTGTCGTTTTCTTTCTGCGAGGAACCCCAGTAAGAACAATATTCCAATAGTGCTAACCGCCAGCAAGTGAAGCGGAATAAGACTTAACCAGCCGGCTAAAACCGGTGTAAACCAAACGGTTAACCAACCATATCCAAAAGCACAAACGAGAATAAACACCATAGTACGGAACACAAAGTGCCAGTGGCTCACTTGCCTTTTCACCATACGGTTAACTTCAGCACCATAAATGACCAGCAATGTGGCAATAATCATCATGGCTAACTCGTAAAAATGTGGGCGAATCATTAAGCCCAGATTATTTAGCACATTCTGCATGCTAATACCCCTATCAAAATCGTCGCCCGAGTATACGAATTTTCTCGAGCGTTCGCATCCCAAGTTTGCCCTTTGCTGTGTTATCCTACGACAATAAAGAGGCTTATTTATAGGACGTTCAATGAAAATCATCTCATTTAATATCAATGGTATACGCGCACGTCTGCACCAGTTGCAAGCGTTAATCGATAAACATCAGCCAGATATCATCGGCCTTCAGGAAACCAAAGTACACGATGACCAGTTTCCATTGAAGGACGTAGAAGCCATGGGTTATCACGTCATTTTTCATGGGCAGAAAGGTCACTACGGGGTAGCAATGCTCAGTAAAAGACCTTTGGAAAATCCTCAGTTTGGCTTCCCGTCCGACGACGAAGATGCTCAACGTCGAATGATAATGGGCGACTACCCGCTTGCTGACGGCAGTTATGTGCGCATTTTAAATGGTTACTTCCCGCAGGGAGAAAGTCGGGACCACCCGACCAAATTTCCGGCAAAAGAGAAATTCTACCAGGATTTGATGAGTTACCTGGACAACGACCTTTCTCCCGAGAAGCCCGTTATAGTTATGGGTGATGTGAACATATCGCGCATTGATCTCGACATAGGTATTGGTGAGAACAACAAAAAGCGTTGGTTAAAAACCGGCAAGTGCAGTTTCTTACCGGAAGAGCGCGAGTGGATGCAAAAGCTAATGGACTGGGGTTTTACAGACACCTACCGCAAACTAAACCCAGATGTGGATAACCAGTTTAGCTGGTTTGATTATCGTTCTCGTGGCTTTGACGATAACCGCGGACTGCGGATTGATCTTATTCTCGCCACACAAACATTGGCAGCAAAGTGCGAGGACAGCGGCATAGACTACGAACTCAGAGGTATCGAGAAGCCATCTGACCACGCGCCTGTCTGGTCTACCTTTAAAGTCTGATTAACGCATTACCGCCGGCTGATATTAATGCTCTTCCGGCGGTAATGTTTCCAACGCTTTTCGCAAAATAATTGCCAGATCCATATACTCCGGCCCTTTTGCACCCTGCGGCTGACACTCAACGCCTTGCTTTCTTAGTTTATCTCTTAACTCTTTATACCAATGACGAAGTGATGGTTTGAGTCGTTGTCGCGAGCGCCACCCCAACCAGTATAATCCCTGCAGCGGCAGGCTTAGCATAATTAAAGACAGCATCAACCCGGGTGCCAGTTGTTCTTCTGGCATAAATTGCCAGGTTAAGGCTGCATTTAAAACAGCAATGCCCGGAGTCCAGCTAATGGCCTTGCGTGTTACCGGTATAATTCTCGATTCAGCCATAGCGGCAACAACTGAATGATGAGGCCATTTATCGGCATACACCTTTCCATCTCTTAAAACCGCAAAAAATGAACGACTCATGGCGACCTCTTAATCAAATACGCTGTAATTATAAACGATTACCTGTCTATTGTACGATATTCACACTTTCATTATTACCTTTATTTTTCATAAACTTACAGTCTTACAACCGCGTAGTGCACAAAGATATCCACAGTTAATGTGGATACAGTTGCAGCCAGCCTTTAGCTTTGCCACTATACTACCTGAATCAGTCAGTAGCATGGTGTCAGCAGTGACAACAAGTAAGCTTCCCGTTCTTTATGCGCCAATAACCGGACGGATTATTACAGTGCAACCTTCTTCACCAGTATGCCAGCATGGTTTACTCGGTAAAGGTGTTGTTATTGAAATGACCGGCAGTACTTTATATGCTCCGGCTGATGGTGAATTAACCCATATAAGCTGTAGTGGAGATTACGTATCTTTACGCATAAATGATACATACTCTCTACAGTTAATCACTGGCTCAGGCGATGCCTTCGGAACCCACCCAGCTTTGACAGTACTTTGCCGTGAACACACTCAGGTTAAATGCGGCGATCCTCTGATTAAAATTAATCAGTCACTGCTGCGCAGTTTAAAGCCTGTTCAACAACGGCTTGCGGTTCTCATTTGTGCGCTCGGTTCTGAACAAACGACTGACCCCTTTGACTGGCTGCAATCCGGACTTGTTACCGCAAAAGACAGTCCACTTATTACTTATTAACATCGACAGGAGCTGTACCTATGTTGCGCGTTTATGGCATAAAAAACTGCGACACCGTTAAAAAATCACTTAAATGGTTAGATAAAAACGAAGTCGATTACGAATTTATTGACGTTCGGCAGCAGCCATTACAAAAAGAAACCGTGAGCGACTGGTTACAGCAACTACCTGCAGAATCGCTTCTGAATAAACGCAGCACCAGCTGGCGTAATCTTTCTGATGAACAAAAAGCGCTTGACGATGCAGATGCTATAGCCGCATTAATTGCCGAACAGCCAACGTTATTTAAACGCCCATTGGTTCAATCCAGTCAGAGTATTCACTGCGGGTTTAATGAAAAACTCTGGAGCGAACGCTACTTATGAGTTCAGAAACACTTAAGCTTGCTCATGAGCTCATTTCCCGCCCTTCTATTACACCTGAAGATGAAGGCTGTCAGCAGCTTATTGGAGAAAGACTTGCGGCATTAGGCTTTGAACTAGAGTCCATGATCTTTGAGGACACAACCAATTTATGGGCGCGTCGTGGTCGGGGACGTAAGCTGTTTTGTTTCGCCGGGCATACCGACGTGGTTCCCCCAGGTGACGTCAACGACTGGCAGTTCCCTCCATTCCAGCCAACGGTTCATAATGGTTACCTCTACGGACGCGGCTCAGCCGACATGAAAGGCAGTTTGGCTGCTATGATCACAGCAACCGAGCGTTTCGTGAAGCAATACCCGGAGGTTGATGCCGACATTGGTTTTCTAATCACCAGTGACGAAGAAGGACCTTTTATTAATGGCACCAAAAGAGTTATAGAAACACTGCAGCAGCGTAACGAAAATATCGACTGGTGCATTGTTGGCGAACCATCCAGTACCGAAACTCTAGGAGACATTGTTAAAAATGGTCGCAGAGGCAGTTTGACCGGCGATTTGACTGTTTTAGGTGTACAAGGCCATGTCGCCTACCCCCACCTGGCACAAAATCCGGTACACGATCTTGCACCTGCGCTCAGCGAGTTAATTAAAGAGGAATGGGACACGGGCAACGACAGCTTTCCGCCAACGACGTTTCAAGTGTCAAACATTCAGGCCGGAACCGGCGCAGGAAACGTGATACCAGGGCGTATTGAGACACAGTTTAACTTTCGCTTTTCAACTGAACTCACTGCAGAGAAAATTCAGCAACGGGTTGAAGCCATACTCGATAAACACTCGCTGAAATACAACTTGCAATGGAAGCTTAACGGACCACCTTTTTTAACTGAATCAGGCGCACTAGTGAAAGCCGTTCAGTCTGCTATTGAACACGAGTGTGGCTTTTCGACCATTCTATCCACCGCCGGTGGTACCTCCGATGGACGTTTTATTGCACCAACCGGGGCACAGGTAATAGAGCTTGGCCCCGTTAATGCGACTATTCATAAAGTAAACGAATGCGTCAAAGCCAGTGATTTAGATAAGCTCAGCGAAGTGTATTATCGCTGTATGGAGAAGCTTTTATGCTAAGCAATGCGGAGCTTACGGGCGCCTGCGAAACACACCTAACTGCGGTAGACGGGCATAAGCTTCATCCAGATGCTGCACAAGCGTACCTTGCCATACAAAAAGCAGCATCAGCCAACGGTATTAAACTCGCCATAGCCAGTGGCTTTCGCTCACTGGACAGGCAGCTGTCTATCTGGAATCGAAAGTGGCGTGGCAAGTTGCCACTGTTGTCCAAACAAGGTGAGCCGCTGGATGTTTCCACCTTAACCGATACAGAAAAAATGCACGCTATTTTGCACTGGTCTGCATTGCCTGGCAGTAGCCGGCACCACTGGGGAAGTGACTTCGATATCTATGACCCTAGCCCATTTCAAAGCAATGAGCTTAAATTACGTTTAGTACCTGCAGAATATACGGATGCGGAAGGCCCCTGTCATACACTTTGGCAATGGCTGACTCAACATGCTCACGAAAGCGGCTTCTTTTTTCCTTACGCCCGTTATCAGGGAGGCGTTGCCCAGGAACCATGGCACTTAAGTTACCGCCCAGTGGCGAAAGAATGCCACCAGCAGCTGAACCTGGAGTTACTGGCCGAAACCATCAATTCGCTTGCTATTGAAGGCAAGCACATCATATTGGAAAATCTGGAGCAAATTAAAAAACAGTATGTCGATACAATAACGGAGGATGACGGATGGACGAATATTTGGTGTGGTTACTGATACTGTTAGTACTGGGTGTCGTTATCAGCAATATTATGGTCTTAAAATATACAGCGAAGTTTAAATGGCCTGGTGCGAAATCGTCTAAAACCGAAGACGACTCCGACCAGGAACCCGACAAAGAAGACTAAGCCAGCTTCACGCCCAGACGTTTAGCAACTTCCCGGTACGCTTCAACAACACCGCCTAAGCCCTGACGAAAACGGTCTTTGTCGAGCTTTTCACGGGTTTCAGCGTCCCACAAGCGACAACCGTCTGGAGTGAACTCATCACCCAGCATGATTTGCCCGTCAAACACTCCAAATTCAAGCTTGTAATCAACCAGCAGCAAACCTGCATCGGCAAACAAAGCTTTAAGTACGTCGTTCACTTTAAACGTCAGTTCTTTCATCTTTTCAATTTGCTCAGCCGTTGCCCAACCGAAGGCCTGAATGTGATATTCATTAACCATAGGGTCGTGTAACGCATCGTTTTTCAAAAAGAATTCAAATGTTGGTGGATTAAGTTCTTTACCCTCTTCAACACCTAAACGGCGAACCAGAGAGCCAGCAGCGACGTTACGAACAACACATTCAACCGGAATCATATCCAGTTTTTTCACCAGCGAATCGGTATCGTTTAAGCATTCGTCCAACTGTGTCGGAATACCGGCTTCTTCTAATTTAGCCATAATAAAGTGGTTAAATTTGTTATTTACCATTCCTTTATCATCAAGCTGTTCGACCTTTTCGCCGTCGAACGCTGAAGTGTCATTACGAAACTCCAGAATAAGACGGTTAGGATCGTCGGTATAATAGACCGTCTTTGCTTTACCCCGATACAGTTCACTGCGTTTTTCCATGAATCTTTCCACTCGCGCTTAAGTTAAAGTTTGCTTTGCTGTTTAACAGCTGCTTTAAAGGCTTCAAATACTTTGTTCATCCATTCATCCGACACAAGTTTGTCGTCTTTATAAACCGTAACCGATGTATTCTCGCCGTCATCCAATAACCAGAATTCGTACTCACCTTCAGCTATACCAAGGTTTTCATAATCATCGCCGCCGATGAACAGGAAGCCACTACCCGGTTCATTATACTCAACAAAATAAGTGCCTGATTCACGGTTTAAGTCGTCAACTTCGAATCCAATTTCTTCCAGAGCAAGGTTAACCAATGGCCATGCTTGATCGAAGTTATCTTCAACCACAAATATAGAGTGACCTTCAGCAGCTTGTGATAAACGAGTATCTATTCCTTCTGCTTTATTACGGGCAACAGCCAATTGCTGCTTACGGTTCACTTCAGAAATAATAGCGTTTAATAAATCGGTTTCCAGGTTTCGAACAATGAGTGGAGCAACCACTTTCTCTTCACCACCAACTACTTGGGTGAAGTCATTAACATTTACCCGCAAACTTGTCGTACGCTTGTGAGACTCTGTTTCCTGAAGCAACTCATAGCGAAATGTTCTTTCTAACTCACTATCGCTTTCACCACCAAAACCAAGAAAGCCGCCTTCTCCATCAATTGTTTGCTGAATAGTCATTTGCTCAGTTAACCAACGGTTCTCGTTAACTTCTTGCCATTCAAGGTTACGGCGCATCAGAACATCTCGCGCGGCTTGACGAACAAATTCAGCTACCGAATCACCCATGCCATCGACAACGTCAAAATACACCCGAGTTTCTGTTTCAGTTTCTAAAACCCGACTTCCTAAACCCAGAGGACGAACTTGCTGAGGGGCAGTAATGTTAACCCGGTGGCCAATAGGAGCTTGTGCAATATCGGACTCCGGAATTCGATACTTACTTCCTTTTTCCGGCTGTTCCAGGTCCCCCGGAATATCCAGTGCTGAAGTCGGTTGAATATTCACATACTCAAACCCGCCACTTGCACGTTCTTTTTCTACCGACGAACAACCTGTGATAACTGCGGCAGCTAAGCCCATATACGCAAGGCGAGACAATTTCATTAAGACTCCTGAATATTCAATAGATTTGCTTTTTGCAACACTGACTCAATCAATTGTTGATTTTGTTCTTCCGGAGGAGTCAGAGGCAGGCGATAGTTTGCACTTACCCAACCCATTAACGCTAAAGACCATTTAACCGGTATTGGGTTGGATTCAACAAATAACATATTATGCAAAGGTTCCAGCTCAGCATCGATCTGATTAGCCCGCTCGGTATCACCTGAAACTGCAGCCGTAACCAGTTCTTTCATTTTGGCAGGGACAATATTGGCAGTAACACTAATAACGCCATGACCACCCGCAAACATAAATTCGCGTGCTGTCGGATCATCACCGCTTAATAATATAAAGTCATCGCCACAGCGCTTCTTCAGCTCTTGTACACGACTTACGTCACCAGTTGCTTCTTTTATACCAATAACATTATCAATTTTTGCTAACTGTTCGACCATGTCAGGTGTCATATCAAGACTTGTACGGCCCGGAACATTATATAGGATTTGGGGTTTATCAGAGGCGTCGGCGCAAGCCTTATAATGTGCAATAAGACCTGTTATCGAGGGTTTATTATAGTACGGCGTAACATTTAAAAATCCACTCACACCTGCCTGAGTCATTTTTTCAGTTAATTGCACCGCTTCACTGGTCGAATTTGAACCGTTACCAGCAATAATATCAATACGTCCTGCGCTCAGTTCGACCATCGCATTAACGACATCAATATGTTCTTCATGCGTTAAGGTTGTTGACTCCCCTGTCGTGCCAACCGCCACAATAGCGTCCGTACCCGCTTCGCAATGTTTATTCACCAGAAACTCAAGTTCGCTGTAATCGACATTGCCATATTTTGTAAAAGGGGTAACTAAAGCGACAATACTGCCCTTAAGCATACATTCTCCAAGTCCTAAATTGGGGCTCCAATGGTAATGCCAGCCCTAACGAAACACAAGTGATAGGAACATAAGTTACCAAGAAGGTTCCATAAACTTCTGCGACTTAAGTATTTTCCAAGTTTGCTTGTGTCCGTTATCATGTAGCGTAATGTTAACGAAGCTCCAGGAGAAAGCTATGCAAACACTAAAAGCCGGAGATAAAGCACCGGATTTCACCTTACTTGATGCGAATGAAAGCTCCGTCACTTTATCTGAGTTACTAAAAGAGCATCGTGTACTGGTTTATTTTTACCCTAAAGCCATGACCCCTGGTTGTACCGTTCAGGCACAAAATTTACGCGACAACCGCAAGCAGCTTGAAGAATTTAATGTTGTATCTGTTGGCATTAGCCCTGATGCGCCTAAGCGTTTAGCGAAGTTTACCGAACGTGATGAATTAAACTTTACTTTGTTAAGCGATGAAGACCATAAAGTTGCTGAAGATTTTGGCGTTTGGGGACTCAAGAAGTTTATGGGTAAAGAATACGATGGTATCCACCGTATCAGCTTTTTAGTTGAACAAGACGGAACCGTGTCTCAGGTGTTTAATAAATTTAAAACAAAAGAGCACCATGACGTGGTACTCGATCACCTTAAACAAGCTTAATACTTGAGAAACACCGCATTATTGCGGTGTTTCCTCCACCACATTATCTCCCGTATTACTGTCCCAGGCTGTCAAAACAGCTTTAACCAAACTCGCTAGCGGTATAGCAAAGAAAACGCCCCAGAAACCCCAGATACCACCAAAAATTAGCACTGAAGCAATAATATAAACGGGGTTCAAACTAATAGCTTCAGAGAACAATAGCGGCACTAAAAGATTGCCATCCAACGCCTGAATAATTAAATAAGCGACAGTAACCCAGACAAATGGCGCCGTTGGCCCAAACTGGAATAACGCCACCAGCACAACAGGTATCGTGGCAACTGCAGCACCAATATAAGGAATTAAAACGGATAGCCCCACCATAATGGAAAGTAACGCTGAATAGCGCAAATCAAACAAACTGAAGGTGACGAAGGTCACTACTGCAACCACTACGACTTCTATCGCTTTACCACGAATGTAGTTCATAATTTGCAGGTTCATTTCCTGACCCACCTGCGAAATTAACTGTCTGTTCGAAGGCAACAGGCGACTAAAGTGAGCAATTAGAATGTCCCGATCTTTTAACATAAAGAAAATTAGTAACGGCACAATAATCAAATAAACCAACATAGCCATGACATTGACAATGGAAGTTAACGAGACCGTTAGCAGATTTTCGCCCAGACCAACCGCCCGTCGTTTCATTTCTTGAGTGAACTCGTTAATTTGGCTGTCATCAACTATACCGGGAAACATCTCAGGCAGTTTATGTAGCCAAATTTGTAGGTTAGTCACCATATCCGGCATTTCCTGAATTAATGTCGTGCTCTGCTGCCAAATAACTGGCACAAGCGTCAGTAAGCTAATGAGCATTACTGCCAGAAACAGGGAAAATGTAATAATGGTCGCTGTAAGTCGGGACAAGCCTAACTGCATGAGCCGCATAACGGGCCAGTCTAGCAAGTACGCTAGAGAAATAGCGATTAACAAAGGCACTATTAAGCTGCCAAAAAGCACAATGACAAGTACAGTAACCACCAGTAACAAAAACAAAGTCACTGCATTCGGATCTGCAAATTTCCGTCGATACCACTGCTGAATGTATTCCCACATAGCCATCGTCCCTTATTCTTACGTTCCATTGATAATATCAGTCCTTGCAATCTTTCCATAACCCCATAGAGTAAAAAGGAACTAAAGATAAGAATTTTGTTCTGATAGTAAGATAAAACCTGTTCCACTGAACCAATGAGTCGTTGATGTCCACCAAAATATTACACTTTTTTATCGCTTGCTTAATCACTTTTGCAATAAGCTTTAGTGCTGCAAGTAATGCCGTTCAGGATAATAAACGCTTACCGGAGATAGGCACCACTGGTGCAGCCTTCATGAGTATTGAGCGTGAACGTGTGGTTGGCGACTTCTATATGAGACAAGTGCGCTCACAAGCCCCTATCATTCACGATCCAGTGCTAGATAGCTATTTAAACAGTATCGGGCAGCGCCTGGTCAGAAATACCAGTGGTGTCCGATATCCATTTAACTTTTTCTGGATTAACAATAAAGAAATTAACGCCTTCGCCTTTATGGGCGGATACGTTGGAGTGCATACAGGGTTAATTAACGAAGCTAGAACCGAGTCAGAACTAGCCGCAGTGCTGGGGCACGAGGTTGCCCACATAACTCAACGCCATATCGTGCGACGCATGCAGGAACAGCAACGAAGCATGCCAATGACCATAGCCGGCATTATTGGATCAATTTTAATTGGCATGGCGAACCCGGAGGCCGGAGCGGCGGGACTGTATACGACCATAGGTATGGCTGGGCAGTCACAGATTAATTACACCCGAATGTATGAACAAGAAGCTGACCGCATTGGTCTTTCAGTTTTGTTAGCCGCCGGGTTTGACCCAAGAGGCGCCCCTGATTTCTTTGGTCGCCTTGCGGAAAAGTACCGATACGTCAGCAAACCGCCTGAAATGCTAATGACGCATCCCCTTCCGGAGTCTCGTATTGCAGATACCCGAAGCCGGGCAGAAAACATGCAACGTATCGATGTCCCGCCGAGTCTCAATTTTGCTCTGGCAAAGGCCAGGATTCAGGCTCGATATATTGGCAACAGCACCCAAAGCGACTTCCAATCTATGCGCTCTAGCCGTAACGCGATAGACCAGCAAGCCGGACAGTACGCTCTTGCAATACGAGCTTTAGATAACGGCCATACCGATGTTGCCCTCGAGTTGATGCAGCCTTTGCTGGAGCGAGCACCCAACAACCCCTTTTATATCGATGTTCAAACCGATATTTTGCTTGCAAAAGATGACTATGAAACGGTTTTGGACTGGTTGCGCGGCAAGTATGTTCAACAACCCAATGAACCCGTTATTACATTAAATTTTGCCAATGCTGCCCTGAAGGCGCAGGACACCTCTCTGGCAGAGAAGTTGCTACGAGACTTTCTGTTACAACAACCCAATGATCCACTCGCGCTTGATCTTCTTACCCAAGTTTATGAGCGTAATGGAAAACGTGCGGCTATGTATGAAACTCGCGCTGAGGCACTTGCGTTAAGAGGTAACTTTAAATTGGCTATCGACCAGTTACATACGGCTCACAACCATACAGACAGTGACCTTACTCACAAACGACTTAACGCGCGTATTGATCAAATTCGTAGCTTAGAGCAGCAAGTACAAAACTTAATGTGAATTAATGGCATTTTCCAATGATTCAAGATCTTGCTCGCCCATAAGGGGGCCTTTTACCGTGCCATCAGGTTTTATCACATAAGTTGCCGGTAACATTTGTGGACGTTGAAACGGAAACGCAGGTGCAGGATCCATCAGTGCCAGTTGAAATTCAATGCCATGGCGCTTTTTGAGCTCACCGAGTTCGTTATTTGACATAGGGTCAAAACTTACTCCAACTAGTTCAACATTTTCGGGTTTATGGCTGTTAAATTCATTAAGTTCCGGAAGTTCTCGCAAACACGGCGCGCACCATTCAGCAAAATAATTAACAACAACGGTTTTCCCTTCAAGCTGAGACCAGGTGAAGCTATTGTTTTGGTCAGTAACAACATCAGGCTTTGGTGAGCATGCCGTTATCAATACGACCGTGGCGGCGTAGACTAGTGTTCTCAGTTTCATTCCTTACCTCAATTACGTTACTATTAACGGATATTCAGATACTACAAGGTACGACACTTATGAGCCAAGTAACAATTTATCATAATCCACGTTGTTCAAAATCAAGACAAACTTTGGAACTACTGCAGCAAAATAATATTGAGCCGGAAATTGTCGAGTACCTTAAAACACCCCCGAATGCGGCAGAGTTACAAAACATTCTGGCTAAATTAAACCTCTCTGCTGAGCAACTAATGAGAAAGAAAGAGAATGTATATAAAGAGTTAGGGCTAGCCGGCATAAACGACGAAGACGAATTAATTACCGCGATGATCAACAACCCCAAACTGATTGAGCGCCCTATTGTCATTTCCGGGGATAAAGCCGCTATTGGACGCCCTCCAGAAGCTGTTTTGGATATTCTGTCATGACTTCTGTTGTAATCCTGTATTACAGCCGCAACGGTGCAACACAAAGACTTGCCGACGCTATTGCCGAGGGAGTAACAAGCGCAGGTGGCGAAGCTGTTCTGCGTAGCACTGGGCACGGCAGTAATGCGGTCAGTGACAGAGATCTGGAAGTTGAAAACAGCGATATTGAAAACTGTGACGCACTGATTCTCGGAAGCCCTACCCGCTTTGGTCACATGGCATCAAGCCTGCAGAAGTTTTGGGAAGGAACCTCTCGTGAATGGCTGCAAGGCGCATTAACCGATAAGCCTGGTGCAGTATTTACTTCATCCAGCTCACTCCATGGTGGGCAGGAATCAACACTGCTAACCCTTGCACTGCCTTTAATCCACCATGGTATGATGTTGGTTGGTATTCCCTATTCGGAGCCTGCTCTGCATCAAACTCAATCAGGTGGCTCACCATACGGAGCCAGTCACCATGAACACAGTAACAAGCTGACTGAGCATGAACGTCAATGTGCTATTGCACTAGGCAAACGGGTTACAAACTTTGCCAGCAAGCTTTCATCATAGGAATTATAAATGCCGACATCTCCGCGTTTTTACCGCTGGTTAACACAGGTTTTCTACTGGCCATTACTTGTTTTGGTAGCTTTATGGCACGGTATGCCGACCGATGCGCCAGGCACGCTGCCCGTTTATATTGCTCTTGTTTTATGGGTACTGCCTTTATTATTCCCGCTCTACGGTTTGGTTAGAGGCAAAGCCTACACACACGCGTGGACCAACTTTATTTTAATGTTTTACTTTCTTCACGGACTCACTGTCGTTTATACACATCCGGACGAGCGTATTTGGTCAATACTGGAAATCATATTTACAACCGGAGCCTTCATAGGGGCAACCGGTTATGCCCGTTATCAAGGACGAGCAGAAGGTTTAGGGCTTAAAAAGCTAAAAGACTACAACTAAATTTCCAGAACCTGCTTAACAAAAGGAATTGTTAAGCGTCGTTGATAGGTAATAGAAGCTTGATCAAGTTCATTCAGGGCTTTCATTAAATCACGCATAGAACGGCCCAGTCGCTGAGTCATAAAAGCCGCCACATCCGCAGGAAGCTCCAGTCCACGCCATTGTGCCCTGAGTATTAAAGCGTTATTTTTCTCTTCATCGTTTAACGGATGTACCTGAAACCCCGTTGCCCATTGAAAACGCGACTGTAAGTCCGGCAATACGACCTCAGTTTGAGCCGCCGACTGCTTTGCTGTCATAATGAGCCGGGTAGACTCATTATCGGTTACCCGGTTAATTAAAGAGAACAGCTCGAAGATCCAGTTCTGTTTCAACGTCACAGTGTCAATATCATCAAGACAGATAAGATCAGCTTGATCAATACCGGTCAGCACCGCTTCTGCATCAACCTCAACAAGCTCTTTTAATGGCAAATAAGCAATGCGCTGCTGAGGCCCAACCGATGCAATAACACTGTGCATTAAATGGCTTTTCCCCACACCACTTGCTCCCGACAACCAGGTTAACTGCTGATTTCTTTTTAACGGAGGTTTGGCTTCGGGTAAGGCTTTTAACCAACTTAATAAGGTCGCGTTATTGCCCTCAAGAAAGGTGGAAAAAAGCTCATCGTCCGGTAACTGAACAGCCAGCGGCAATTGCTGTGGAGGCATCAGCGATCCTCATTCCAGCGGTAAACGGGGCTTTCCGTTTGTTTTGCGGTTACAAAAGGACCAACTTTCTGGGAAACAAGGCGCCCATCCAAATTAATGGCCTGCAATATTTGGTCGACAGGTCCGTTCACGACAATCTCAAATTCACTCATATTCTGAGAGTATTGCAGTAAGCGAACCTCTCGTACCGATACAATACTTTTCAAAAAACTTTCCAACTTTAAAACACTGCTCAGACTGTTCAACTGTTCAACTTTGACCGTTAGTGTATTCCGAACATTCTCATCACCCGCAGTCACGCTGTATTTAGCTGACAGTTCTATCATTAATTGTTCTATTAAAGGCTCAGCCAGCCAATCAACACTTGTTGCTGTCACTTCGCCTGCAAACCTGTCATCACCAATTTCGACAAACCAATTCAAACTCCAGGGTGCTTCCTCATTCTCTTGACGAACAATACGTGCTACCAGTAGCCCATCCGTACCATAGCGCTCTGTCGTTGTTCTAACCGGGTCTAAAAACCTTCCCCAGACATCCATTGCACTAATGGTGAAATTATCGGTTAAATCCATTAGAGGAAGCTGAACCGGAATACTGTACTGCTTAGCGAAAAACCTCAGCTGCTGGGTAAAAACAGACTCACTGTTACTATCAATTATTGTCCGTTGCCCGCTATCACTTTCTTTTGCAATCCACATCATTAACTGAGGTCTGCGACTCCCCCAGTAAGGCAGTTGATGCTCAGCAAGAAGTGCTCTTAACTTTCTCCCATCGAAGGTAGCAGTTAATGTTCGTTGCCCTTGGTTATCGCTGTAACCATATTGCACCAGATAATTATTTACCTCTCGCTTGGCTCGTTTTATCGCTTCGTGCTCTGTCGAATCCGATTCCCCAGTGAGCTTAATAATGACTCGATCAAAAGCCTCACCTATTGCCTGCTGTCGGTGCGATGAATTTTGCGACGCCACTTCAACTTCCGCCGAATACAAATTCTCAATTAACCGCGCCTGTGCATCTGCTGCCGTAAAAGTGGCTAACAGCAATAAAAAAGCGGCAGCGACGTAATGAATCTTCGACTTTGACATGTCATTATCCAAATAAGACTTTGAGAGCATATTAAACAGCCAAATAGCGAACAGCAAGTAACAACTTGTGGATAAGCTTGTGGGAATCTCCACTAGGAAAATAAAGCCACTAAAGGTAGTATTGCGACAAACGAACGAAGGGTGACAAAGGCATGCTAAAACAACAACTTCGCGGTATCAGTTCACTGCTTGGCAGCATCAGTTTAATTGGGGTCTGTGTTGGCATGACCAGTACCCTACTCAGTTTGCGTGCCACCATTGAAGACTTCGGTACCCTGGTTACCGGTTTTATCATGTCAGCCTACTTTATCGGTTACCTGTTTGGCTCTACCCGAGCACCCAAAGACATTCGTCGGGTAGGCTATATTCGCTCTTTCGGGGGGCTTGCAGCATTAGCCGCCTTCAGTATTCTAATGCAGGCCATTTGGGTCGACCCCGTCGTCTGGTTTGTTATGCGTTTTATTACCGGCTTTGCCATTTCCGGTATTTTTGTCATTGTCGAGAGTTGGCTGAATACCATGGCAGATAACCGCAGCCGTGGTACTTTGCTATCAATCTATTTGGTCATTATTTACACCGGCCTTATTGTCGGCCAGCTTATTTTGGGTGTTGCCGATCCGGCTGGCTTCGTTGCCTTTGCCATTGTCGCGTTATTGATTAATCTGGCACTTATCCCGATTCTGGTCAGCGTGACAGCCGAGCCAACAACTCACGAAAACCGTAAAGTACCAATTTCACTCCTTTTGAAAACCGTGCCTTTAGGTGTGGTAAACGCTTTTATCATGCAGGCCTGCTATGCAATGTTTTATGGTATTGGACCCATGTACGCGTCTTATATCGGTTTCAGTGTCGTGCAAATCACCTTCTTCATGGCTGCATTCATTGCTGGCGGCTTAGTGTCCCAAGCGCCTTTTGGCCTGTTATCTGACCGAATCGATCGCCGTTTTGTCATTGCCATATGCGCCGCTGGAGGTACGTTGACTGCCGCCGCTCTCTCGCAACTTGATGCATCAAACGCCATTTTCATCTACCTGAATGTTGGTTTATTAGGGGCCTTTATTTTGCCGTTATACTCATTGGGCATGGCGCACACCAACGATTTCCTCGAACGCGACCAAATGGTAGGAGCAACGGGGGCTATCATTAAAATTGGTGGTGCGGGCTCTATTATTGGTGCGCCGGCTGTTGCGGCACTAATGCAGTTTGGTGCAATTAACTACTTCTTTTTATTGCTGGCAACATTAACCGCCATGGTTGGTTTCTACTCGCTGTACCGCATTACCCGCAGGGCAAAAGCCGAAGACCAGTTACACAGCAACTTTGCCATACTGGCGCCGTCACAAACCTCTGACGAGCTATTAACGTCCATGGCTGAAGAAGCCCCGGAGTCAGAAGAAGAGGACGACGAAGAAATGGAGTCTAACGCCGTCCTTCGTTAAGGGGCTAATTTGACAGCAGGTCATCCACCCAGTTGGTGGCCTGCGTCAAAATATCATCTAAATGCTGCTCGCTGACAAAGCTTTCAGCGTAAATTTTATAAACCGGTTCAGTACCCGAAGGTCTTGCCGCAAACCAGCCGTTGTCAGTGGTCACTTTAATCCCGCCAAATTGTGCCCCGTTACCCGACGCTTTCGTAGAAATATCAGACACACTGTCACCTGCCAACTCTGGCAGTTTCATTTTGTATGCGCGAATGCCTTTAAAGCGAGCATTTTTGTCGGCACTGGAAACGGTATCAACACGACGATAGTAAGACGTACCATGCTGCTGACATAATTCATCGTAGTACTGCCCCGGATTTTTCCCGGTTTTTGCCAATATCTCTGCCGCCAGCAACGCCATCACAATACCGTCTTTATCAGTGGTCCAGGTTTTTCCTTTGCGATCCAATAAGGTCGCACCAGCACTTTCTTCACCGGCAAACGCAATACTTTGCTCACCGAGTCCTTGCGCAAACCATTTAAAACCGACTGGTACTTCCATCAATGGACGTTCATTTGCGCTCACCACACGATCAATCATGGCACTGGATACCAGTGTCTTACCAACAGCAATATCCTTGTTCCAGTCACGATTCTTGCACAAATAATCGATGGCAACCGACAAATAATGATTCGGGTTAAGCAGGCCGTGCGTAGGAGTCACTATACCATGACGGTCGTAGTCCGGGTCATTGCCAAAGGCTAAATCGTAATTGTCTTTCAGTTTGAGTAAGCTGGCCATGGCAAAAGGCGAGGAGCAATCCATCCGGATTTTCCCGTCTTTATCCAGCGGCATAAACGAAAACGCCGGATCAACCACCGCATTACGAACCTCAATAGATAAATTGTAATGCTCAGCAATTTGCTGCCAGTACTTAGCACCCGATCCACCCATGGCATCGACCGCCAACGTCAGTTTTGCATCCTGAATAGCTGACATATCAATGCAGTTTTCAAGCTGGCTAATATACTGAGTGCGCCAGTCAACAAAAGTCAATTTCGGGTGCTGCAATACATCTTCGCTCTCACAGGTATTCACGCCGACCAATCCTGATGACAGTAACGCATTTGCGTACTTCTCTATGGTTCGTGTGACGTCGGAGTCTGCTGGTCCACCGTGCGGAGGATTATATTTAAAACCTCCATCTTCCGGCGGGTTATGCGACGGTGTGATGACCACGCCATCCGCCTTTGCTTTGTTCTGGCAGTTCCACTCAATAACTGCACGGCTTAATACCGGCGTCGGAGTGTAGTCATGCTCAGTCTGAACCTGCACTTCAATACCATTACCAATGAATACATCCAAAGCGCTAATGTAAGCCGATTCGGACAGGGCATGGGTATCCTTGGCCACCATAATTGGTCCGGTAATGCCCTGCTCTTCGCGGTAAGCGCAAATGGCCTGAGCAATAGCCAGAATATGGGCCTCATTAAACGAGCGCTTAAATGAACTGCCGCGATGGCCCGAGGTACCAAAACTGACTTTTTCTGCCGCTTTACGTGGGTCCGGCTCATAAACATAATAAGCACTGGTCAGTTGCGCAATATTGGTCAAGTCGCCAGGCTGAGCCGGCTGACCTGCTCGCTCATGATTCGCCATTATAAGAAGTCCCTAATTTTTTCTGCATCTGCTGAATCATATCCCAGCTTTTCTGCAACCTGAGTCAGCATAGATTTTTTCTTTGTCGTATTGGTGTTGGTAATAACCCAAAATGGAGAGTCCGGTATTTGCTTCGGATTTGTGCTGTTACCCGATGTCAGCAAAGCTTCTTCTGAGCGGGCAAAATACTGACGGTCACGTCCGCGAATATCCAGCACCTGTGAGAACTCATTGGAATGACAACGGTACAACATGCTCAATATATACAAAAAGCGCGCCACCACGCTTTTCTGAATACGAACATCTTGCTCATTCAAACGATTAAAAACCGACTCGGCTTGTTCGCTTTTAGCATCCACTGCAGATTCCGCATTACTCACATCAAGCAGCCGGCGCAGAATATCCGACGCACTCTCGCCTATTTGTCTAGTGTGGCTTGCAATATACGCGTATAAGTCATCGTCAATGTCAATCCGCTTCATTGTTGACTTTCTACCTCTAAAATTTGAAAGGTTGTGCTTTGTCACTTGCAACACCCCGACAAAGCCTTGAAAATATGCATCAAAGTTTATCACTAAAGGCAGTCCGATGGCAGACTCTTCATTGTTGAATCACGAAACACTTGGCACCGAAAGCAATCCGGCTATCATCATTATTCATGGACTGTTTGGTGACAAAGATAATTTAAAAAGTATCGCCCGCGAGTTGTCTGAAGATTACTACTGTATTTTACCGGATACTCGTAACCACGGTGACTCTTTTCACAGTGACACTATGACTTATGAGGCCATGGCCCACGACATCGTCAAACTGGCCGATGCCTTAGATATTGAGCAGTTTGCTGTGCTGGGTCACTCCATGGGTGGTAAAATCGCCATGGAAATCTGCATGAAAGCGCCGGAAAGAGTTAAAACGGCCATATTCGCAGACATATCCCCCGCCGCTTATGACGGAACCCACGACAGCATCATGGATGCACTTTCAGGGCTGGATTTAAATCAGGTAAAAAGTCGCAGCGAAGCAGATAAGCAATTAGCCGATAAAATTTCAGAAAAAGGCGTGCGTCAGTTCCTATTAAAGAATCTTAAAAAGACCGATGACGGCTATCAATGGCGGCTTAATCTCGAAGGGTTAAAGCAAAATTACGAACATATTTCAGCGGCTGTCAGTAAAGGCCAATACGAAGGCCCAGTCCTGTTCATCAAAGGCGGCAACTCAAACTACCTGACAGAAAAGCACCAACAAGAGGTTAGCTCGCGCTTTAGTGATGCTTCAGTAAAAATAATAGAAGACGCAGGTCACTGGCTGCACGCCGAGAAGCCCCGAATATTCAACCGCCTTGTACTTGAGTTTCTGGCTCAGTAATCTCGCCAGTGGCGGTGCTTTATGGTAATCTAGGCGCCGTTAAAAAACAGTCTGGGCGTTACACATCAGCGAGGTTAAGCAGTATGTTAGCTGAGTATTATGAACAAATTGAAGTTCTGGCCACCAATTTTACGCTGGCCATACTATTCTTACTCATAGGCTTAGCCATTCGTGACGTATTGAAACGTTCAGCAGTACCCAAATTCGGTCAAATTATTGTATGGATGGTACTGTTCCTTGGCTGTTTTGGTTTTATTGCTAAAGGTATTATTCAGGTACTCTGGGAGTCCGGAGTTTAACCCAATTGATAATTTACGCCGCTGAATGGCAACTCATTCAGTATTGTTTGTTCGTATAACCAGGTGAAAATTGATTTATGGCAACTGTTGGAATTTTCTTTGGAAGCGATACCGGTAACACCGAAGCCGTCGCTCAGATGATTCAGAAGGAACTGGGTAAAAAGCTTGTCGACGTTAAAGACGTCGCTAAATCCAGTAAAGAAGATATTGCCAGTTATGACTTACTGCTGTTCGGTATTCCGACGTGGTATTACGGCGAAGCTCAGTGCGACTGGGATGATTTCTTTCCCGAACTTGAAGAGATTGACTTCACCGACAAACTTATCGCTATTTTTGGGTGTGGTGATCAGGAAGATTACGCTGAATACTTCCTGGACGCTATGGGCATGGTGCGTGATATTGTTGAAGCGCGTGGCGGTATTATTGTAGGGCATTGGCCTACAGAAGGTTATAACTTCGAAGCCTCTAAAGGCATGGCGGATGATGACCACTTTGTCGGCCTGGGTATAGACGAAGATCGTCAACCGGAATTAACTAAAGAGCGTGTTAGCAAATGGTGCCAACAAGTTTATGAAGAAATGTGTTTGGCAGAACTGGCAAGTGACAGCTAATACAGGGTATGCTGTTGTACATGTTTAACTGAGATACGAATCATTATGGCGAGTAACGACGAACAGCTAAAAAAAGCAGGACTCAAAGTCACTTCCCCGCGGATGAAGATTCTGGAGATTTTAAAACAACCAGAAAATCAACACATCAGTGCTGAAGACGTCTATAAAATTCTGCTGGAACAAAAAGATGAAATTGGCCTGGCTACCGTATATCGGGTACTAAACCAGTTTGATGACGCTGGCATTATTACTCGTCACCACTTTGAAGGTGGTCGTTCGGTATTTGAATTAAGTGCAAAACATCACCACGATCATCTGGTGTGTTTAACCTGCGGTCACGTATTTGAATTTGAAGATGACGTTATAGAAGATCGTCAGGAAAAAGTGGCTACTGCTAATAAAATCAAACTTACAAACCACAGCCTTTATTTGTACGGTGAATGTCAACGCGGCGAAAACTGCGAATACAAAGCCGCTGCTGAGGCAGAATAATGGCTCTGCGCTGGCTCATTTACGGGGCATACGGTTATTCGGGCAAGCTCATTGCTCATCAGGCAAAAAAACGTGGTTATCAACCCATTTTAGCCGGCCGTAATGAAGACTCCCTTGAGCCAGTCGCTCGTCATCTGAACTTTCAGTACAAAGCCTTTTCGCTGGACAGTATCGATGAAGTGAAAAAGCAATTAGAAGATGTTGATCTTGTCATTAATTGCGCAGGTCCGTTTAGCCAAACGGCCGTCCCTCTTATTCAAGCCTGTATTGATACCAAAACTCATTATTTAGATATTACCGGCGAGATAGATATATTTGAGTACGCTCACTCCATGGACAAAGCTGCGCGAGAAGCCGGTATTGTTATTTGTCCGGGCGTTGGATTTGACGTTATACCAACAGATTGCATTGCCGCACGGCTCAATGCTCAAATGCCGGAAGCCGAGCATCTGGCTTTAGGCTTTGACTCGGGTTCACGTATGAGTCGAGGTACAGCCAAAACCAGTATCGAGCGTTTAGGTCGTGGTGGCGCCGCCCGCATTAACGGACAAATTACCGATGTACCGCACGCCTGGCATTCCCGCTGGATAGACTTTGGTAATGGCGAGAAGTGTGCCATGACCATCCCATGGGGCGATGTCTCTACCGCCTACTACACGACTGAAATACCCAATATTGAAGTGTATATACCGGCCAGCCCACGCTTAGTGAAGAAAATGCGCCGGATGAACTGGTTTCGTTGGGTATTTAACTGGAAGTGGGTTCAGGCTAAGCTAAAGAAAAAGCTGGAATCACAGCCAGCCGGTCCAGAAGAGAAAGAACGTAAAGACAACCCCACTTATGTGTGGGGTGAAATATCTGATGTCAAAGGCAATAAAAAGAGTATGCGAGTAAAAGTGAAGAACGGTTACTCGTTAACGGCGGAAGGCGCGGTTGAATTGGCGGTTCATACCTTAAGCCAAAAACAGTCAGGGGGCTTTTACACCCCCTCACGTTTATACGGTGCTAAGTTACTGGACCAGTTTACGATTCAGTAGCTTGCTGCTGTTCTATTTTTGCCCAGCTGTCGCGTAAGCCAACCGTCTGGTTAAAAATAAGGCGCCCCGCCTTCTCAGCATCCGTGTCTAAGCAGTAGTAACCTAAACGTTCAAACTGAAAGTTCTCGCCCAATTTTGCGCTCGCTAAGTTAGCTTCCACAAAGCCTTTCTTAATAACCAAAGACTCAGGGTTCAGGGTTGAAAACAATTCTTCTTCGGCCGCCGGGTTAGGTACCTGGAATAAACGATCATACACACGGAATTCGGCTTCTTTCGCGGTTTCTGCCGAAACCCAGTGAATAACCCCTTTCACCTTACGCCCGTCCGCCGGATCTTTACCCAGAGTGTCGGCGTCGTAATGACAATAAATGGTCTGAATTTCGCCGTTGTCGTCAGTTTCTACTCTATCTGCACGAATAACGTAGGCATTACGTAAACGCACCTCTTTATCCAGCACCAGACGCTTGAATTTTTTATTCGCCGATTCGCGGAAATCTTCCCGCTCAATCCAAATTTCACGACTAAAAGTCACCTGACGAGAGCCCATTTCAGGGTCATTCGGATGGTTTGGAGCATCCAGCAATTCCTGCTCACCTTCCGGATAATTCTCAATAACAATCTTAACCGGATCCATCACTGCCATAGCACGTGGAGCATTGGCGTTCAGGTCGTCACGAATGCAGGCTTCCAGCATGCTCATTTCGACCTGATTATCCATTTTGGTCACACCAATACGACGACAGAATTCACGGATTGAATCTGGCGTGTAACCTCTGCGGCGCAAACCAGCAATACTGGCAACACGCGGATCGTCCCATCCGGTAACTTTGTTTTCGTCAACCAACGTATTGATAATGCGCTTACTCATTACCGTGTACTGCAGGTTCAGGCGCGAGAATTCAATTTGCTGCGGGTGACAGTCTATGCTGATGTTATCCAGTACCCAGTCGTACAAACGACGGTTGTCCTGGAACTCCAGCGTACACAGCGAGTGTGTAATACCTTCCAGCGCGTCTGAAATACAGTGGGTGAAATCATACATTGGGTAAACGCACCATTTATCACCGGTCTGGTGATGATGCACAAAACGCACACGATAAATAACAGGATCGCGCATGCACATAAACGGCGAGCTCATATCAATTTTTGCCCGTAATGCCGCAGTGCCTTCTTCGTGTTTCCCTGCCGTCATGTCAGCAAAGTGCTTTAAATTCTCTTCCACAGAAGTATCACGGTATGGGCTGTTTACGCCCGGTTCTTTCAGGGTACCGCGCATTTCGCGCATTTTATCCTGCGAACTGAAATCAACGTAGGCCAGGCCTTTTTCAATCAGTTCAACCGCAAACGCGTGCAGCTGATCAAAGTAGTTAGAGGAATAACGCGGTTCTCCCTCCCAGTCATACCCCAGCCACTCCACGTCTTTTTTAATGGAGTTCACATAGTCCACTTTTTCCTTCAGTGGGTTCGTATCATCAAAACGCAGGTTACAAGTGCCGTTGTAGTCTTCGGCAATACCGAAGTTCAGCACTATCGATTTGGCATGGCCAATATGCAGGTAACCATTAGGTTCCGGAGGAAAACGGGTATGTACGGTAGAGTGCTTACCACTGGCCAAATCTTTATCAATGATTTGACGAATAAAATTACTGGGACGTGAATCAGTATCAGCCATGAACCTTTTGTCTCCGCTACAAAATCAACACCGGATAAAATGAAGCGGTTATGATCGCAGGTTATCGTCGGCCTGACAAGTTAAGCGAACATTAAAAAACTGATAAAAGCGGCGCAGTTGCTGCTGTGCAACTTTACCTTCAATGCGGGTAAAACGAACCGTTTGACCAGGCTGGCATTGCGCCAGTCGCCCTAAATCGAACGGGTTAATGGTGCCAAGTTTGGGGTAACCTCCCAGTGTCTGCCTGTCGTGCATCATAATAATGGGCTGACCGTTCGCCGGAACTTGCACAGAGCCAATATTAACCCCTTCCGACACCAAGCCCTCACCGTCGTAGTCTAAGGCTTTACCCGATAAGCGAATGCCCATGCGGTCGCTGTCTTTAGTCACTTCATAGTCTTCATAGCAGAAAGCTTCTCTTGCAGACATGGGAAAGGCATCGTACTGAAAGCCCGGTATTAAGCCAATAACGGGAGTTTTTTCGTAGTTCGGCCGATAAGCCCAGCCAACACGGCGAGACATCTGCAATTCTTGCTGATTAAAACTAATCTCATCGCCCGCTTTTAAAGGCGAGCCATCACCGTGTAAACCACCGACCGAATCACGGGTAACCGTTGCGCAGCTGCCCCACTTAGGTTCAACCTGAAAACCGCCCTGTACCGCTAAATACGCACGAACGCCAGCCGTAGCGTAACCCATTTTTAGGCGCTGACCAGAACGTACCTTAAAGTTCTGCCAGTTGTTTAACGTTTCGTCGTCCAGTGTCAGTTCAACACCAGCGCCGGTTACAGCACACTGGCAATCACAGTCAAATTCCGCTTCAAAGCCACCCAAAGTAACTTCTATTTGTGCGGCATTAAAATCATTATTCAGTAGCCTGTTTGCCCATAAAAACGCATGTTCATCCATAGGCCCGCCCCGGGTCAGGCCTTTCGACAAGTAGCCAAAGCGTCCAAAATCCTGAATGGCTGCGCTCATGCCCGGCTCAATAATACGCATCATGACAAAGCCTCCGTGTCGCCGCCGTCATCGACAAACTGCTCTTTGCTGACTGAGTAAAACTCCACTTCATCGCCCACATTCAGTGGGCTGATGGTACCCGATAACGGGTCATACAGCTGAGTTGAAGTGCGGCCAATAATGTTCCAGCCACCGGGAGACGACGACGGATAAACTGCCGTCTGGCTTTCGGCAATAGCAACACTGCCTGCGGTTATGCGTTTTCTGGGGTTATCTAAACGAGGCGCTCTGATTCTCTCGTTAACCTCACCAAGGTAAGCAAAACCCGGTGCAAAGCCCATAGCGTAAACACGATAGGTTTGCTCAGTATGAGCTTTAATGACGTCATCTACTGAACAATTGTTTGTCTCTGCAATACGGGCTAAATCCGGCCCGACACTCTCATCATAATAAACCGGAATACGATGATGTTTACCGGCCTGTTCGCTCTGTTCGCTATTCAAATCTCTTAAAGCTTCACGCAAACGTTCCCGTATTTCCGGCTCATCAATGCGCAGCACGTCGTAATACACCATTAAAGAGTTATAGGACGGCACTAAGTCCAGCACCACGTCCGATAGCTGTTCTTCTACCGCTTTAACTGCCACCAGAACCCGTTGGTTAACAGCGACACTAATACCCTCACCTAAATAGACGATAACGGCATCGGCACCCGCAGAGACCATGTTTGGAAAATCAGACTTTTTACCCGTAGAGTCAGTCATACGCTTTTCGGACGATATCCCGCAGTTTCTCCACTGTTTCTATCGCCTTTGGATTATCTCCGTGAACACATAGAGAATCGATTTCAATTTGCAACGCTTTACCAGATACACTCTCAATAGCTCGACCGTTAGCAAAGGCCTCAGCCTGCGCGTACATGGTTTCCGTCTCACCGTGCACGGCATCAGAGTTGCTTCGCGAGCGCAGTTGCCCATTATCGTCATAAGCCCTATCAGCAAAGCCTTCAAACCATAATTCGACATTGAATTTTTGTGCGCGATGGCGCCAGGCATCGTTTTCAGGGGTTGCCATAACCATTAATGGCAGTGGCTCGTGGCGGTCGTCCTGAAGCGCAGCAATAGCTTCACAGACCGCATCAAACTGCTGACCGTCACTGAGCATGTCATTATAAAGTGCTCCGTGCGGCTTAACGTAACTCACTTCGGTTTTCTGTCCGGCACAAATACCCTGCAAAGCACCCACCTGATATTGAATTAAAGCAGTAACCTCATCGGGTTTTAACTTCATGTGGCGGCGTCCAAAACCAACAAGATCAGGATACGCCGGGTGCGCTCCTATGGTCACATTATGTTGTTTTGCCAACTTGACTGTTTTCAGCATGGTCAGGGGGTCTGACGCATGAAAACCGCAGGCCACATTGGCGCAGTCAATGTGGGGCATAATCAGATCATCGGCCCCCATTGTCCAGGCACCAAAACTTTCACCAATATCACTGTTTAGTGTAATTTGACGGCTCATTCCTTACCTTTTTCAGACTTTCTGGCTTCAATATCACCCATTAGCTTGGTTAACCCCACACCAAACAAGTACAAACCAATACCAACAGAAGCTAGCTGTAATGGCGGTAAACTTAGTACTATCAACTGGTGTTTAGCAAATACGGCGATTGCACCAATGAGTCCCATAGTCGTTATGGCGCTGGCAACCAAGGTTACCGGCCCCATCCATGAGATAAGCGAGCGCAATCGAAGCAAGGCTCCAAGACCACCAAGGACAAGGCCCCAGGCAATAGGAACTCCTAATTTGTACCAACTCAGATCAAAGTTCGCAATTAATGTAATCAGCTCTTCCTGCTCTGCAGTATAGAAAAACAAGCCTACTGCGCCAGCTAAAATAACAATTCGTTTCGCTATATTCATTACTTAGATTCCTACATGAACAAACTGATAATAAAAAGGATAATCGCGATAATCGGAACCCAAAGTATCGGAGACTGATACCATTTTAACGTCGGCTTATCAGTGCGATTAAGCGACTTTAAAGTGGGCTGTTTGTATAACCAGATAATCCCTATCAGCATCAGTACCGCACCTGACAGCCTGACATTGGTGTCGTTGTCACTCACCACACCTAAAACGGCCATTAACAGCCCTGCAATAAGAATCAGTAATGCCAAAACACGTTGCCACATACTTCCCCCAAGTCATTGTTCTTATATTTATTGTCTTTATACTAAGAATTTATACTGTATCAGGTTCTGGAGCCATATGTTAAAGCAAATTCTATTGGGTGTGAGTGCCATTATTATTACGGTCATCGTTATTCTTGGTAGCGCCGTTATCTATCAGAAAACTACGATGCAGCCCGACCTTCCGAATGAAGAGCAATGCGAAATAAAGCAGTTGGTTAATAACGAGGACGGTTCTTTAGAAGCGCATTCTTATTGGTGTAAACGTGGCAGTGACACGCAATGGCAAGGACACGAAGTATGGCTATACGAACCACGCATTGAAAAATGGCAACGCATACTCACTACAGAGCATGAAGGTTGCCTTACACTAACCTTAAACAACCAACAGCTGGACATAAACCACGATGGTAGCCGTGGTAATATGAATTTGGTTGAACCAGTGTTTCTGTTTAACGATGCCCAGGGTGTCAGTCAGTCCTTGTCGGTGCAGGTATCTACCCGAGGTAACGCCGTGTGTGACGGCTCCGGTAAGTAATCCGGAGCTAAGCCAGCTTTAACACCCATTTTAGCGGTAAGCGTTTCATTAGGAATGCCATTAACGCCCAGGGCCAGTAAGGTACATAGGCTTTTACCGGCTCTTTATTAATGGCCTTTGCCAGCAGTCGGCAACCGGTCTCCGTATCTACCATGAACGGTGTGTTTTTCACTTTTTCATTAATTTCAGAGCGAATGTAGCCCGGATAAATGGTCGACACTTTTATTGGGCTGTTGCTGCCGTAGGTTTTCATTAAGTCCGCACGAATACCCTCGGTTAACGACGCCAGACCCGCTTTGGTTGCCGCATATACCGTCATAGCCCTTGGCATACCACGGAAGGCACTCATGGAAGAAATAGTCACCAGATGCCCCTGCTTCTGTTCGCGCAGAATTTCCATAGCGGCCTCGCACTGCGCCAGCGCCGCCACAAAGTTGGTTTCTGCCGTAGCTTTATTCGCTTCGAAATACCCCGTACCTAACGCCGCGCCTTTACCCATGCCCGCGTTAATAATGAAGCGATCAATGTTCCCCTGCTCTTTTTTGAACTCCTGAAACACTCGGAATACGTCTTCGTGGGTGTTTACGTCCAGTGTTTTAATGCTGACGGTTATGTCTGAATGCTTTTCTTCCAGCTCGGTTTTGAGCGCTTCTAAACGATCTAAACGGCGGGCGCACAGACATAAGTTTTTGCCTTCTGCAGCAAATTCGCGCGCCATGCCCTGTCCTAAACCAGAGCTGGCACCGGTAATTAAAATGGTTTTCCGTTCTTGCGGCATTGTTGAGCTCTCTTTTTATTATAGTTCGTTAAGCTTTAGCGATACGACGGCGGCAGCGCCACAGCAAATAGTTCACCAAAAACCAGAAGTTCTTAAAGGCTTTGTTGGTGGTTTGTTTGTGGTGGTAACGATAATAAATTTGCTGCGCAATAACCGCTAAACGGAATAAACCAAACACCTCATAAAAGGCAAAGTCTTCCACCTTGGTGCCCGTGCGTTCGCAGTAGTAATCGATAATTTCTTTGCGGGTTAGCATGCCCGGGTAGTCGCTTGGCTGACGTTTGGTAGCACGCGCCACTTTGTCATCGCCTGCTTCTATCCAGTACGCCAGCGAATTCCCTAAGTCCATTAACGGGTTGCCTAAGGTTGCCAGTTCCCAATCGAGAATACCGATAATGTCGGTTGGGTCTTCCGGGTTTAAAATAAGGTTGTCCAGACGAAAGTCGTTATGCACCAGACATATTCTTTCGTCCTGCGGCTGGTTCTCTTTAAGCCAGCGCATAACCGACTTAGCACCAAACACATTCCAGGTTTTCGCCTTTTCATAACGACTGCACCAGCCGTTAACCTGACGCTCGGTGTAACCCTTGCCTTTGGCTATTTTACGAAGTCTTGTACTGTCTAAGTCAACATTGTGCAGCTCAATAAGCTTGTCGAGCGCGTTCGTACAAAGCTGACGAGCCTGCTCGGCGGTTAAGTCCAGCCCCTTAGGGAAACGCCGACGCGGAATAATGCCGGTAATGTGCTCCATGACATAAAACTCAGCACCAATGACTGACTCGTCTCTGCAATGGGCCAACATTCTGGGCACATGCGGAAACGCCGGACGCAAACGCTTTTGCAGACGGTATTCACGTCCCATGTCGTGCGCTGACTTGGCTTTGGTTCCCTCTGGTGGACGACGCAGCACCAGCGCCAGTCCATTATAATCTAAACGATAGGTCCAGTTTGAAACGCCCCCGTTGTACTGCGTAATGCGCAGCTCTCCGCGCTCTTCCGGCAGTTCGTTACCTATGTTTTCTGCTAACCAGTTATCCAGCGCCTCTATTGGCAATGCTTCTTCTTCTCTTACCTCAACGGCCTGATCAGTAACCGCAGATGCTTCAGTCATTGGCGCGCCCTTTCCATTGTTTTTCCCATTGTTTCAATTCTGATTTTGCAATGGTCGCACGGTGAACCGCATCGGGTCCATCCGCTATACGCAGTGAACGAGCCACAGTCAGTAAGCCCGGTAATGGTGTGTCGTGACACATAGAAGCGCCACCAAACAGCTGCATGGTTTCATCCACCACTTTTTGCAGCACATTCGGTGCCACCAGCTTAATAGCGGATATTTCTTTAATGGCCTTCATGGCACCAATGTTGTCAATTTGCCAGGCCGCGTGCAGCGTCAGCAAACGAGCCTGATCAATCGCAACACGCAAGTCTGCCAAACGCTCGCTGTTGCCGCCTAGCTTCAATAAAGGCTCACCGAAGGCAATGCGCGACGTACCGCGCTCAAGAAATAACTCCAGTGCCCGCTCTGCCGCACCAATAGCTCGCATACAATGGTGAATACGCCCAGGGCCCAAACGCCCCTGCGCAATTTTGAAGCCAGCGCCGGGGCCGACAATGATGTTTTCCTTCGGAACGCGCACGTTGTCGAAAACCACCTCGCCATGACCATAAGGCGCGTCGTACTCGCCGAGGGCTGGCAGCATGCGCTCAATGCTTACGCCCGGCGTATTTAAAGGCACTAATACCATCGAGTGACGATAATGCTTTTCCGCGTCTTCGTCGGTTAAGCCCATAACAATAGCAATTTCAGCGTCGGGGTGGCCTAAACCGGTACTCCACCATTTGCGACCATTAATCACCCAGTCGGAGCCATCGGCCTTAATGGTGGTTTGCATATTGGTAGCATCGGAGGACGCGACATCGGGCTCTGTCATACAAAATACCGAGCGAATGTCGCCATTTAGAAGCGGTGTTAACCACTGCTCTTGCTGCGGGTCATCACCAAAGTGATACAGCACTTCCATATTGCCCGTGTCGGGCGCGTTACAGTTGAACACCTCAGGTGCTAACAGGCTACGGCCCATGCGCTCGGCAAGTGGTGCGTATTCCAACGTGCTTAACCCCGCACCGAGCTTTTCATCCGGCAAAAATAAGTTCCAGAGCCCCTGCTCTTTTGCCAACTTTTTAAGCTCTGCCACCCGCGGCGGCACCTGCCAGTCCCGCCAGTTGGGCGAGCTGTTCAGCCGATAATTTTCCTTCTGGTATTGGTTTTCGTACGGCTCAATATGCTCGCGCATAAACGCGTCAAGCCGCGCCAAATAGTTCTTTGTTTTCGCACTGTAGGAAAAGTCCATAATGCCCGCTCCCAACGAATAGTTAACTGCATTGTAGACTTGAAAGTGTTGGTGGTACAACCAGAGTTGGGGACGCTGCAGATTATAAGCTTCGGTATTCGTACAAATTATTCTGAGAGCCGTACAATTCTATTGTCTCTTTGAATCTGAAACCAATAGTTTCTAGCAGCTTATTTGATCTAAAGTTGTCGGGAAGAGTGACAGCAAGAACTTTGTCGAGTGAACCGGTTTTCATAACGGTTTTTAAGGTATTTTCCGCTGCCTCTTTCGCATAACCTTTACCACTGTATTCGGGCAAAAAAGCGTAGCCTAAATCCGGACTTTCTAATTCGTCTCGTTTCAGCAAGCCACACATGCCAATTGGAGTGAAGGCTTCTTTTAGGCAAACCAAGTTAAGGCCGAAGCCGTGCTTCTCATAGCTGGCCATAGGGCCTGTTTTGAGGTAATTAATGGCGTTTTCGTGCGTACGAACCTTTTTATCGCCGATGTACCGGATGAACAAGTCATCGTTGAGTAATTGGGTAATAAAAACGGCGTCGCTCAATTCAAACTGCCTGACAATTAAACGTTCCGTTTCACAGATTACTTTCATGGAAGCCCTTTTATAGCAATGGTTATTGATAACCTGAACAAGAAACGACCTTAATGGCTCGGAATGCACAGCGGAGACTGCGAAAAAGGCGTACGGCGAGTGCAGAGAGCGAATTTAATGGCCTGGTTATGTTTCTTCATCACCAAGCTCGGACATTCGCAATATACTGGGCGATATCCTCAACTCGCTCTAAGGCAAGGGGGACCAAACAATCCTCATTATGCCAGTCTACCTAGAACTCGTGACTTTGCTTCTTTATGAGAAATACCTTCCCCATTGGCCAGCTGCTCTTCAGCCTTATAGATCTCCTCCAAGAACTCCAGCCGCTCCTGCATTCTTTCGTATTCCTGGACGTCCACCAACACGGCAACTCCACGCCCTCTCTGCGTTAACACCATAGGACGGCGGGTTTCATGGATCTGCTTTACAAATGTGCCTACGCTTGAAGGTTGGCAAATAGGGGCGCTACGAAACATAACGCTTGAGCAAAAGTTCCTCTCAAACGATTTGTTATGCTGCATCTGTGACCTGCTTACATTGTTCGACTGCTTCGCCGGTGGTGCCATCTTTCAGATGACGAAATAGCGTGCCAGATGCGTCTTCTCCGCTGCCTTTCGACCACCATTCCAAACCCTCGCCGACATAGCGCGCGCCGCTGCCTGAGACCGCGACTTTCATCTGGAGCCGGCGGTTGTCGTATTCCACGACGGCTGTACTGTCCGTAGGATATAAGACCTTGATTGTTTTCCCGCTTTCACACTGGTATGTGAACGACAAGCCTGAATCGCTAGATTGCTTCGTGGACGCGGCGTGATCAGTCGATGATTGGCCGCAAGCGGACAAGAAAAGAATAAGAACAATAGCCAAATAACGCATGGTTTTTCTAACCTCCTTGAATTGCGGCATAACGCCTAGCTCACGCCGCCGGCTTGGAGCCGCAAAGCGGCGGAAAACCGGTCGTCGTGCAGCCGATTGTTATAGCTAGTTCACGGTGAAAAATTTTTACAGAGCAACGCCCCAATCTCAAAACCCCAAATACCGATTCTCAAACAAGCGGCTATCACAGAAAGTAAGAAAGTAAGCGGAACCCTATCCCTAACATTACTATAATCACGAACGCATTAAGCTAAAATTAAAAGGCCTGAGCCCTTAGCCGCTTAGTTAATAACCTGTCCAACTATTGGGGGGCACTGCAAATATAAGCGGCTTTTTTATGTCTAAAATAAGTAAAGTCGGCAGTAAACCCACAACGCTTTAAAGTGCACTGGCCGCTTCATAGCCGGTTTTGATCGCCTGCGAAATATTGGCAACCTTTCGACAATCACCTATTTCAACGACCGAAATACCCTTGTCGGTCAGCGGTGCTGTGTCAAATTTAACGGAACGCGAACCGCTCGCCATTACCACATAGTCGCATGGAATTTTCACCGTAATACCATCTTGGTTTTCGCATACCACTTCATCCGCCGTAATGTTTATCACCTTATGACCGCTGAATTGCGCTATGGCGTGCTCCTTAAAGAATTCGAGCATGGTGGGTAAAACAGTCACGCCGACTTCGCTCGCAATTTTATCGCTCATTTCCACTACTGATACCTTACAGCCTTGCTCTGCGAGGTATTCAGCAGTTTCACACCCTACCATACCACCGCCCACCACAATGACCCGCCCAGACACAACCTGCTCCCCGGCAAGTACCTTCCAGGCATCACGAACATTAAAGCCATCCACACCTTGGATGACGGGTATGAAGTTCGAAGCACCCACGGCCACTATTACAGCGTCAGGCGCGAGTGCCAGCACGTTCGGGGCGGTTGCCATTTCGCCCATGCGCACCGTTACACCTTCACAATCAAGAGCGTGTGCAAGATCTTCTACAGCACGATCTATTTCACTTTTGCGTGGCGGCACATTGGCGATATTTAATTGCCCACCCAGTTTTATATCATTTTCAAACAACGTAACACTATGGCCCTTTTTTGCAGCGACGCGTGCGGCTTCCATACCCGCAGGGCCGCCACCTATCACTACAATTGTCTTCTTCACCTTAGCCGCACTAATCATCCGCGTTTCTTCATAGCCGTTTTCAGCATTCACCACACAGGCGATAAATGAACCATTCATCACCGCATCGACGCACTCGTTACAACTGATACAGCGACGAATATCTTTTGCCTTGCCTGCAGCAATCTTAATGCCCCAATCCGGATCAGCCAGTAGTGGCCGACCAATTCCGATCATATCGACTTTGCCCGCTTGCAGCAGACCCTCGGCCATCTCTGGATCGATGATACGCCCCGAAGTACTGACAGGGATGGAAACAACTTGTTTAACAGCGCCGGCAATGTCGGCAAAGAAGCAGTAAGGCTGTACACCCATCGGTGGAATAGTATCTGCCAAGTTCCCTGTGTGGTTAGCCTGAGCTACGTGCAGCATGTGCACGCCTGCGGCCTCAAGCCAAGTGGCGAACAGTGGCGCATCGGCCTCATCAACACCGCCTTTACCAAGTTTAGGGGTAACCACAGCTAACTTGTATTCAAGAATCATATTCGGCACGGCTTTTTTCAATGCCTGCACCAGCATCAACGCAAAGCGTGTACGGTTTTCAAGCTTGCCGCCAAATTTATCCGTGCGCGTGTTCATTTTTGTGCTGCATAGGGAGCCTATTAGCCTATCCCCATGTATTTGAATAACATCCACACCTGCTTTTTCTGCTCGCACGGCACAAGCGCACATTTTTTCGATGATCGTCATCAATGTGTCTTCGGTCACTTCATTAACGAAGTGCTGCATATCATGATGCAAGCGCGCACGCACCTGATCCTGCTGGCCATTTGCGAACATTTGGTTGAGGGCATCAACATCATACTCTGGATGAAATATTTGCACCCCCAACTTAGCGCCGTAAGCATGCACATTGTCGGCCAGCAGTCGAAAGCTCTCGATTTGGCTGTCATCAAACAGCTTGGGAGTAGGTGCAAAACTGGGTATTGGCGCTACATCACCCAGAACAATATACCCCACACCGCCTTTAGCTAAGCGTGTATAAAACGCCCTACTCTGTGGACTAATACTGCCATCTTTAGCCTCATAGCCAGTGGTAAGTGGAGGGAGCATAAGACGGTTTTTAAAGACGACTCCGCCGACAGTAATTGGATCCAAAATATTCATAACGAACTAACCCCGCTAAAGCGACAGTGTAGAAAACACAAGTATTCTATTGAGATGGTTTTCAAATATCTTGACTTAGGACAAAGAAATCCTGTTTTATAACCTTCTTTGCACCCTTCAACAGCCCCAATGGTAGGAGATTCTTCTTTACAGTAGCCGCATTGATAATTCATAACGCCCTGTTAATAGGCAAAACACAGTTAGCTAAAATAAGCGACGAAGGAACAAAAACCCACTGTATTTTGTCCTTATTAAACAGCTTGTTAAGTGAGTTATCGTCACCTTCTCGTTGGATTAGT
>Ga0208772_100067_pt1 | contig 38085 bp, 56 predicted proteins | sample AntDeeMetVIREN14_FD_184782 | JGI IMG/M metagenome (GOLD analysis project Ga0208772, IMG submission 184782) | Saline lake microbial communities from Deep Lake, Antarctica, in enrichment culture - Antarctic Deep Lake Metagenome VIREN14 (SPAdes)... ... | reverse complement strand
GAATAATAACCCATTGTGTTGTTGTAAGACCCAGTCGTATTGGAATACAGTGATAAAGAACCCATTGTGTTGTTGTAAGACCCAGTCGTATTGGCATACAGTGAATAAGCACCCATTGCGTTGTTGTAACTTGCTTGACCTACTGTCGTTGCTGTTGAACCCATTGTAAGATTACCAGCGTTCACTCCAACAAAAGTATTTCTTCCTATCGGAGTTATTCCCCCAGCATTTAATCCATAACTAAAATCGTGGATAAAAGGTGTTGTGCCTTTATAAATAATTCCAAACTTCTCTGCAAAGGTTGTACTTGGAACTCTAATATTTCCATTAAAATCTCCATTAGTAGCACTAAAATCATTATCGCCTAAATCCACGTTACCAGTCGCACCACTATAAGGAACGTAGTTAGCACCAGTATAATCGTCTACATACTTTTTATTGGCTATGTGTAAATCGCTAGTAGGTTCTATTACGGAAGCGTTGCCATTGATTATGCTTTGTGGTGTTGTCTGGTCTAGTTTGAGGAAGTAATTATCGAAATCACTTGCACAAGATACTAAATCTAATTGAGATGTTGTTGGATTGAATTGTAATCTAGGCATCTGTACGTTCAGCAGAAACGAACGTGCATTTGTCTGAGTCTGTATAGGTTACAGTAACCTCTGCAACGTCTGTTCCTGAAGCTCCACCTAGTTTATGATTAAAAATACTAGTAACTCCACCATCTGATTCTATAACGTAATCAAAAGGTTCGCTGACAAGACCTTTATTTGTTAGAAGACGACCATAACCATCAGTTTTTAATGGGTCAGGTTTTCCAGTAATAGACGACATGCCTATTTGATTTATCTGAAATCTATTTGAATGGTTCGGTCTTTCCAAAATAAGCTCCTATTTAAGTCCTTTTAGTCCTCTATCCCAACCTTTATCGAAATCGTTTCCTGCTAAATTTAGATCAGTAGCAAGTTTGTTTCTTAAATTATCATCCTTAATTGGTTTTAAAATATTATTATATGCAAGTCTACCTAACCAATTACCAACAGGATCACCACCAGCCTTAACCATTTTACTGATGCCAGATTGAACATAAACCCACACACCTACACCACCAACAAATAAACCGAATAAACTAGCACCTACTGTTGTTACTATATCATTACCTAATAATCCTAATAAAATATCCATAATTAACTCCTTTATTTTTTATTTCTATTATCCCATTCAACAAGCTTATCACTATTCCTAAAGTCTATATGTATGAAATTATCATATAAACCAATAGCTCCAATTCCGTACAGTTTAGCATTTTTCTTTATCCATTGATATACTGAGTATATATCCTCATCATAAAGCGAAATGTCGAAGGCACAAAAGTTATGTTGTGATGTTAATGTCCTTCCTTGTTTTAAATTCTCGTCATCAGTACAAATACCTCTATGTAATAATTCTTTAGTAGGTTGGTTTATACTAACAGGTGATCCGTAAAATTCTCGTAAATCCTCAAGGAAGTCTATAGCATCTTCTTGCACAAACCATTCACCTGGTAAATCTTTATCATGGATTGCTTCTAATAGTTTAGGACTAAACAATTCCCAATCGCTAAAGTGGTTACTTACTTTCATACCAATCCTTTCAGTAATCCAAACATAAACTTTACGATAGGTTGCCTAATGTCAGATACTAAGAACACCATTGCCACAGCAAGATAACCGAAGAACTTAATCTGGTTTCTGCTTATCCAATACCCTATCCCTATACGCTCTAGCTCGTTTACCCTTCCATTAGTCTTTACTGTTTGCTTATATATAATATCTAGCTTATCAAACAAATCCTTAACGCTATGTTTCTCTATCAAAATATCTTCACTCAAAATTTAACCTCCCAATGTATCAATCTATATAGTCCATACCCTGCAAAGTTAGCAACAATGTCTTTATTATCCCATTGACCACCACTATTAACATCTACCTGCTCTTTAGCTAGGCTGATAACCAATAGCCCTAAAGCTGACTCGTACCATTGCCATTGCTGTACTGTCTCAAGTTCATCTACTATTATGTAAGAAGCACCTGCATGTAGCACCTTGTCTGTAGGTATGAATCCTAACGGGTCTATAGCAAAGCTAAACGATAATAGTAGTATTAGTAAAAGTTTCATTACCATGTTGCTATCGCTATTCTTTTCCAAGTGTTTGTTGCGGTACACACATAAATATAATCAGCATCATAAGCTATTGTTCCTGCTGTTCCAGTAGCAGAAGCACTAGCTGGTGTTTTAGTCGTTGTGATTAAATCCCCACTAACGCTTACATCACCTTTTAAATATGTGTCTGTAATATCATCATTTCCAAGTGTTACAGTATTACTTCCAGCCCCTACTGCTCCATTTCCTATTACTGTTTCGTTTGTATCTCCGTCTGCAAGAGCTTTTGTGTCAGAACCGATGAAAGTATTATATGTTCCTGTTTCATTAGCTGTTGTTCCATCAGCGATATAGCGACCTGCTTGATATCCATTAGCAGTGTTATAGTATCCTGTGGTGTTGCAGAGGAGAGAATAATATCCATTAGCAGTGTTATAGTATCCTGTGGTGTTGCAGAGGAGAGAATAATATCCACTAGCAGTGTTCCAGCTTCCTGTGGTGTTGGCGTAGAGAGAATGATCTCCATTAGCAGTGTTATTGTATCCTGTGGTGTTAGCGCGGAGAGAATAATGTCCATTAGCAGTGTTATTTTCTCCTGTGGTGTTAGCGCGGAGAGATTGATATCCAGTAGCAGTGTTCCAGCTTCCTGTGGTGTTGGCGTAGAGAGAATAATAGCCATTAGCAGTGTTATAGCTTCCTGTGGTGTTGAAGTAGAGAGATTTATATCCAACTCCTACATTTCTGTTGTCAGTTCCGTCATCATTTAATCCAGCTCCTTCTCCTATGAATACTGAACGACCTCCGTCATTTAGAGATATTTTACCAGTTATCCCGACATCATCACTAAAAGTACCTGTAGTAGCTGAGATGCCACCACTAGAAGTAACTGCTCCAGCGTTCCATACCCCTGTTGTGATTGTTCCAACGGTAGCTAAATTGGCTATGCTTGTGACATTGGGCTGTGTTGCTTGCGTTGTTGCTGTATCTGGAGCTAGTCCTGCAATAGTAGCTACTGTGCCAGCCTGTCCAGTTGTGTTTTGATTTAATGTAGGGAATGTACAATTTGTTAATGTACCAGAACTAGGAGTGCCTAACGCTCCACCAGATACTAAGTCACCTACATTCGTAGTATATCCAGCACCATTTGTTATTGCATTGTTGTTTAAAGATATATTAGCTGTTCCATCAAAAGCCACTCCAGCAATGTTTCTTGCTGTAGCTAGTGCCGTAGCTGTAGCAGATAATCCACTACAAGAACCAGAAGAACCAGAAACATTACCTGTAACATTTCCAGTTAATGCACCAGTAAAAAGTGTTGAAGTAATAGCACTAAAACCAGTACCTACCCCACCAGTTATACTAGCAGTACCATCTGATAAAGTTTCACCCGTAATAGATCCTGTAAGAGTTATATTAGCATCTGCTACTAAACCTGAGAAAAAGTCTGATATTCTACTGTAATTATTTTCATGTTCCTCGGCATCTATATCAGCACCAGCAACTATCGCTTCAAAAGTATCACCTACATTAGTCATTTTATCCTCCTCGTCTTGTCTGTTCAAATATTAAATCAAATGAGCTTAATTGAAACCTGTTTTTACCAGAAGCTTCAACAGAAAAAGCTATATTCTTACCAGACATGAGCTTCCTCTTCTTATATTCTCTAAAATTTATACCAAATTCATTATACTTAGCACCATTATTATATTTAAGTTCTGTGTTATATTTATTATTACTAGAACCTATTGTTGCATTAAACGTATTACTAGCACCATCTAAATACCATTTTATCGTATAAGCTTGCTCTTTGGCAAAAGTCCTGAACATAAATAGTATCGATTCGTATATTTTAACGAATATATTATCGCCACCATTATAGCCTTTTGTCTTAATTTTACTATCAACATCACCGTTTTCATCATCGTTCATATAATAAGCACAAGAACCACCAGCACATATAAGTTTATCGTTAAATTCAACAAAAACTTCAGCATCGTGATTATTCCATCTGCTCCAAACTGGTTGTCCGTTAGGATTCCTAGCAGTAGCTATCTCATCCAAAACAAATATTATTCCAGATGTAATATCTGATAAATAGTACTTATCTTTAAAAGCATAAGCTGACATATTTTGTTTGCCTGACCTAGATATAGCATCTATATAGGTCTTAATAGGTCTATCTATCGTTAAAGTAGTAAGACTATCAAGTTCCTCTGTCTGCCCCTGTACGGTTATAGTATTTAAACTTTTAACTCCCTCTCCCCCTAGGAAATATACAGTATTATCTCCTCTAGCTATACTTAAAGGTGCCAGAACGCCATTCTTAGACATAGTTTTCTTGGTAATCGTACTTGTTAGAATCTCTGTACCTGTCATTATATGTATTGATCTTTTTCTAAATAGAACTAATTGAGAATACAAAGTCTCTAAACCAACTATCTCATCTTCAGTATTATTATCAAGCTGAATAAAACCAGCAGTATCAGCACCAGTATAAACAGTTGAGTTATCCCAATCAGTTTCTAGACCATCAGGATACTGTATTGATAAAAGAAAAGTATTCTTAAACGAAACCGTCTGTCTCTCTAAATGAGTAGTTATATGATTTATTCCAACTGGAAGCTTATTAGAACTAAAACCAGTAAGAACATCACTAGTATCTAATATATTTAACGTCTGAGTCATAGCTATAGTACCAGTGGCATCATTAGCAACCCATGTATCTGTTATCTCAAAAGTATCCGTAGTAACATTAGAAATATTAAAACTACCGTTATAGCTAGTAGTTCCGGATATTGTTATATAGTTTCCTTCAATTAATCCGTGTCCTACGCTTGTAACAGTTACCTGTCCACCAGTTGCATCAGTAAATACTGTAATTGATTTAGATATTGATAAACTCTTTCCATTAACGAACCAAAGTTTTTCACCATAAACATCAAACCTTGTTATCGCATCTTTATCGAAATCTGTAGAATTAGCTTCTGTCCAATCACCAGTAGCATCAGTATCACCAGTAGACTTCATTAATCTAGCAACAGTATAGTTAGAAACCATAGCATAAACTAAGCTGTTGAATTTAACTATACCAAGAAACTTTGTAGAAACTTCACTGTTTACGATTATTCTTTTTCTATATCTTCCAGTAGCATCGTTAGCAACAAAAGTATCAGTTATTTCAAATGTATCAGTAGCTACACTAGAAACAACATAGTTTCCATCATAACTAGTAGTCCATTCTATAGTAACATTATCACCGTTAGATAGTCCGTGATCTGTACTAGTTACAGTAACCTTACCACCACCAGCATCAGCAAAAACTGATATATATCCATGATTACCTATTGGTGTGGGAGCATCTATTGATTTAACTTCACCAACAGCAAGATATTCTACGTTATCAGCTATCGTTAAATCACTGTCTTGTATATCCAATGAACTATCAACTACGTTAAGTCCAGTATTAAATTTTGAAACTAACAGTTCTTTACTAAGAGGATTGACCATACATAGTTACCCCTATTTCGTATTCTTCAGAAACATCAAAACTTATATCCTTAATAAGCTCAAAATACAAATCTCTAGCAAGTTTAGCTTCATCTGGAACTCTTCGTCTAGTCCAGTACTTCCACTCAACCCAAGAATATATTGATTCTAAGTATTGGTCTGGTAAATCGATAGGAGAACTATCATCAACAGGAACTTCAGGAATCTTAGTTCCGGTTATTTTAATGTTACCGTTAACAGGAGTTCCAAGTATCGTAATAGTGTTACCGTATCTGATATAGTAATCTGCAACAGTAGAATCGTAGTTAGAATAAACCTCATCAGGATTACTTCTAATCAAAAGCCTTTCAGTTCCATCTGTATCTTGATATAAAACTTGATCTAGCTTAGATAAGTTTGAAGGTAGAACATAGGAAGCAGAACCATCTACTGTCTGCAAAGCACTCTGTTTATACAATCCTGTTCTTCTAGAAATATCTCTTAGGCCATCTTCTATAAGCTGGTTTATCTGTAGGTTTGAAATCCAATCTGGTGAGTCCTCATCGAACCTAGCTCTAACGCTAGTTAGGAAGGTTTCTCTTGTTAATGCTTCGTTTACGTATGCGTTTGTCCATGAAAAAGTCATATATTACTCCTTGATATTATATTTCAATTCTATATTACCAATGTTTTATATGTCAAAATCTAGTTTATTTTATAACTCAGTAACTTGTTCTCTAAAACATCAGAAAAGAAGTTATACCACTTAATAGACTCTAGATTAACGTTATAAGTTGAATTAACGTGATTATGTGCGTTTGTAGCTAAACTCATTCGTAGTATAGGGTCTTCAATCAATTCAACCATTTTAGAAGTTAAATCCTTAACACTATCATACAGCAATCCTGTTTCTCTGTGAATCATATCATCCTTGTACGGAGTAATGTTTGCAGATATTACAGGTATTCCATAAAAAGACATCTCTAGCCACTTAATATTAGACTTAGCCTTATTGAAGATATTATTCTCTAAAGGTATTATTCCAATATCAAACAGGTTTTGACTAAATCTATCAAAGAATAAATTAGGTTTTATCCAAGGAATTATTTCATAGTTAAGATTCTTAAACATCATCTCAAAACTAGAAGCACCAAAAAATCTAAACTTAACCTTCTTCTTATATATTCTCTGTATCTCTTCAAAAGCAGGAATAACTCGCTTTAAATCGTCAAAATGAGAGCTTCCACCATGCCAACCAATAACTATCTCGTCCTTATGGCCTCTTTTCTTAAAGTTATTAAACCCTGGCATTTCTATAGGCTGAATACAATTCTTTAAAACATGGATGTTATCGTTAAACTTAGATAAAGCATGTTTTAATCTATCAGTAGAGACTATTACAGCATCAGAACAAATAATACCTTCAGCCATATCACCAAGACCTTTTTTATTTCTTTCAATATCAAAGTCTATAGATTCAGGATTACCTTCAAGAGCAGTTTTATCTTTCCAAATATAGGTCTTTTTACCTTTTTTCTCATACCAGACATCTTTTGTTCCAGTATTCTTATAGTTAGGATTACTATGTGCTGTCTCGAAATGGTTATCATCGAAATCACATAAAACTATTTTTGGTAACTTTTCTTCAATTATTAAGTCTTGAACCTTTTGAAGTATTATCGATGGAACAGCATATTGAAAAAGAATAACGTCAGCCCAAGCACAAAGCTCGAACATCTCAAGAGTATTTCCCTGCGTTGTACATTTTAATTCAATCATTCCATCGTTCTGCAGAGCTTCTAGCGGAAACCTAACTCTGTAAAGTCCACAAAACCCTTCGTTAACTATAAAAGCACAAACTTTTAACTTTCTTATATTAGCTGGTTTTCTAAACTTTGGAGTCATTTTTGTATCTCCACATAATCTGGTTATCGCTATGTAACTTAACAATATCATCCCAATACGGTACGGGATCATATAAACTAAAACCCCATTTTTCTATGAATCTAGCTTCAGACTTCTCTAAAATCTTCTTTCTTTCTTCATATCCACGTTTACTAGCGTGTTCATGGTGGCAAAAACTTATATCTGGAAGAATAAATATTCCATATCCATTAAATCTAGCACCAATACAAAAATCGTTGTCTTCAACCCATCCAAAGTACTCTTCATCTACTCCACCAAGCAAATCGATTACTTCACGCTTGTAATAAGCACAGCAACCCAAAACAGAATCAACCTCAATAGGCTTTGGCTCAAGGTCGAACCTTGGAGTACCCATTCTATCGAAAACCTCAAAATTGAACTTACCAATGAACTCTGAGTCTTCAGGACTTATTACTAGTCTTTGACCCATTGAATTTATGGTTACAAAGTCAGGATCAACAACTAAAGGAGCAACTACTCCTATCTTTTTATCACTCTTAGCAAAAGCTTTTAATTTACCAAGCCATCCATTTGATTGAATCTCAATATCAGCATCTAATCTTACGCAATCCAAATCAGGATACATCTGAAAACCATAGTTAAGGTTTGGTGTTACGCCTACATTCTTTTTATTGAATACGAAATTTACATTTATAGGTTTGGATTTAGCAAAACCTCTTATCCACTGATAACCAACATCATCTTTACTTGAACAATCATCAATTATGGTTAATATAAAATCAGATTGTGTTCTATCCTGAATACTCATAACGGCTCTGATAATGTCATACTTTCCGTTATAGTGTGGTAATACCAAATGAACGGTAAACCATTCTGGAACTTTCTCGCATAATATTACTTCTCTTTCTACTTCCATATTTAACTCCTTCTTTTATGAAAACACCAAACATCTTGCGTTCTCTTTTAGCCACATCAACAATACTTTTTGATTATCCCTAATTTCTACTGGTAATACGCTCCAAGCTTCTTGTGGGATTGAATATTCTTCTCTGAATGTTCTATTGGCTGACCAGCCTTTACTATGGATATAGTCTTTTTGTTTCTCTTTATATATTTCTAGAATATCGGGGTCGCTTAAAAATTCTTCTATAATCTTTTTAGCTAGGAAACACTTAGCATCGTATTCGCTCATTCCTGTTGTATTCATAAGTTCAAGTAGTGTAGCGAAGTCGTTATATATACTATAGAACTTGTAGTCGTCTGACTCGTCACGGAACTCTTCTTGTATTATTTCTTTGGCATCTCCAACAACATCTTCAAGTTCAGGTAATTTTTCTTCCATAATCCCAAAATACTAGACTAGCCAATAAAAGTCAAGAGGGCATTAAAAAACCCCCTGCCGAAACAGGGGGCTAAACTTGGAGTTAAGAAGTTTTTAACTAAATGTGATCTGACCACCAGCACCCTCTTGAAGGATGTCTAGAGTAAGCTCACCGACTATTACCATTCTAGTAGAATCGCTAGTCTTAGCAAGTGGAACTCTCTTAAATCTTCGTAGATACGCTGTTCTGAACATTTCCTTCTTGATTGCAAAAAGGCTTGTTGCAGGAACATATCTATCCAAGATAATGTTTACAGTTCCGAAATCGGAATCGTATACATTTATAGAGTTAATCTGCATTTTCTTTTCTGCATCAACATTTCTGGTAACGTTAGTTGTTAATGCTGAGATATATCTCTTTCTTGCACCAGCACAAAGTACTGTATCGGGAGTTTCTCCAGTTCCATACATTGTCTCGAATAAGTCATTCAACTCATCCTCGAAAGCCGTACCTGTTGAAGCATCACCTGAAGCTGTAGCTGTGTTAGTTGTAATCTTAGTTAAAAGACCACCCAGTTTTCTAGCGTTAGCAGTACCAGTACCAGTAACACCAGCAGTTGCAGTACCAATCATGAATGAATATTCCACATCCTTAGCTAATTCCACAAACTTTTTCTTAACTTGATACTCTACTTCAGATTTTACTCCTCCGTATTTAGCAACTTCCTCTTGAGTATCGGAAATATTAATAACCTTATAGAAAATCTGAGCGTAGTTTTCAGAAACGCTTCTCGCTGTGATCGTTTGATCCGTGAAAGTATCACCTTCAGCAAGAGAGTTAATGGAGCTACCCCCACCATAAGTATCATAAACATTTTCTTTTTTCCTTGAAGTCATACCAGTTTCAGCAATCATGCTGTACATTGGTGAATCCGAAGGACTGATATTAACGACAAAATCGTTTACATCTCTTTTATTCGTAGCTGTTGATTCGTAAGTTGTCAACTGTGTAGCCATTGTAATCACTTCCTTTTTTTTATTTAAGTCTGATGATTACGGATTAATTCAGTTTAGTAGTCAGACATGCTTTTAAGTATATCGTCAGCAATTTCACCAACGCCAGCCTTAACAGCTTGACCCTTATTTTCTGAATCAGGATTTTTAAGAATACTTTTAGCGGTATCCCAATCATTAGCTTGAGCCTGTTCTTCTCTAGGTGCAGGAGTTTCCTCTGTACCTTTTCCAAAAAACTTTGATCCATCCTGTTTCGCATTATTAACAATAGCCATATCAGTACCGATAGTAGAAGCTTCAAAGACATCTTTTAAGCTAATCTTACCAGTTATAACATCGTCAACAATCAAAGGTCTGTCTTTCAGATAACCTTTAATAAGTTCTTTCGCTTCAGCTTTCTTTTCTGGTGTATTGACAACGCCATCTACATTCTTCCAAAAAACATCTTCACGACTTTTGAACTCATTACTTATCGCATTATTTTTCACACCTTTGAAATCGTCTGTAAGCCCCTTTAGCTCCTCTTTTAACTGTAGGTTCTGACTGTATAACATTTTTTCGGTCTCTGTCATATCTTCAGTAGGGTCAACTTCAGGATTATCTGCTGAATAAAACTTACTAGTAGTCTCGATAACCCCAGTAGCTTTAGCTAGTTGTTCCCGAAGAAGCTGGTTTTGATTCCTAGCTTCATCTCTTTCTTCTCGGTGTTTCTTAATACGAAACTCAACATTTTTATCATCTTGAGCCCCAGGTTCAGGTTGATGAGTTCCTGATTCTTGTTGTTTTACATCTGGCTTTTTAGCCTTAACATCTGGTTTTTGTTCTTCTGAACTAAACATACTATCCATAACCTGTTCTAATTTTTCTACTTGTCCTGCCATATTTTCCTCCTATTTACGCTTGTTTAACGAGGATAGCGACCTCGATGGATATGACTCCACTAACTTAACTCCTGTACTCGCTTAACAGCATCACTACCATCTGCGAGAATGTTTCCTATAACGGTAAAAACAAATTCCAAGCCCGATTTGGACTTACTACAACCGTAACATTCCTCCATATTTGATGTCAAAGAAATTTTTTCAGTCAATCTTTCGACCTCTAAATCTATTTCTTTTTTAAGGATTGTCCAACCTTCAGTATTGATTGTTTGTCTAACTTCTTGCGATTCGGTAATTATCTTAATATCTTCAGGATCAGATTCCTCCATCTCCTTAAGAATATCTTCTACTTCCAAAAACTCCTTATCCTCAACTCCATTTACCATTTTTAACTCCTTCTATTTACTAGTAGCACTCTGAATTTTGTCTACAGGGCTAGGGTTAGCCATATTAGACCTATCTGTTTGCTTAAGCTCATTCTGAAGCCTTGTAGCTTCATCGTTCTGAGATTTTAAAGCACCTTGATATTGCTGTAGTAACTGTTGTATTTCTCTGTTCTGGCCTAACAGTTTAGCCATAGCACTATCAGGATTAACATAAGCACTCATATCATAAGGCATAGACCTTGCTATCTCTGTAAGCATAGGCGTTGAATCTAGCGACATAGCCCATTCTTCACGAACGTTTGTTATGGATATGAACTGAAGTATGGAATTAACCATTTCTTTATTTTTAAGGTATTCAGAACCAGCCGTAACGCTTATAAATAAATCTGAAACTACTTCAGCAACAGACATTTGAGAAATAACATTTTCTTTCTTTTCATCTGCTCCAACGATTTCCTCAGTGATAGTTATACGCTCATCAGAAAACTGATAATTCATATCCCAAGCCAAGCTTAACAATGGCGACATAAACTTACGTTCATATTTTCTTATAAATTTACTGAACTGAGATTTACCACCTTGAGCTAGTATTCCAAGAGACTTACCAGACCTATCTGCACTAGTTCCTGTTGGTTGTCCAGAAAGTACATTCGTTGCACCAGTAGCACTATCAGAATAGTTTATTAACCTAGTTATCTCGTTGCTTATATGTCCAACATCAACCTTTTCACTAGTCTTTTTAAGACCTTCCATATCATTTGTTTCAATAACATAGTTAGCACGTTTTCTAGCAACATTAATCTCTGAACTCTTAATCTTAGAACGTCTAGACTTAAGCCAAGGAGCGTTTAAGTTAAAACTCACAGCATCAAGAGATTGGTTTTCTTTATCGTTAACCTCATATTGGATGCTAGCAGTACCATCATCGATAACACCATCAACATAGCTTTCACCATACATTGTGTCATATTCACAAATTCTAAATGTTTTTTCTTTAGACCATAGAGGATTCTTTATAACTCTAAGAACAACGCTTCTTTCTCCAACATCAATCCAATATTGTTCTTGTTTCTTTAATCCTGTCTCAGGATCACTAGTAGTAAACAAACCTTGAAATCTAAGAACTTCATATTTAGCGTTTATCTTATCAGAAGCGTTACTTTGACTAACTTCATCATAAAAAGACTTACCATTCTCGTTACCATCATCAACATCACGACTATTTTTTCCCGGTGACATTTTAACTAATCTATTTACTGCTCGCTTTGAATAAGCACCTAAATCAGCCATTTCTAGTAATCTTTGAGCAGAAATACTATCACGATAAACTATATCTTCATCTATTGGGTTATTTGATAAATGGTTAAAATATAACCTAAAAATATCCCTAGCTTTAATAGTTGGTCTCTGTATATGAACTTTTTCATCAACAACAACTATTTCTTTTTGAAGTAAAGGAACTTGCTTATCGCCTTTTGCCATAAACATAGGTTCGCCTGATTTCTCATCAAGTAAAGGCTTAGTATTAATTCTCTTACGCTTAACTGTATATTTTTCCTCATGCCAAGTAACTTCACCACAAGTAGTACCATAAATAGCACACTGTTTAGCTGAAATATCGAAGTTTGAAACATAATCCTCTTGATCTGAATGTTTTTTAATAACTTTGTAAGCTATATGTGAATCTTTTAGACTTCTTTCCTCAGTTTCCTCGGTAGGTTTAACTTTGAAATAGTCTTCTCTAGAAAAAAGAGCGTTTGAAATCTCTGAATCTATAACATTTATCTGTTTTCTAGCAATAGGAGCAAACACTTTAGCAATACCAGTTTTATAGTTATGGTCTCTTTCATTACGGATACAGTTATATAATCTATATCTCTCATTCCACTTATCAGTGATAATTATAGTTCTACCACCTTGCTCAAATTGTCTCATTTTCTTATAAGACTCAAACAGTCCAGTAACCTTATCAATAGCTAGTGCATCAACACCTTTGCTACCAGCAATATTAGGATTCTCTATCTCTTTATTAGTTGTTTTTTGCTTCTTAGCCATGAGTATTCTCCTTTTGGTTATACTAAAATGTTAGTCCATTTATAGTTTATCAGTCAAATTCTTTAACACATTTCATCTTCATAAGTTGGTAATAAGTCATTCTCAATCATCCACTCGTAAGTATTTATAGGAGCTTCGTCACTCTTTGTATCTTGTACATGCTCTACTTGAATCTCCCAAGCATCAGCCAAACAATCTATACAATCATCATAAGAACCTGTTTTTAGAGCAGTAACAGCGTTAAGTTCATCTTCTATATCAGAATGTTCATGTAACCAGTAAACTAGCCCTTTTTGTATAGGAGATGCTAACGATTTTATCCTTTTAAGCTTAGTAGAAGCTGGCCTAGTAAGTTCTATTATACTAATTATTATATTACGTCTATCCATCTCATAATCAAACATTCTAGATAATACTGTCTGGAAAGCTACAACTTCCATAGTTGCAACGTCAGTATTCCATTTTTGGCACATTATAAACATTTTATTTAACATATCGTATGGGTCTGCAGTTCGCCATCTTAGATAATCCAATACATATAAGTTGGTTTTCTCATCCATACCAGTAATCATAATTACGCTAAAATCAGAAGATTTCTTTTCAGATAAAGCGAAGTCAGTATGACACATTACACTAAGCTTATTAGCGTTCATAGTATATTCACCCCTAAACTCTATTAGCGAACGTTCGTCATAGTGGTTATACCATTGTTTCTGGAATACAGCCAAACCACCTGCTCTAGGGTCATTCTGATACTCTTTAGCGAAAGTTTCAGGGTCGTCCTGCTTGATTATAAGAAGTATTTCAAGAGGTTTTCTTTCTTCCCATAAAGCGTACATTTTCCCATTACTATCGACATTTACTGCCTGATAGAATAGAACTTTCCACTTGATATGGTCTTTTATTAGATTCTTTGAAACGTTCTTAAGCAAACTATCACCATCAAGGATAGTTCCTGTGTATATTATCTTAGCTTTCTGACTAATAATTGGAAGTACTGCCTGTCTAAACCAAAGAGAAACCTTATCTCTTCGTTCTTTGGTAGTAACCATCTCGTCATCTTCTAAATCATCTATATAAACTATATCAGGTCTACCTTTTTCATTCATACCACGAATTTTCTGACCAGCACCTTTAGCCACCATCTTAATCTTCGTACTAGTAATAAACTCAGTCTCAGCCCATTTAGCTTTATTGTATAAACTACCGTATATATCGATAATTTTAGAGTTTTCCACAAGTTGGTCTCTTATCCAACGAAGGTTTTGACCTGCCATATCCTCGGAAGAACCTATCATTACAACGTACCTACACTTATTGTATAGAATCTTATGAAGTATCCAAATCCTTGCTGTAGAAGACTTCCCATGTCCACGAGGGCATACACCACAAACTCTATCGTGTTCCTCGTAAGCGTTATATAACTCTATATGGAAATCAGGAGTATCACAGAAATCTTGTAAACTAGAATCGTCTACACCTGTAAATATTTCATTAACAAATCTCTCAAAGTCATATTTATATATTAACTTTAACTGTTCATTCCTAAGCCTAAGAATAGCTTCTGCGGTAAGTCTAAGCTGGTCTTCTGTAAGCTTACCTAGACTAGCTTCTGCTTCATCAATAGCTTTTTGGATTTTAACGTATAATTTTCTATCTGAAGTAGGAACTCTAGACTTCCAGTTCCTATAAGAATCTTTATTCTTGATTCCTGTAGTTATTGGCCTAATATCAACCATTATTTAATAGGCTTAAGATTATCAAGCATATCAATAAGTTGGTCAGGTGTCATATCATTAACGTTTAGACTGAGGTTTACATTAGTTTTAGGAAACTCAGGCTTAAGCACAAGCTCAACAGCCCTCATATCAGGCTCTACATCAACAAATCCTTCACCTATACAAACCTTACAAGTCTCTCCATGTTTATCTTCACCTTCACCCCAACATTTCCTACAAACTTTCCTTGGTGGTGCAAGCTTATTCTTTAACGCTACATGAGCAAGTTTACGTTCCTCGCTCTTGATAGCTTTCATGCTTAATTGTTCTTGTAAATCGCTTTCAACAACTCTTGGCTCTGCGACAGGTGCTTTATCTCTGAACGGCTTAATGGTTTTAAGAACAGTCTTCTTGTTAGTCCTATGTACAGCCTTAACATTTTCAACGACAATCGCTTCATCATAATCTTCATTAGATAACATCTACTTCAATAGCCTCTGCAATCAACTTGCCTATAAATTTAGCTCTACTAAGACCAGAAGCTTTTGCTACATCCTTAAGCTTTTCTCTATGCTCAGGTTTCTGTAAGATAATCAAAGCGTTCCAGTAAAGCTTATCCCAAATTTTTTCTTTAACTGGCATTTAGATCATTTCCTCTTTAGCGACAACCTTCTTTGGTCTACCACCTTTATTTTTTTTAACAACTGGTTTTAGTTCAACAGTTTCTTCAGGTGGAACATCTAAGTCCTCATCTTCACTAAATTCAGCCTTTTCTTCTTCAGTAAGCTCGACATTCCCATCAAGAACGTCATTTATAGCATCTAACGCCTCTGATTGCTCTACTACTGGTATTTCTGGCTCAATAACGTATTCTACTACCTCTTTAGGCTCAGAAACCTCAACTTTAGCCTTACTTTCCTTAGCATTTACAGCAAGCTCTTTAGTTTGATAATAAACCTCTTTAAATTGCATAGCGTTTCTATATCTAATGTATGGTTTTGAAACATCTAATCCACATTCCATCAAAAACTCTTCGATAAGATGTTTTGGATTAAGGTCTGTAAAATCTGTACTAAGCTCCACAATATATTCGTTTCCAACTATTCCTTTTTTAATTAATGACTTTTGCATTTTCTTCTCCTTCTTTTTTTAACATATCACAATCTGCTTGTTTAAAGATTGTTGTTCCTGATTCTCTATCGTTCCTACTAGAAAAACTCTTAGAAGGATCAATACCTTTTTCTCTAAGTAGGTTATTTAGATTTAACCCACCAGCGTTAACCATATCGTAACTAGATATTTTAACTTCCATCTTTTACTCCTAAAACATCTTCATCTTCAATAATATAATCTTTGTTCTGTATCAGTGTACCAGATTTACCTAACTTGACTAGTACAGTGTCGCCTGCTTTAAGTTCTAACACACATTCATCACCGATGGCTAGTACTTCACAGGAAATGTACTCTTTTGATATATCCGACTCTTTCATTACAAGTAGGCCAATCTTGATTTCTTCTTCCTCTAACTCTCTAATAAATAACCTTTTACCGAATACTTTCATACTACACTATCCTTTCTGCTCTTATTTTTTCTTTATCTGAAATTATCATATACTCAGGAATCTCATCTCCTTCTTCAAGCTCATCAAATAGCATCGAATAAGCTGAATAGTTGAATTTACCTTCAATAAAATCAAATTCTGCCTTAACTATAATGAAGTCCATTAAAATGTTTCTGTATTTTTTATTAACAATAATATCAATCATCTCTTTAGATACACTAAACTTACCTCTTCTATTAAACATACTAAACTCCTTTTCTGTTAATAACCAAAATAAAACCATAAAGTTTTATCAGTTTTCATTTTTTTAAGAATATCAATATACCTGTCTCTATTCTCTGAATTTTTAAACATCTCAAGAACCTCGTCTATATCGTTTGGTCTTTGATAATAAACATCTGACTGATACATACTTTCTGCATAATATAGATAATCCCACTTTATAGGAATTGGTACGAATATTCTATCCAATCCATGTCTTAGTGAATCCCACTCTTCATATTCAATAGGTCTATCAACAAGGTTTCCATGCTCATCTCTATCGTGATTATTTATTTTATAAACACTAATGTTTAGACCCATTATTTTTCTATCTTTCCAACAAACCCTGTACAATTAACTTTTATCAAAGGGCTTATTATGTTTTTTTTCTTAACAATATCAGTCTCTTTCTTACACTCAACGCATTTATGAGTACGCTTATCTTTCCTAGGTATCCCTTTATTAACACGAACTATAATATCCTAAGTATATATTTTATCTGGTAAGCTTGTGCCGTTACATAGTAGAGCTACAGTCTTCATTTCCATATCTCCATAAAGCTTAACTCCTTATTGTTTTTAGCTAGGGGCAGGGATTTGACGAGTAACCAGCTATGACTTCTAGTAGCCTTTTTTATTAACGTGAGTTAGGTTAACTCATTACCACTCTTTATTGTATACTCGTATAGTCACCCTGCATGATATAAGGTAGGCGTGTTGTGAGTAACGCCTCGTTTTACTTCTTGCCCTTCCTTCTTACCATACTCATCTGGAAGGTCTTGCCCGCACCGTATCGCTACACCGAACAAGTTCCCTTATATCTGATTAGCGTCTACCTATTCCGCCACCCTAGCTATATACTAATATACACTACTCAATTACTATATGCAAGGTTCATAGTAAACTAGTTACTATTCTAATTGTTTCTTAATTCATAAAATTTATATTCAATATTTTTATAACTCATTTGTTCTGGTTAACTAATTGATAAAAATTATAACTAACTTGTTTTGGTCAATCATCCCACGGCACAGCATCTGAAACCAATGCCCCCCCGGGTTCTTTCTCAAGCTCAAACATGATCCTGATCCCCTCAAGCTTACAAGCTTACACCATCCAATAAGCTTCAAGCTTACAATCCAAGCTCATATATATTTATTTAAAAAACCTTCTTTGATTATTAGTATATTATTATATATATATTAATATTATATATATATTTAATAACATATCATGTAAGCATATACATATACTAGTTATATATTTAAGTATAAAGACAATAGAATATTACTATATATATATTAGTATTATTATAATATATTATATATATATCTATATAAGGGGGAGGAAGCTTTACAACTGTTTAATTATATTCATATATATAAATACATTTATTTAAGCATACTAGTTGACTACTGTTATGCTGCCATGTTATTATACAAGTGTAAGATAAACAAAGGTTAAATAGAAAGGATAAAAGCATCAACAGGTAAAAAATAAATAGAAATAAAAGGTGGTTAAAATGCAAACATTAAAAGATCAGTTAAAAAAAGAGTTAGATTTAAAAGAAAGTAACTTTGGTAATCATTATTCAGATTTACACGTATTATATAGTCCAGAAGTTGACAAGTGGTTAAAAGATAACTATGAGTTTTATTGTAATGTAGTTAAAGAGCTTGCAAATATTGAGGGCCATAAGTGGTATGGTAAATATTTTTTAGATATACCATTCGCACATGTTGAAAAAACTCTAATAATAGTAGAGGAGCTATAAAACTATGATAAATATTTACTGGACAAAAGAAAAAAGAGGGTGCGGATATAATTTTATTATTCAAAAGGGTGCTATGAGCTATACAGCAAAAAGAACAAAAGAAGCTTTAAAGGCGTAACGCTTAAGGATATTAATTTATTTATAGCTTGCTACAGGAATTTCAACTATTTTCTTTTGTCCAGGAACCAATGCAGATAACAAAGCTTTATATAAAAAAATCTGTTGCTTACTGCATATTATTGGAATACTTCACAGCGGAAAGGAGACTATAAAAAACTAGTATCAAAAAACAACACAAAACGAGGAATAAATATTATGAAATTATTAACAACTAGGAAAAAAATGCAGGATAACACACACGATATAAAAGAATTGTTTGATTTTGGTAAAAGGATCGGATCATTAGAGATTACAGCCCAAGAGGTAAAAGATCGCTTTGCCTACTTAATAGAAAATAAGGATCACGTTAAAGTTCTTATTATGGAATATTTGAATACTCACGAAAAAACAAAGAGAAAGAGAAAAGTAACAAAAGAAGAGATATGCCAAGGAACATATATAAACATTATAACTAGGCTAGTCTATGCTGTTAAAGATTGTTTTTCCTATTCTTGTGGAATGAATGACTTTGGAAGAGCCGAAGAGCTACAAATCGAATCAGTCAAGAAAACTGTTGATAATATGACAGATGAAGCTATTCAGGCCAAGAAAGATAAGCAACAGGCCGGGCTTGATAAAGATTTTAAAGTTATTAATAACCCTGAGACATTGCACGAATTATACAGCAAGAAAAATTATCATAGGGTAAAGCTTACGGATAAAGAACAAATAAGCTACGACTATTTATATTCATTGGATCAGATAGAGAAGAGACAAGTCCGAAGAGTAGAGAAGCCAACGATCAAAACAGATAACTACAATATAGTTGAAGATGTAGACACTAGAGACAACTCCCCTCTTTGGATTGTTCAGATGATCGATAGAGTAGATAAGTTCGAATTTATGACTATACGCAACCAAATGAAATCATTGGGTGGTTATTATTCAAGGTTCAAGGGTGGGTTTATATTTAAAGCTGATCCTGTAGGGTTCTTTGATGGTTCTACTAAAGAGATCAAACGAGAACGCAAACAAACCAACGCTGAGAAGTTAAGAGACTTAGCAGACAACATGCAAAGTACTATTGATGAGAGAAAAGCCCCAAGGTTAGCAAATACTCACCGTAGGGCATCGATGGCCTCTAACATGGAAGCACAAGCAGAAGCATTGGAAAGATCACAGCAAACGCTTTTAAATATTGCCGAGGGCTTAGAGTCTGAGTCTATTACTTTTATTGGTCAGATCAATTCCAAGGCTCAATTACAATTATTGAATAGTATTCTATATTCATGTAGATATAAAAGAACTATCGCTAACAATGAGAGATACGAAGAAGCTGATCCTGTTGGCTTAGATGATGTTAAGTATGCAGAGTTTCCAACGGATTATATCTACATTGATAGTATAGAAAGATTAGCACATGAAGAAATGAACACAAAAGGTTTAAAACTTATTTGTAATAGGCTTTTAAAATATGCTAAGTATGAAAAAGCATCAGGAAGAACAAAAGCTAATTTTAGCTATTTAATTAAAGACCTTGAGACACTATCTAGAAAATCAAAAAGCTATCAGTCCTCAAACCTAGAAGACATGTTCAAAAACAAAAGCCGACTTAATAGAATGGGCATCCGTTCACTATCTGAGCTTAGAGCTTATCTAAGGGAGTATTTAACATTTTTGCCAGCTAAAGAAATAAACAGCAAAGAGAGAGAGCTTAAAAAACAGATAAGATCATTAATAGGCTGTAAGATAGACGGCTATTTTCCTACACCTTCCGACATTGTAGGCCGTATGATAGACGAGGCAGACATAGAAGAAAACTCTCTAATCCTAGAGCCATCAGCAGGAAAGGGAGACATAGTAGACACTATTATTGAAGCGTTCCCAAGTGCAAGCGTTGACGTTGTAGAGATCAATTCTAGACTTAGAGATATATTAGAAGCTAAAGGTCATAACATAATAGAGCATGATTTTTTAGATGTTGAAGCTGTAGAAAAGTATGACAGAATTATTATGAATCCACCCTTTGAAGATTCGCAGGATATATTTCAAGTTCTTAAAGCTTATAAGCATTTAAAGATAGGGGGCAGGATCGTTGCAATAATGGGCGAAGGTGCATTTTTTAGAACTGATAAAAGATCAGTAGCTTTTAGAGAATGGCTAGATGAAAGGGGGTGGAGTGAACAGCTAGAAGATGGATCATTTAAGGCAAGCGACAGGCCTACAGGAGTCAACACAAGATTAGTAGTTATAGATAAGATTTAAGGTTTTTGGAGCGTCTAATAGCTAGGCGTTCCCATAAGCTTTAAGCTTAAGAATTGAGGTGGTTTAATATGTAAATGGGTTGGGAAACCTGCCCGACTATCGACAAGTTGTTCGGATTAGATGCTTGTCGATGGTCAAAGGTGTTAAGTAAAAAATAAAAGGGAGTTAAAGAAAATGAACGATATATTAAGAGAAGAAAAATTGAAGCTTTTAAGGGCTATGGCTAGTAGAATAATGAAAGAACTGGAAGCCGAGAAACCTCGTGCAGAAATAGGCTATTGGACTAAAGACGAATGTATCATCTATGTAGTTGATAAGATCACGGAAGATAGCATTAAAGAGCTATTAGAGGAGCTTAAAACAGAGCAGGAAGAAGAAGCAAAACAAGAGGTTGCACCAATGCCGGAAACAGGGCTAAAAGAGCATATAGAAGCTAAGAAGCAGGAAGAATCTATCAATAAAGAACAGGCAAAAACTGAAGCTGTAGAAGCTGAGACAGTAGAGCCAGAGAAAGAAAAAGAAACAGAGCCAAAAACAGAACCAGAAGTAAAGAAAACTAGAAAATCTAAGAAGAAACCAGAAGAACCAATGGTTGATTATCTAAGCGTTATTGTTAAGGCTGTACAGGATAAAGTCATAGAAAACAACGAAAACAACGTATCAAAAGAGGACTTTGAATCACTGTTGATGTTATTAGAACACCAAGCCAATACAACTTTGAAATTTGTAAGTAATTATACTAGCAAAGGTTAATGATGGGTTGGAAATTAATTTCCGATCAGAATGGCTGTAAGCTCTATATCTCAGATTGTGGAGCTTACGCAAAAAAGACTTGTTATATTTTCGGAGAGCTAAGAACAGTTAAATATAAACTAAATAAATGGGAAGGAGTTAAAAGAAAATGAGCAAAGAATATGAACCAGACTTAAAAGGACTACCAAAGATTAACGGAAAAATGTTAGCAATAAATGGAGTAATCGGTGCTTATTGTAAAGGTAAAACACTCAACGAGAAAGGGCAGAAAGTAAAATGGCAAAGAGTACAGTATTAGAAGCTAAGATACTTAGATATAACAAGATCATATCAAAAGAAGACCTAGAACAGCTTTTGAAACGTAAAACAACTGTAAGAGTTGCTAAGATTTTAAAAGTCTCTAGAGTAAAGTTATTAATGATTAGAAAATCTTATGGCCTACCAGTTATAGAGCGAGAAAAGTCAGAAACAGAAGAAGAAATTTTAATATAGTATTGACAAGTAGTTAACTAGTTTAGTAAAGTGAAATAGTTAATCCCTCATTGATGTAGCAGGAGCGAGCCCCCTTGTTCCTGCTATGAAAAGAAAGGTAAAAGGATATAACAATGTCAAAGAGAATGTTACATGAGAACATAACTAAATCGGAAAAATTTAGTAAAGTTAGCTTTGAGTCTGAATGTTTATATAACAGGCTACTTACCCAAACAGATGATAATGGAAATACTTTAGGATCATACGGATATATTAAAGATATTTGTTTTCCTAGATCAAAAAACGGTAAAGAAATTACTTATATTCAAGCTGAAAAATGGGTTAAAGAATTAATAGAAATAGAACTATTAGCTTCATATAAAATAGATGAAGTTCTATATTTACACTTTAATAGATTTGAAGATTTCCAATCATTAAGGCAAGATAGACTTAAAAAAAGCTCAATCCCTTACTATGAACCGTTGCCGTCAAATGGTTGTCAATTGGTTGCAAAATGTTCGCATGAATTAGAAGTTGAATTAGAAGTAGAAGTTAAAGAAGAAGTTAAATACATAGTCGAGATAATAGACTTTTTAAATAACAGATGTGGTACTAACTATAAATCAACAACTAAGAAAAATAGAGATTTAATTAATGCAAGATTAAAAGAAGGTTTTACGGTTAAAGATTTTGAAAGAGTAATAATCATAAAATATCGTGAATGGGTTAATAATGAGGATATGTGTAAATTCCTAAGACCAAGCACATTGTTTGGTAATAATTTTGAAAGTTATCTTAACCAACTAGAATCAACAGTTAAGGAGTTTAAATTCGATGAATAAAAAAGAAACATTTTTTAACGATATAAAAACAGTTCGTAATATTTTAGGCCATAAACATATCAACGATGAGTATTTGTATGAGTTCGTTAACGACTATTTTAAGGGCTGGACGGAACAAGCACAGGAGTTACTATTGAAACAGTTGAAGAAATCTAATCCTGCTGATCGTGGTGCGTTATCTGTGGATTCTATACTCGCTCAGTTGGTCAGTATTGAGAATAATTTAGTAAGAGATAAGTTTTCAAGCTCTTTAGAACAAGATTTAGCTAGAATGGAAAAGAATAAAGATACCGAAAAAGGTAGAAAAGCTAGTTTTATCTATAAGCTTGTAAGAATGACTAGAAATTATAAATGGGAAGGGGTAGAGAAATTTAAGGATTACATGGGATATGAGAATGAAGGAAAGTTTCAAAGAGAAATGATCCTAGCTTATGCACAATGCAGAAAGGATTGGGTAACAGAAACAAAACAAGAAAAATTTGATAGTTTTAGTGAAAGAGTAGATTTAATTTAAAGGAGTTAGTGATGAAAACTAGAAAAATAGTAAAAGATACTGAATGTAAGATTTATAATTATTTCTTTGAGTGTTGCAAGCGTAAATGTGATGGTAAAGAATTAACTCAGAAAGAAAGAGTTTTTTTAGCGTTGTATGAGGTTGGCGATACTGGACTACCTAGAAACTTCTTCTTTAGGAAAATGAAGCCAGTTATTATCAATATACCAGAAGAAATAAAGAGGCTATAGTTATGGATTTAATGATAGATCAAGAAAATAAGAACGATGCAATACTAGGTTTTAGGAGAAATAGCGAATGAATAATTTAAGAAAGGATAATGATATGGAATTAAAAGTAGGCGATAAGATAAGCTTTGATTTACAGTATGCGTTAGAAGAATATGAAGCAACTATAGAACAAGCAGTAGATAGGGAAACAGGAAAAGCGTATAACGGGACATGGCAACATGGAACAGTAGAAGAACAATATAGGTTAATAGAATTATTTAAAAAAGAACTAAATATAAAGGATTAAGACTATGGATAAGAGCAGATGCAAGTAGAACAAGTTAAGAAAGGATAAAAACATGGAATTAAAAGTAGGTAGAGAGTATTTAGATGCGTTTCATAACTTTAAGTATAAGGTTTTAGGTACTAGAAATGATAGAGTATACGTAGTTGATGATGGTGAGTTACATGACTTGTCGTTTTCTAGCTGTAAGTCAGATGAACTACTACCACCAAGCATAGAGTACCTAAAAGGGATTAATCAACCATTTGGTACGCTGGATGAAGATGTGCAAAAGGCTTTGATAAACTTGGACTTAGAAATTTATACCTATGCACATGGTTGGGTTAAAAGGTGGAACGTGATTGACAATGAAGCAACTTACAGACTATCTAGCGATTATGTAGAGAAGCCAGCGTATGTTCCTAAGAGCTTTAAAGAAACAAAAGTAAGAGTATATAACGGTGAGTTGAATAGTAAAGTGAATGAGGCATTAGAGAAATTAGGATATGAAGCAAATCTTCTTTATACAAATGTTCAATACTTATTTATAGATAAACGAAATAATGTTACTTGGGGTGATAAAGAAGATTATTTTCTAGGTCGACCACACAAAGAAGTACAAGCACATGAGATACTAGAGGAGGCGGGGAAGTTATGAAGATAGTATGCAAAGAGTGTGGTAAAGAAATGCCATATAAGATGCAGGGCAACTTTAAAATGTATGAAATTAAATGTGCTTGTGGTGGAAATGGAAAGCCCTCTTTTGATAGCACAACAAAGAATAGGAGATGATAGATATGAGTGAAGTACAAGATTTAACAATAGGGCTTGAACTACCTGATAATAATTTAACAGTATCGTTCGGTGAAAATCCTATGCAACTTAGTATTAGCATGACAGACAAATATACTATAGTGAAACGTATCCAATGGTGGTTGTTTTGCAAGGTATTTCCTTGTCGTATTGTTGAGTTTAGAAAAGGAGATGATAGAGATGAGTGCAAACGATGATAAAAAGGTAGAAGATTCTGGTACCGAAGCAGATTTCGGTACCAAAGATAAGCAAGAGAGTTGGGAAGATACTTATTTCGGCAGAGTAGTAAACGACATATCTATTACAGATGATTATTGTTTGCCACCAATAAAAAAGGGTAAGTTTAAGGAGCTTTTAGAGTTAGAAAATTCTAAAGCAACTATTGAGGCGTTGGGAAAAGTTGAGGGATTTTTACAAACAGGGTTGAAATATCCTGACGCTAAGATTACTTTCAAAGATATTTTATTTGATATAGAGGAGCTTAAAAGCAAAGAATAGGAGATGATAGATATGAGTGTAGAAATTAAACACAAGATTACAGGAAAAGTTATATTGAGTGGAGCGTATGAGTCTATTAAGGATTGTTTGGATAAAAACAGATGTGCTTACTTGGAAGATGCTAACTTGGAAGATGCTAACTTGAGAGGTGCTTACTTGATAGATGCTAACTTGATAGGTGCTAACTTGAGATGTGCTAACTTGAGATGTGCTGACTTGGAAGGTGCTTACTTGAGAAATGCTGACTTGGAAGATGCTAACTTGGAAGGTGCTAACTTGAGAGGTGCTGACTTGAGAAATGCTAACTTGAGAGGTGCTAACTTGAGATGTGCTAACCTGAGTGGTGCTTACTTGAGAAATGCTGACTTGAGAGGTGCTTACTTGGAAGATGCTAACTTGGAAGGTGCTAACTTGAGAAATGCTAACTTGAGAGGTGCTAACTTGGAAGATGCTAACTTGAGATGTGCTTACTTGAGATGTGCTAACTTGAGAGGTGCTAACTTGGAAGGTGCTGGGCTATATATTCAAACAGAAACATGGCAAGTAGTCACAACTCCAACTCACATCAAGATAGGCTGTCAATTTCATACAAAAGAAGAATGGTTTAGGTTTGATGATGAAGAAATAAGGACTATGGATAGTAAAGCGTTGGATAGTAAAGCGTTGGATTGGTGGACAAAGTGGAAGCCGATACTGGAATTAATGTTAGCTAACAAAGAATAGGAGTGATAGAGATGAGTACAAATGATGATACATGTGATAACTGTGGACACGTTGGATTAGAATTTAGTAGAGACATGGGAAATGCAGGATATTTTTGTGGAGAATGTGGAAAGTTTGCGCAAGCTGAAAAGGTAGAAGATTCTGGTAGCGAAGCAGATTTCGGTACCAAAGATAAGCAAGAGAGTTGGGAAGAAAGATTTGACCACAACTTTACAGGTACGGCTAATATTATTACAGACTTTAAAGCTTATGTTAAAAGCGAGATACAAGAGACTGAGAAACGTGTGTCAGAGCTAGAGAGAAACAAGCCAGTAACATTCGCAGATTTAACAATAGAGACAAAGATGATAGATATGAGTGAACAAGCTGAAAAGGTAGAAGATAAGAGTTGGGAAGATGAGTTTAAAACAAAGATGCACTATCCTTGTGAGCGTGTCGGTGGTGAGTGTAATATTTGCCCAGAGACTCAATGTTACTATAAAGACCAAATTAAGTTCATCAAGTCCCTACTAGAAACTGAGAAGCAGAAAGCAGTTGAAGAAGTGTTTGATATATTAATAACTGATTACTATGATGGAATAAGTACAGTTGATGGACTTAGAGAAAAACTTAAAAGCAAAATATAAGGAGTAGAAGATGGGAAATTTAGCGTTTAATAAAGTTGAGTATTGTGGTGAATTAAAAGTTAAACATGAAAATAGTAAGAACATGCATGGCTATTATTCTCTCCTCTCCAACACCACAGGAAGCAATAACACTGCTACTGGCTATTATTCTCTCCTCTCCAACACCACAGGAAGCCGTAACGCTGCTACTGGATATTATTCTCTCCGCGCTAACACCACAGGATACAATAACACTGCTATACGTAAATTATTGTGCAAAATAGGATTACATAAATGGTGTAGTTGGGATTCTCATTGTGAGCGTTGTGGTAAGTATAGCAAGAGACAGTACGATAAGGTTAAGGAGAAAACTAATGACTAAGAAGCAAGAAGCTTAAAGCAAAGTATAAGGAGTAAAAAGAGATGAGTGAAGTAAAAAGATTTAATAATGAATGTGAAAGCATATTAGAAGATAACAATATAGAGTGGAACGATTCAGATGATTGTTATTGTTTTCTTTTCGATGCTTATTCTAGCTTTGACCCTTATTTTGGTTCAGAAGTAGAAGATAGTGAACTACTTAAAATATTAAAAGATGTTGAGATTGTTTTTAGAAGTAATAAAGATGAAATTGAATTAATAGAAAATAATATAAAATATCACAATGATATAACAAAACGACTGGAAAAAGATTTAAGAAAAATATTTGATTATTATAGAGAACCTACACAGTTAGCTAAGATGAAAGAAGAGCTAGAAGAACTTCTTTGGGAAATAGATCATCCAGCATTATCAACAAAAAGTAATTTTATAAATGAACTTGGAGATAATATCGTCATGTGTCTACAGTTCGCTATAAAATATCCTGAAGTATGGGATGTTGTTAAATTTAAGATAAATAGACAGCTTGGAAGGATGGAAAAAGAGAAAGGAAAAATATTCAGCGATGATGATGTTGAAAAATGCTACAACTCAAGCAAGATAAGGGTTGAGGAACTAATAAAAGATAACAGTATTGACTAGTTGAGTATAGTCTGATAGAGTTAAATAAGTAAAATAAAAAAGGAGTTAAAGATGGAAAAGAATAATGACTTAGTTGTCGTAGAAACAAATGGAAAGAAGTTTGAATTAACACATACTGACGTAAAGAAATACATATGCGAGAAAGCTACAGAAAAAGAGATACATGTATTTCTTCAGATATGTAAAGCTCAGAACCTAAACCCATTCATTAGAGAGGCTTATTTGATTAAGTATAACGATAGATCACCTGCAACAATCGTAGTAGGTAAAGAGACTTTCCTTAAAAGAGCTATGAAGAGTGCTAAATATTCAGGACACGTAGTTGAATGTGAAGGATCAGTTGATAAGAAAAACTTCAGAGATTCGGATATGACTGCTACTGCTAAAGTTCACATGAACGGTTTCGCAGTTCCTATAACTGTTACTGTTGATTATGTAGAGTATGTTGGTGTTAAAAAGGATTATCATTCAGGAGTAGAAGCACCTAACTCTATGTGGAAATCAAAACCTAAAACTATGCTTAAAAAGGTTGCGTTGATGCAAGCTCTTAGAGAAGCTTTTCCTGATGATTGTGGTGGTTTGTATGAGGTTACTGAAATAAACTCAATAGATGAGGCTGAAGCACCTTTACCAACTGGTGTAATAGTTAAAGAACCTATTGTTGAAAAGAAAGAAACTAAAGCTAAAAAGACTAAAAAAGAAAAGATTAAAGAAGATGCTATTGAAGCTGAAGTAGTTGAGAAAGAAGAAGAACCTGTAAAGGAAAAACCAAAGCAGGAAGAAGTTAAAGAGGAAGCTGAAGATGAAGATGAAGATGCTGGAACTGTAGATCACGAAGACGAAGATTTTCCTGTCCCACCTTTAGAGGAAAAAGATATTAAGCTTAAAATGGCTACTCAAGCCATGAGGGTTGAACTAGGTAAATCTATTAATGATAGCTATATGGGTTTAACTGAGGCCAGAGGCGTTATGTTTGATAAATTTAATGGTGCTAAAGATTCTTCTGTATTAACTGAGAAACAAATCCTAGAATTTACTGCTAGTTTTAGAAATATGCCTAGTTCTGCACAGATTAAGAAGCTTATGACAACTATAACTTCTATTGGTATGGACTACGAAACTGCTGGTAAAGATATTCTACAAGCTAAGTGGGGTGTACGCTCTAGTAAAGATTTGTCAAAATCACAGATAAGTGAAGTTATTGAATACTTCACAGAACTTAAAGGTGAAGAGTAATGCCACAAATAGGATTTGATTGTCGAGATGGTTTAATTGAGTTCGATAGATGTCTGAGTGGTTGTCCTAGTGGAGAAAGATGTTTAACTAGGCCTACACTTGTAGAGATAGCTAAAACACGAATCTGGAAAGGTATGGCTTCTACTACACAGCTTCTAAAAGGAACTAGAGAGGCCATGTTAGAGATACAGAACGATTTCTATATAAAGCCAAAGGATCAGGCTTTTAGATTACTTGGTACTGATATGCACTCTAAGCTTGAGCAGAATGTTGGAAAGAACGAGTTAGCTGAAGTAACTTTTAAAGATTTCATGTCTGGTACTGCTGATTTATATGAAGGTGATAATTGTTTCCTTTATGATTATAAATCTACTGGTAGTTACAAAGTTGGTCAGATGCTTGGACTTAGAGCAGAACAAATAGAACATCCTGACGGTGATTTATACGTTAAAAAAACTACTAGGAAAGGGGTAGTATATCAAGCTGGTGATGTGAAAATGGTCGATAAATGGATAAGAGACCCTGAGTTAGTTGATAATTGGGAATACACAATGCAACAGAATAGGTACAGACTTTTCTATGAAGATGCAGGGTTTCCTGTAAAGAGAATGTTCTTACAGATAACTGTTCGTGATGGTGGTACTCAGATGGCTAAACAGCGTGGAGTTCTTGAGAACATGTATTTAATAGAGCTTCCTATTTATGAGCGAGAAGAGGTTATGCAGTACTTTAATATGAAAGAGGAGCAGTTGCAACATGCTCTGAAAAAAAAGTATTGTCCTAAATGTAACAACCGTGAGAATTGGGATGGAAGAAAATGTGAAAATTGGTGTAATGTAAGTAAATTCTGTGAAGAAATGGGAGAGTAAATTATGAAAGTTAAAATAGATACTGAGATAACAAAGTTAGATGGAACAAAGATAATAGATGAGAATGGAAGTAACTCTACTTTAAAATCTATTATGGTTAGAGCTTTAACTAACAGTTTAGATACTGATGGTGCTTTAACTGGCGAAAAGAAGTTTGAGTTATATAATGTAGCCAATAAGATCAATTCTTGTAAAAAAGAAGTTGAGCTTACTGTAGAGGAAATTGCTTTAATAAAAGAGAGAATTGGAAAATCTTTTATTATCGAGGTTATTGGTCAGGCTTGGAACTTACTAGAAGCTAAAGAAAAAGACTAATGACTACACCTACTAATATGGTTCTACTTATTGGATACATAACAAAAGCACCTGAAGTAAAAGACTCAGGGAAAAACAACGGAAATATTTTCTGTAGCTTCAATCTAGCAGTTCAGAAATTTCCTAAATCACCTGTTGAGTTTCATCGGTGTATTGCTTGGAATCAAACAGCAAACATTATTGGTGAACACGTTAAGCGTGGTGATACCTTATCTGTTACTGGTAGTATAGAGTCTAAGCTCATAGAGGCTGGTAATGATAAAAAGTATACTCAGGTAACTGTAATTGTTAATAGTGTAAAAATGCTTGGTAACTCTTTTACTGCAGTCGAAGAAGAGGTTGAAGATAGTGAATCTTGCCCAATCTAATTTTATTACTCTAGACGTAGAGCCTATTGGCAAACCACGACTCACTCAGCGTGATAAGTGGGCTAATAGGCCTTGCGTTACTAGATATTGGGAGTTCAAAGATGCAATCAACTTAATTTGTAATAGTAAGAATTTTAAACTTGCAGATAGATTCTCAATAGTTTTCCATGTGAAAATGTCTAAGTCTTGGTCTAAAAAGAAAAGGGCTGAAAAGTTAGGAACTGAGCATGACCAAAAGCCTGATATAGACAACATGTTAAAGGCTGTAATGGATTCTTTACTTGATGATGATAGTAAGGTATGTGCAGTAAACATGGAAAAGTATTGGGCTGAAAAGGGGTATGTAGAGATAATGAATAAATAATGACGACAATACTGATAAGCGATCACGCTAAGAAAAGGATCAAGGAAAGATTTAATTGGAAAGGTAAGTTCTTGAGAAAAATGGTTAATAGAGCTTTTGAGAATGGAGAAGCTTATAATCATGGTGGTTTTAGATACGTTGTATTAAATAAGAACTTGTTTATATTTTCAGAAAAAGAAAAAGATGAATTTATTTTGGTAACAGCACACCAATTAGGGAGAGAAAAATGAATATATTAAAACTGTTTGGATTCGGAAAAAAAGTAACAAAAATAGAACCAGTTATTGATACTAGGAAAATGCACGATACTGTTATTGAAGAATTTAAACTAGCTATACCAGCAAAAGACTGTTCTATAGAAGAAATACTTGGAGCTTTTGATGAAGAAAAATTACCTATGGAATATAGGTTTTATTCAGAAGAACATATCGAGAAGCTAGTAGAACATGAAGACGATACCACAAATGAAAGAGAAGCTTACATGAAAGAGAAGCTTACATGAAAGAACAAGCTAAATTAGACAGGGAACTATATCCATCAAGTGAAAATCTAAGTAAAATACATAGAGCTAGTGTTGATAGAAAGAACTCAAGTAAAAGATTAGCAAGAAAGGCTATGGTGAAGAAAAATGGAAATTAAATTTAAGAAAGAATTAGAAGAGAAAATACTTAAAGAAGCAGAGGATCAATTTAGAACACCAGAGCTTCAGATATGTTTTATATTGTCAGAATACTATAAACATGGTGGATTTGCATCGAGAGTAGCTACAGGTGTTGATATGAGTGGTACATTTGGCTCAGCAATAGATTTTCCCAAAGAAGAGTTAGCCGAGCATCTAGCAAAGCAGAAAAAGTTCAAGAACGACCTTACTGTAGATGAGAAGATAGCTAACTTAACTCTTCATGCAGATATAGACGAAGATAAATATACTGAGAACTTCTCTAGTGCTAGAAAATTGTATGAACAAAAACAGGCACAGGATAATAAAAAACTAAAACCTAGTGCCCAACATGTTAAGGATTTAAAGGAAGCTTCTAAAACTAGAGCTATTAAAAAAGGTAAGATTGTAGAAGAAGTTAAACCTGTAACGCCACCGTTAGAAGATAATGACTAAGGTTTATATAGGGCTAGGGTTTATTGTTTTTTTTGCTCTTGTGTTAATTTTTCGTGAATAGGAGTAGCTATTGTTCTTCTAGCAGGAGTCTGAGCAAACGAAGGTTTAAACTTAGCTTTCTGCTTTAACTGATTACCTGCTCTGAATGGTGATTTCTTAAAACCTAATCCTCTTTCTATTGTTTCTACACCTGCGCTAACCGGTGTCTTAGCTGAAAACTGAGTAGCTATATTTGAAGCAAACTCATGTCCAGCCCATTCATCTAAAGCATCGTTCCAGACTATCTTAGCTGTACCACTATTAGAAACAAACTTATCCATCATATTCTTAAAAGCAACATCATCTTCCTGAAAAGCTCTTGCTATTAATTTCTCTACATTCTTTTCGTCTAATAAAGAACCCATAGTTTCCTGTACTTTAAAAAGGTCAGAGTACTTATCCATAACATTACCGTACTTGGTATTCTTTCTAAGTAGATTGTTTATGTTTGATCTGTACCCTTTGAATATCTTATCTACTAAAGGATTGTTTTTAACCGAACCCTGTTTCACTACATCATCAATAAACTTCTTTAAGTTATGAGCAGACTCCATATCACCCTCTTTAAGAAACTTGGGAATATCCTCGTTTATAAAAGAGTTGATAACTCTATTCACTTTTTTATCAGCAATAGCAGAACCACCTGTAAATTTAAGCTTGCCCTTAACCGTATCTATAGACCCCTTTTCAGACAAAGTTGCCAAGAAATCGTTATAAAGCTTACCCATTCCATCAAAAGGTTGTCCCTTAGTTGCTTTAAATATAGGGATAACTTCTTTTTCAAACTGTTTCTTTGTTTGCTTAAAAGCTTCAGGGACTAAACTTTCTAGTTCTTTTATAGTTTGTACCCCTAGGTGAGTTCCTTTTTTAATATCCATAAACTCATCAGTAAGAACCTGTTTAGGTCTCAAGAAAGCTCTCCTAGTTGCTTGCTCGTTAACTCCTGCACTTTGCTTGAATGATTTAGCTGTATTATTTATAATCCTTTGTTTTTGAGCATCAGGAACAGCACCTAATAAGCTTGCTAGTTTTCCACCTAATCTAGAACCTACTTTTTTAACTGCAGGTATTTTACCAACAGCACCCAATAATTTAGCACCAGTATAATCTAGTACAGTTTCTACAGAACCTTTAAATAAAACCTCCGAAGCATCCTTAATAAAACTCTCATCATCTTGGTCAAATATATTCTTAACAGTTTCTATGCCTGCCCTAGCAACACCAGCACCAATAGCAGAACCGGGAACAGCACCTACGCCACCAAAACCAGCACCAACAAAACCACCAATAAGACCACCACCAAGAACCAATCCAAACTCAGCAGATTCTTGAAGAAACTTATATTTTTGAACATCGTTTTTCTCTTTTCCATCTTTAGCTACTATAATATCTGGTTGATTACCTTTTGTTAAAATAGTTGATCCTGATAAAAAGCTACCACTATCTTCGCTAAAAGTTTGCTTAGGTTTATGTTTATCATCAATAATAGTTGCATCATCTAAAAAACTAGCCATTAAAAACTCCCACTAGCACCACGATTAATACCAATTTGTTTATAAGATGATTTAAGTTTTTGATCCCCACCAATATATTTCCATTTAGAACCATCTTGTTTTTGGATGGTCTGTCCTTGAGTAAGCTTTACTTCCTCTTCTTCTAAAGTAGTAACATTACCACCGAACTGTCTTTCAAGCTCTCTAGTAGTTTCTTCCTGTACTTGTTCAGGCGTAAATAAAGAAGTGCTACCAAGTCTACCTAACTGAGTTCCAATTTCTCTTGAAGCATTAAACTGTGCCTGTTTAGCCATTATACTTGCTAACTCATTCATAAAAACTTTATTCTCTGGTGTGAATGTACCAGTATCAAGCTCATTAACAAGTTGATCTATTCTAGCAAATAGAGCTTGTGAACCACCAAATGCCATAACATCTTCTTCTGTTAATCTTCCAACTTCACCAGAAGCTTTAGCTAACTGCCTCTTGATAGTACCGGTAGCAACTGGGTTATCAGAAGCTAACATAACTCCTATTGCTTTAGAAGCATTATAGCCCTGTTTAGCTTCACTAAAGATAGTATTACCATCTAATGCTTTATATGCACTAGTTAAAGATTGCCTTTGTTGTGGAGTAAATTCTCCCACTGTTTTTTGTACTGATATAAACTCACCAGTATTAGCATCAAACCTTTCAATAAGTCCAGTATCAGGATTAACCTTTAATGATGCGTTAATGCCAGTAGCAACAACATCACCATCAAGCTTATTACCTTCTGCATCAGAATATGTACCAGTTCCTTTATCAAATATACCTTTTTTAGGAAGACCTGTTTTTGGATCAGCATAAGTTATTGATTGAAATTCCTTATCAACTGGGTCTGCAATCTTGTTAGACTCAGCAAATGCACCAAACATACCTTTAGGTTTAGCAGTTCCTTGACCTATAGCACCCTTAACGACACTTTTACCTAGTCCTTGAAGGTCTTGTACCCATTTAGGAGTAGCAAGCTTCTGAGGGTCAGTTATACCTATTTGAGCTAGACTCTGTAAAGCTTCTTGTGGCATCTTTGAAACCTGTTCAGGTGTTAATTGTTTTAGTTGTGCTTTAGCTCTAGCTCTAGTTGCTTTTAGTTTAGTCAAACTTTCAGCAGTAGCACCACCGGGAATCTTACCAGAAATCTTTTGAATGAAAGCAGGGTCTTGTAATACAGCATCAGGAGCAGTATCTAGGAAATCAAAGAACTGCGATTTGGTATCATTAGCTTTTGCAGTATTTATAGCTTGTTGCTTTTGACCTTCAGCCTGTTTAGCTTTCTTCGCCTGTTGCATAGCAACTACAGCTTTATCAAGCATAGCATTAGTATCTAATTGTTTTTTAGTACCAATTTTTACTCCCTGACCACCAAGTCCTGGTACTGAATTTAGAGTTCCAGCAGTACCACTCATGTTAAATTGTGATATTTCTTCAAGTAGATTTGCCATTAGATTCTCCCTTTTTAAGCTTTTGTGCCTCTTTTAATATTTTAATAAATCTAACGTTGTTTGGCAAACTATCATCTTTAAGTACAGCCATTATGTCTTGTAAACCCTTAACACCTTCCATAACTAAGCCTCCTAAATGTTTTCTGATAATCAGCAAAGTCTGTTATTTTTCCAAGCAAACCTCTTGTTAGCCAATAGACTCCAATAGGTAGTAATATAAAGAAACCAGCGTATATAGTTATTCTAAGTGGTAATAGTTTTAGCCTTATAATCATGGTCATTTTATTATCATTCTTAGCCTTGATATAATTCAACCAATGCTTAGTGAATATATTAAATATAATCTTGGTAAAAGTCTTGGACCTTACCATTAATGGGTTCAGTAAACAAAAAGTAGTCAGATAAGAAGCTCTACTAAATTCGTTCTCATGTCTTATCTTATATCTAGCAAACGATAAACATTCTTTATCTGTAATTAGTCCGTGCATGTGAGCAGTAGTAGCAAGATAACAACTATACCTAAATATCCTAGCTATAACAGATATAACATTACCAATAACAGGTATTGTATTAAGTACTGCATGTGTAGATTCAGTAGCTATTGCTCTACCTGCTTTATCAGGATTGCTAATTATCTCAGATATGTTTGCTATATCTCCTATAAGCGGAATGTCTTTAGTAACTTTTTTAAAAGCATCATCCGCAAACTCAACACCCTTATCTTCAACAAATTTCTTAGGATCATTAGCTAGTTCAAATAAGTCCTTAGCGTTACTATCCCGTAAAACTGTATCAGTAGTAATATCATTCCAAGTATTTTCTATATCATTAGTAACATCTAAAACTATACCATCACCAACAGTAATTTCACCAAAACCAGTTCCATCACCTTCTCTTATTATCGAGTCAGAATCTATAGGAATATCTAACCCCATATCACCAAGCTTTATACCAATATCATCAACAAACTTAGGGATGTCAACTTCTGGAATATCTATATTCGGTAAGTCTATTTTAGGTAAACTTATCTCTGGAATATCTAGTTTAATATCTGGTACATCTGTTTCTGGTAAATCAAATATCTTCCCAATATCTGGAATTTCTACATCAAAATCTATATTAGGTAAATCTGGAATATCGAAATCTAAATTTAAATTTAAACCATCACCATCAGTACCTTCTGCAGTAGAATCTTCAGGCTTGCTAGTTTCAGCATCTTTTATTTTCTGTGCTTCTTCTTGTCTTCTATCAAACTCTATTTGCTTTCTGGATTTAATTTTATCTCTTGGCTTTCCATCTATTTCTGTTTTAGAAAAAACCTTTTCTAATGTATTTTTATCAGCATCAGAACCAGAAGTAGTTCCACGCTTAAGTTTTCCATCAGGAGTAATTTCAAAACCCTGACTAAGGTCAGTTATTCCAACATTAGAAGGGTCTAGCTTTAATATATCATCAAAAAGAGTTCCAACCATTGTTATCGATTCTCTTTTGCGTTCAAATCATCAGCACTAAACAAACCGCTAACTATATCACCACTATTATCATCACTATTAAATAGGTTTTTAAACCAATCAAGACCTTGAAGTCCTGTATATGTAGTACCAAGATTCATTATTGCATCATTGAAACTAGCACCTGAGTTTTTAAGATTAGGAAGTTCCTGAAATGCACTTAATAGAGGTAGTAAGAAAGGAGCTTCATCTCCACCACTAGCTAGATTAATCTGGTCTAGTAACGAATTTGTAAACAAACCTTCTATATCAGCTATTGAAGAAGCTTGTCCTGTAGCATCTATCTTTCCTTTTTCTAATACTAAACTAACATCACCCTGTTCTCTAAGCCTAGCAATATCTCTAGCAAACTCAGTATCTTTGCTGTGTTCACCAAATTTAAGTCCAGCAATATTAGTTGTAATTTGTCCTAAAATATCTGTTTCTTGTTTCTTTAATGCCTGATCGCCAAAACTAGATATACCTAGTCCCTGACCAGTTAAACGTTCTTGTCCAGTACTTCTAAGCTCGTTTATTAAAGGCTTAGATGAAGCAAGTATACTCTTTTCTAAATCACTTATAGCAGAGCTATTAGAATTAGAAGGAAGTCCAAACTCTCCCATTATCCCTGTTATTGTATCATTTGATCCTGCCATAATTTGCTCCTTTTCTTAATTATAGTATACAACTTATCTATCTGACAAAGTTAACAATCTTCTGCATCAGCAAACCAGTTTAGTTCTTTTGCCTCAACTGCTTCTGTTATAACGTTACCTTCATGGTCTTTAACCTCTTCAACAGCTTCACTCATATTACTTTTTACTATCTCTGAATATACCTTTTTGCCTGTAAGATATATCCCATCAATAGGTTCTATGCTTGTTCTTATTAAAAAACCTTTTCCTGCTTCTCTTGTTGCTTTGTCTTTGAATAAAAGCATAAGAACTATTGTCTTTTTATTAATCATCTCGTTGCGTGTTTCTGCAACCCAATATTCACCACTTGTTCCGTTATCTAATTCTTTTACCTTTTTTAATCCCATTTTATTCCTCCTTTATGTTGCTTCTGTTAAAGCTGTAATCAAACCATCTTTAATTGTAATAGTTCCATTTGTAGTAGTTCCGATTCCCATAGTATAAGTTCCGTCTGCAACTGCACTAGTTCCATCATTTGTTTTGTGTTTTCCTAAAACTTCAACAGCTTTAATATTTCCTAAAACATCGACTATACCAGTCCCAACTTCTTTAGGGTTAATTATTAGATTTGTTCCATTATAAGTTATTGAAGCATCATCTCCAGCACCGAATAGTAGCTTCTGATTATCTGCAATAAGTTTTACATTCCCAGTTAAACTCCAACCTGTTCCATCGTGTTGTGCTTTGATTGCTCCAGTACCATTAGCAAGAATAATATTATTAGTCAAACCAGCATCAAGCCCAGTAACACTTGCACCTAAAATAGTATTGCCTGAACCATAAGTTATACCTCTACCTGTATTGTAACCAACCCCTGTATTAGAAGAACCATCTTCTAAATCATACAGTGAATAAGCACCCATTGCGTTGTTGTAAGACCCAGTCGTATTGTAACGCAGTGACTGATAACCCATTGTGTTGTTGTAAGACCCAGTCGTATTGGCATACAGTGAATAAGCACCCATTGCGTTGTTGTTAGACCCAGTCGTATTGTAACGCAGTGACTGATAACCCATTGCGTTGTTGGAAGACCC
>Ga0208772_100064_pt1 | contig 38456 bp, 34 predicted proteins | sample AntDeeMetVIREN14_FD_184782 | JGI IMG/M metagenome (GOLD analysis project Ga0208772, IMG submission 184782) | Saline lake microbial communities from Deep Lake, Antarctica, in enrichment culture - Antarctic Deep Lake Metagenome VIREN14 (SPAdes)... ... | reverse complement strand
GGAGATTGAGCCATGGTGTAACCCCTGATTGTTATTTTATTGGTCTAATTATTATGCGCAGGTATCATAACCATTATTGTGCAGCGGAACAAAGCAAACAGGGTGAAAAAAGTGTCAATGATTTGTGGTACAGATGAAGCCGGTCGCGGGCCTATTGCAGGGCCGGTTGTGGCGGCAGCGGTGATACTGGATCCGGAGAATCCCGTTGAAGGGCTAAACGACTCGAAAAAGCTGAGCGAGAAAAAGCGCGAGAAGCTCAGTCTGGAAATAAAGGAAAAGGCGCTTTACTGGGCCATTGCTCAATCTGATCCTGATGAAATTGAGGCTATTAATATTCTCTGGGCGTCGATGAAAGCCATGCAAAGAGCCATTGAAGCTCTTCCGGTTAAGCCTGACATGGTTTTAGTGGACGGTAACCGGGTGCCTGAATTAAACGTCCCTGCAAAAGCTATAGTGGGAGGAGATGCGAGTGAACAGTGCATTGCAGCAGCATCGATTTTAGCGAAAGTGGAACGGGACAGACAGATGCTAAAGTGGCATGAACTCTACCCACAGTATGAATTTGACAAGCATAAGGCTTATGGCACTCCCAAGCACCTTGAGCTATTAGAAAAATATGGGCCGTGCCCTATACATCGCAAGGGCTTCAATCCGGTGAAGCGAGTGCTCGCAAACTTGTGATTTAACCTGAATATTCATACAATAAAGCTCTATTCATTAGCTCTTTTAGGAAGTTGGAAGCTACCATGCAGTCTATCCCGCACGTTGATATGCGTCGTTACCATGACGACTTTGATGCCTTTACCCAAGATGTAGGCAACGGTTATGAGAAATATGGCTTTATTGCCTTAACTCAGCACGGAGTTGATACAACGCTTATTGAACGGGCACTGGATACCTGCCGTGAGCTTTTCGCATTACCGGAAGACATTAAAAAGCAATATCATCGTCCGGGCCAGGGTGGCGCGCGCGGCTATACTCCTTTTGGTACCGAGGTTGCTAAAGACGCGAAGCATGTTGACTTGAAAGAGTTCTGGCATGTGGGCCGGGAAGTGGAAGGTGAGCCGGCTTACCCACAGTTACTGCCTAATGTCTGGCCGCAGGAACTGCCTAAGTTTAAGGACGACATGCTCGCTATATACGCGGCACTAGATAAGCTGGGTAATCAGGTACTGGATGCTTTAGCCGTCTACTTAGGTCAACCGCAGGACTTTTTCCGTAATAAGGTCAACAACGGCAATTCAATTCTGCGTCCTTTGCATTATCCGCCTATTGTTGATGAAGAGACCCCTTCTGTTCGTGCCGGTGCACATGAAGATATTAACGTTTTAACGTTATTAGTGGGGTCGCGTGAACCGGGGCTGGAAGTGTTAGCCAAAGACGGGACGTGGGTACCAGTAACCATTATCGAAGGTGCTATTATCTGTAATGTGGGTGATATGCTGCAGCGGCTAACCAATCATGTGTTGCCATCCACGACGCATAGGGTAGTTAACCCTCCCGCACCATACAATGCTAAATCACGTTACTCTATTCCGTTCTTTTTGCACTTTAATCCGGATGTGATGATTACGCCTTTGGAAAGCTGTATTTCTGAAGAAAATCCGCAGCGCGATGAACCGATTACCGCGGATGACTATCTAATGCAACGCTTACGTGAAATTGGGTTGATAAAAGACTAAAAGGAACAGCTGGTGAAAACAGGCGAGTTTAATTTAAAAGGTATGGTTCGAGGGTGGACGGCTGTGGCTGCTTCTGTGCTGTTAATCAGTTGTGCCTCTGCTCCTCAGGAGCCCCAAAGCAATAAGTTCCAATTAACGCTGTTACACATTAATGATCATCACTCCACTTTGGCGCCAAAACAGCAAACTCTGGTTTGGGGTGAGCAGGAGTGGCAGGTTGAAGCAGGCGGTTTCCCAAGGGTTGCGGCTCAAATTAAGGCGCTCCGAGCAGCGAATAACAATGTGCTGACCCTGCATGCCGGCGATGCTCTTACCGGTAGTTTGTATTTTACGCTATTTGGCAGTAAAGCCGACGCTCGTATGATGAATAACGTGTGTTTTGATGCTTTCACGATTGGTAATCACGAGTTTGATAATGGCGACGCGGGGTTGGCTGAGTTTCTGCAGCAGCTGGGCACTGAAAGTTGTCCGACAGCTAAGCTGGGGGCAAATATTAAGCCTAAAGTGGGCGATTCCCCTTTAACGCCGAATCGCGACTGGGAGATGTTTAAACCCTATACCGTTGTTGAGCGTAATGGTGAGGAAATAGCCATTATTGGTCTGGATATCGCCAGTAAAACTAAAAAATCGTCACAGCCGGATGAAACTACTGAGTTTTTAGATGAACTGGAAACGGCGCGTAAATATGTTGCCGAAGTTCAACAGAAGGGCATTGAGAAAATTGTCCTGCTGACTCATATTCAGTACGAACGTGACAAAGAGCTGGTGCAGCAACTACCTGGCGTCGATATTGTCATTGGCGGTGACTCACACACCTTACTGGGTGATTTCAGCGGTTTTGGAATGGAATCTGAGGGACCATACCCAACTGAGTTAACAAATGCCGATGGCGACAAAGTTTGTCTTGCTCATGCTTACCAGTATTCACTTGTAGTTGGCGAAATGCAGGCGTTTTTTGACGGTGACAAAATTGAAGAATGCGGCGGCCGGCCACACTACCTATTGAGTAATGATATTCAAGTGAGTGACGGCATTGTGACGACTTATGAACCCATCAAAACTGCATTGGAAGAAAGTGGTGTGTTCAGCTTTGTCGAGCCGGATGCTGAGCTGCAAAATATGCTGGAAGATTATCAAAGCAAAGTTGAGGACTTTTCTGCTGAAGTGTTAGCGCAAGTTCCACAACAAATTTGCAGTCAGGAAATTGATTTACCACGACGCGATGGCTGCGCTGATGTAATGAGTTCAGGTGCTCACCGCCTGGTAGCCGAAGCCTTTTTACACTCTGTGCCGGAGGCCGACTTTGCGATACAAAACGGTGGTGGCGTACGGTCTGATATTAGTCAGGGAGATTTCACTGTAGGTGACGCGTTTAACGTACTGCCCTTTGCGAATACGCTGGTCAAACTGGAGCTCAGTGGTTCTGAGTTCAAGCAGGCAATGGAAGAAGCGCTGGCTTATTCCGTCTCTGACGGCGGCTCAACACGGGCTTACCCTTATGGCGCCGGTATTCGTTACTCGGTTGATTTAACCAAAGAAAAGGGCAGCCGTGTGTCTAACCTGCAGGTGTGGGATAAAGGCAGCAACAGTTGGCAACCAATGACGGCAAGAGCAACCTATGTCATGGTCACCAATAGCTTTATTGCCGGCGGTCAGGATGGCTACGACACGTTTTATCGTGTGAGTGAGCGAGGCCGGGCTCGCAATACAGGAATAGACTACGCTGAGTCGCTGGTGAATTACGCCCGTACTCAGGACGTATTAAAGCGCCCACAAGATTTTGCGACACAGTCTTACGTTCCTGCCGGAGATAATTAGTGGCTCGACAGTTCGAGCCTGCACCTGTTTCAGATAACGCCAGATTTGATTTTATTGTTGTCATTCTGGCGTTATTGACGGCTTTTGCCCCGCTTTCCATCGACATGTATCTGCCTGCATTCAGTGCTATTGCGTCTGATTATGCAACCGATACACATCACGTTGAATTATCGCTAACGGCCTTTTTCTTCGGCCTTTTTATTGGTCAGTTACTTTACGGTACTGCGACCGATAAGTTCGGACGTAAGAATCCGTTGTATATCGGGCTGGCAATCTACGTTGTGACGTCTATTGGTTGTGCTTTTGCCCCGGACATTCAGTGGCTTATCGTTTTACGCTTTTTCCAGGCCATTGGCGCCTGTGCCGGTATTGTTATTGCCCGGGCGGTGGTGCGTGACTTATACACACCGCAAGCATCAGCCCGAGTGTTTTCTTTTCTCATTCTCGTTATGGGCGTTGCGCCTATTCTGGCTCCGTTGTTTGGGGCTTATGTAACGGAATGGATGGGCTGGCGAGCTTTGTTTTTGATTGTGGCTGCATTGGGCGTTGCGTCAGCGGTAACCATTCACTTTGTCATGCCGGAAACGCGAGGGCGCCGCTACGATGTGCGTATGCGGAACACCGGCAGTACTTACTGGTCAGTGCTCCGTGATCCGTCTTTTCTTCGTTATTCGTTAACAGGCGCTATTGCTCAGTCAGGGCTGTTTGCTTACATCACCGGCTCGCCGAAAATGTTTATTGAAGTTTTCGGTCTTTCGCCAACTCACTACAGTTGGTTATTTGGTCTGAATGCTATTGGTATTATCGGGCTTTCTCAATTAAATGGTTGGCTGTTGAAGTACCATTCCTCCCGCAAAATTCTTAATGTTTCTTTGCCTATGCTGGCAATAGTTTCGATCATAATGTGTGTTATGGCTTACTTAAATGCGAGCTTCTGGGGAATTTTGCTGCCTTTATTCGCCTATATTTCAACGCTTGGTTTGGTTTTCCCCAATGCTATGGCTGGGGCTTTGGCAGAACAAAAAGAACGGGCGGGCTCAGCCTCGGCGGTAACCGGCAGCTTACAATTTTTAATTGCCGGGTTGGTGTCTGCCGGGGTGAGTCAGGCCGGGTCATTTACCGATTACGCTATGGCTTGGGTCATCGGTGTGGCCGGCTTATTAGCGGTTATTGCATACCGCGTAATGCGCCGGCCAGAATAGTTTTTTTAGTTATAGAAAGTCGGTGCGGCAGGCCCAACAGGGAAGCCGAACACAAATACCCATAAGAAGAAGAGTACTGACCAACCAACAAAGAAGACCATGGAGTATGGCAGCATCATGGCAATCAGGGTTCCTATGCCCAGGTCTTTCTTATAACGAGCGGCGACTGCCAATATCAAACCGAAGTAACTCATCATAGGGGTGATGATGTTCGTTACCGAATCACCAATACGGTAGGCGGCCTGAATGACCTCCGGCGAGTAGCCAATCAGCATAAGCATGGGCACGAAGATAGGCGCAGTAATAGCCCACTGTGCTGAAGCTGAGCCCAGCATTAGGTTGACGAAACCACAAACCATAATAAAGAACAGGAAAATTAACGGACCGGTCATACCAATATTGGTCAGGAATTCAGCGCCGTTAATCGCAAAAATGGTCCCGAAGTTAGTCCACTTAAAGAAGTTGACGAACTGTGCCGCGAAAAATACCAGCACAATGTACATGCCCATAGTACTCATGCTGTGCGACATAGCGTCAATCACATCACGGTCGGTTCTCATGGTTTCAACGGTGCGACCATAGACGTAACCGGGAATGGCAAAAAAGAAGAAAATATAGACAACAACGCCTTCTAAGAAAGGGGAGCCTTTAACGGCACCAGTTTCCGGATGGCGCAGAATGCCCCATTCAGGCACGACCGTTAAAGCCAGGATGCCCGCAAGTATCAGCACACTTAGCCCGGCATTCAGTAACCCTCGTTTTTCCTGTTTACTGAGTGGATCCATAGAGGATTGATCGGATAAATCAATAGAAGCTTCGTCTTTGTTGTATTTGCCCAGTTTTGGCTCGACAATTTTGTCTGTGATCAAAGCGCCCATAATGGCAATTAAGAAGGTGCTGACCATCATAAAGTACCAGTTGGCTTCGGCTCCAACGGTATAGCTTGGGTCGATTATTTTAGCGGCCTCTTCGGTGATACCCGAAAGTAAAGGATCAACCGTGCCAATTAACAGGTTAGCACTGTAACCGGCAGAGACACCGGCAAAAGCGGCCGCAAGACCGGCCAGAGGATGACGACCCAGCCCATAAAAAATCATCGCAGCAAGAGGTACCAGAACCACGTAACCAAGCTCGGCGGCTGTATTGGAAACGACACCGGCGAATACCACTGTAACGGTAATAAGGCGTGGCGGGGCCTTCATAACCAGCCCACGCATGGCGGCTGAGATTAAGCCTGACCGTTCAGCAACGCCCACACCCAAAAGGGCAACCAAAACCGTACCTAAAGGCGTGAACCCGGTAAAGTTAGTGACCAGGTTGGTAACAATGCGCTGTATTCCTTCGGCATTCAGTAAGCTGACGGCTTTTATAACGGTTTCGCCGTCTCTGGGGTCTATTGCGCTGACACCGAAGTAAGCGGCAATGCCACTAATGAAAATAATGAAGAGGCAGAACAGAGCGAATAAGGTAATTGGGTGGGGTAACAGATTACCGAGCCACTCAACGGTATCAAGAAAACGGGTAAACCAACCGCGCCTGCTGGTTGCGTTGTAGTCGTTATTGGGAGACTGCATAACTCACGCCTTTATTATAAGTTTTTAAACCAGCGCAAGATTCTAGCATAAAAAAAAGGCGCCGCTGAAACCAGGGCGCCGTTTTTACTTAGCGGTTAGCGATTATGCCGCTTCACCTTTCTTTAGATTTTTTAATGCGTAATCAAACGCTGCTTTACCGGCTAACAGATCTTCCGGAGCAAAGTCATCAACATTGATGGTACGTAAGCGACCCGCTTCAGTGCGTTCTAGTAATGCAACTTCATCGTCGCTCAGTACGCCCAGCTCTTTACCTTTAGCACCAATTTGGTCTAACTGAGTAAAGCTAAAGCGTTTACCGGCTGCTTTGCAGACTTTGTCGTAAAGCGGCTCGGCAGCAATGACGTCTTGCAGTGTTTGCTCAAGGAAACCGAAGTGACCTTCAGGGCTCAGGAACTGGCCTTCGCCTAAGCGTGTGCGTACGTCATTAGGTGACATCAGCATACGTGCTATTTTGTGATCGTTCTTGTCTGAAGGTCGTTTAGCAATGCGGCCTAACGGGTACATTACTGCACGCATGAAGCTACCAACACCACCAAAGTTTGCCAGCATTTCTAGTTGTGCTTCCTGCAGCTTATGCAAGGTATCCTGCATAGCCCAGTGAACTAACGGCAGGTCTTCTTTAATGCGGCCCTGGTCATGGAAGCGCTTCAGAATACAAGAACCAATGTACAAGTAGCTAAGCATGTCGCCTAAGCGTGCGGAAACGCGCTCTTTGCGTTTGAGGCTGCCACCCAGTTTACCCATAGCAATGTCTGACAATAATGCCATGTTGGCACTAAAGCGGTTCATCTGCTGATAGTATTTACGGGTTTCGTCGCTTGCCGGAACAGAACTTAGACGGTGACCACCAAAGCCATAGAATACCGAGCGAACGAAATTACTGATGGCAAAGCCAATATGGCCAAATACGGCTTTATCAAACTTTTTCAGTGCTTCCGGACCTTGTTCAGCGGAGGCTTCCATTTCTTTTAAAACAAATGGATGGCAGCGGATAGCACCCTGACCGTAGATCATCATCGTTCTGGTCAGAATGTTGGCACCTTCTACAGTAATAGCGACAGGAACACCCTGATAACCGCGACCTAAGTAATTATTCGGGCCTAAACAGATGCCTTTACCGCCGTGAATGTCCATGGCGTCGTCCATACAAGAACGTAACTTTTCAGTCATGTGATATTTTGCAATGGCACCGATAACCGAAGGCTTCTCGCCCAGGTCGATACCTTTGGTCGATAACATGGTGACCGCGTCCATCAAGTATGCGTTACCGGCGATGCGTGCCATTGGCTCTTCAACACCCTCCATTTTACCGATAGGTAATTTGAACTGACGGCGAATACGCGAATACGCACCTGTTGCCAGAGCAATTGATTTGATACCACCGGCGCTGTTTGAAGGTAGAGTGATTGAACGGCCAACTGACAGACATTCAACCAGCATACGCCAGCCTTTACCGGCGTTTTTCTGACCACCAATAATGTAATCTAACGGAACGAATACGTCGTTACCGCGGATAGGACCGTTCTGGAACGGCACGTTCAGTGGGAAGTGACGGCGACCAATTTCAACACCTTTGGTGTCACGAGGAATAAGGGCACAGGTAATACCCAACTCTTCTTCTTCACCAATAAGGTTGTCAGGGTCGTACATTTTGAATGCCAGACCTAGTACGGTAGCCACTGGCGCTAACGTAATGTAGCGCTTGTTGAAATTCAGCTTAATGCCGACAATTTCTTCGCCGTTCCATTCGCCTTTACAAACCACACCTGAGTCAGGAATCGCGCCTGCGTCAGAACCCGCTTCCGGACTTGTCAGTGCGAAACATGGAATTTCGTCACCGCTGGCTAAACGAGGCAAGTAATGGTCTTGCTGTTCTTTGGTACCATAATGCTGCAACAGCTCACCCGGACCTAATGAATTAGGTACACCAACGGTTGAGGCTAAAACGGTACTAACGCCTGCCAGCTTCTGCAGAACACGTGACTGTGCATAAGCAGAGAATTCTAGACCACCGTATTCTTTCTTGATGATCATGGCGAAGAATTTTTCATCCTTCAGGTACTGCCAGACATGCTCAGGCATATCCGTTAGTTCGTGTGTGACTTCCCAGTCGTTCAGCATTTTACAAACTTCTTCGCACGGGCCTTCCAGGAATGCTTTTTCTTCGGCGCTTAATTCGGCCTTAGGTACGTCGTGAAGTTTTTTCCAGTCCGGGTCGCCGCTGAACAAGTCACCATCCCACCATACGGTGCCTGCTTCCAGTGCATCGCGTTCGGTGTCAGACATTTCTGGCATTACTTTGCGATATGCGCTAAGAATAGGCTTAGTCAGCAGGTTTAAGCGAATCGGTGCTAAGTTGAGTGGTACCAGCACAATGGCTAAGATAACCCAAAGAACCGGGCCAACAATATCGATTGCGCTACCAATAGCGAACATAATAACTAAACCGGCGCTGAACATTGCCAGGCTGGCTCGTTTGTAGATTAATGCAGCCGCTACTAAAACCGTAGCGACAATCCAAAGTGCAATACTCATAGTGTAATACTCCGACTTGGAGGTCTGACCAGTGATACTGTGCAAGTTAGATCAACGAGCGGTTATTTTCAAGCAAAAATTGAACGGGCGTTTGAATTTTGTTGTCAATATAAACGTCCAGTAGTAAATAAAGTGGAGAAGTGAAAGTGAAAAGGACAGTCAGTTGGCTGGTATCCAGCGTTTTAGTAGGCAGCATGACAATGAGCTATGCCAGCGCTGGTAACCATCAAAATGCCGAGCAATCTATCGAACAGTCAATGAAACCTTATCAGGCTGATTATGTGATCACGCGTGGTGATAGCGAACACGGGGAAGGTTATCGTTACCTGGAAGTGTCACCTGAGGACGAATGGCAATTGCGAACGAAGTCTGATATCTCCTGGTTTATTTTGTCCGATACGCGTGAAGCTCGCTCGGTATTTATTGTTGATGAAAAAAATAGTCGACTGGAACCACGCGAGTTTATTTATATGAGAACAGGGACGGGGTCGGATAAGTCTTTTCATGGCGAATTTATAGCGGATGAGAAGAAAGTCCGTAACGTTGATACTGGGCGCATGCTGGATGTGAACTGGGAAGATGCCTTGTTCGATGAAGCCAATGTGACGGAGCAGTTGCGTGTTGATTTAGCCAATGGCTCGGAAGTCTTTGAATACCGGATTGTCGATGAAAAAGGGAACGAAGATGAGTACCGTTTTGAGGTATTAGCGCGAGACCAGCAGTTATCCTTACCTTATGGTGAGGTTAAAGCAATAAAAGTAGGGCGCATAAGGGATAATAACCGGCGTCAGACCTTTTTCTGGTTTGCGCCGGAACTAAACTATGTGATGGTTAAAATGCAGCAGTTTAAAGAAGGTGACGAGCAGGCGAGCATGTCGCTTAAGAGCTTGTCTATGTAAATTAATCCGCTGCGTAGCCTTGGGCGCCAAGCACTTCGCCATCGAGGGTGACGCGCCCGCCTTCCAGTTTCAGACGATCCTGACAGAACCAGTTAACCACCAGCGGATAAATGCGATGTTCCTGTTCGTGAACCCGGGCCTGAATATCTTCTACCGTGTCGCCTTCGAAAATAGGAACCTTAGCCTGCAATGCGACAGGTCCTCCATCCAGTTCTTCTGTTACAAAGTGCACACTCACACCATGTTCAGTATCGCCTGCGTCCAAAGCTCTTTGGTGTGTATTTACCCCTTTGTATTTGGGTAACAAAGATGGGTGAATATTAAACATACGGCCTTCGTAGTGGCGCGTAAATTCGCCTGTCAGAATGCGCATAAAGCCGGCAAGTACGACCAGATCGGGTTGGTAACTGTCTATCAATGTCTTTAACTCAGCGTCATAAGCTTCACGAGAGTCAAACTCTTTGTGGCTTAATACTTCGGTATCAATGCCTTTAGCCGCCGCTTTCTCTAAACCTTTAGCTGATGCTTTATTGGAAATAACCGCAACAACTTTACCGGCGACTTTACCGTCTTCGCAGGCCTGTTGAATGGCCTGCATATTACTGCCCGTGCCTGAAATTAGTACAACAATGCGTTTCATTAGTGAGTCTCGTCGGCCAGAATGTCGACTTGCTCTTCACCTTCAGCGGCGTTGGCAATACGGCCAATTTTCCAGGCGTCTTCGCCAGCATCGGTCAGAATGTGGATGGCTTTGTCTGCATGCTCGTTTGGAACCGCAATAACCATACCCACACCACAGTTAAAGGTGCGATACATTTCTTTCATGCTGACATTGCCGTTTTCTTTTAACCAGTCGAAGATGACTGGCCAGTCCCAGCTGTTGCCATCAATAACGGCTTTACTACCTTTAGGCAGTACGCGAGGGATGTTTTCCCAGAAACCACCACCGGTAATGTGTGACAATGCGTGTACCGGTAAGTGTTTAATCAATTCCAGAACCGATTTCACGTAAATGCGCGTGGGTTCTAATAAGTGGTCTGCCAGTGTTTTACCTTGTAGGTGAGACTCTAAATCTGCGCCGCTGACTTCAATAATTTTACGAATAAGCGAGTAACCGTTCGAGTGAGGGCCACTTGATGCCAAGGCGATGAGAGCGTCGCCGTCGGCAACTTTGGTGCCGTCAATAATTTCAGATTTTTCGACCACTCCGGTACAAAAACCGGCTAAGTCATAATCGCCGCCTTCGTACATGCCCGGCATTTCTGCGGTTTCACCACCAATAAGTGCACAGCCTGATTGTTCACAGCCGTCACCGATACCGGCAACCACATCGGCTGCTACGTCAACGTCCAGTTTGCCCGTTGCATAGTAGTCGAGAAAGAACAGCGGCTCAGCGCCCTGTACAATAAGGTCGTTTACGCACATGGCAACCAAATCGATACCCACACCACGATGACGTTTAAGATCGATAGCTAAGCGTAATTTGGTACCAACACCGTCGGTCCCGGAAACCAGAACCGGTTGCTTATAACCCGCCGGAATTTCACACAGAGCACCAAACCCACCAATGTTACCCATGACTTCAGGGCGGTGCGTGCGCTTGGTAACGCCTTTAATACGTTCAACCAATGCATTACCAGCGTCAATGTCGACGCCCGCGTCTTTATAACTTAAAGAAGGTTTTTTATCGCTCACAGAGTAATCCCGACTGGCAAAATTTGCGCGCAAGTTTAACACGATTTGTGGTACAAAAGGTAGCCTGTAACCAGAGGTTATTATCTCAGGAACAGTACTTGGAGAAGCATTAACTGTATGACTGGTAACCGATCTAGAATAATTCCTGCACAAGTGACTCATTTAGATGCAGTAACTGCGCTGGAAGCTCTTACTTTCCCCGAAGATGCTATTAGTAAGCGTAGCTTTCGGCGGTTCGTTGAGTCATCCACTGCAGACTTTCATGTGTTGGTGGTCGATGCCCGGGTAATTGGCTATACCGTTGTTCTATACCGGAATAATACGAATCTGGCTCGACTCTATGCGCTGGTTGTCGATGAAGGCTGCAGGAGTAGGGGGTATGGAAGGAGTTTGCTACAAACTGCAGAAGAGCTCGCGGATAAGCGACATTCACTGTTTCTGCGCACAGAGGTAGCCACCTCTAATACGGTTGCGCAGCAGTTGATGAACAGTGAAGGGTTCCGTGCGATAGAACTGCGCGAGGCGTATTTTCCGCCTTCATCTTCACAATCCACCGACGCATTAGTTCTACAGAAGTTGCTTCCCCGATATGAAATGGGCGAGGACTCCGGTGTGGGGGCAACGGATGAATATGTTCCTATGCTGACTCAGTCGACAGAGTTTACCTGCGGACCAGCCAGCTTATTAATGGCGATGGATTATTTCGACCGGCCGAGCAGTGATCCGCAAGCTGAAGAGCTGGAAATTTGGCGTCAGGCAACCACCATTTATATGACCTCCGGACATGGTGGTTGTGGGCCACATGGGCTGGCGCGCGCGGCGTATCAACGTGGCTTGAAAGTACGGGTGGAAGTTAATACTGAGCAGCCCCTGTTTGTAGATTCAGTTCGGCAGGAACAGAAAAAAACAGTGATGCAGCGTATACAGCAGGCCGATATGACCTATTTACGTGAACAAGATGTGCCCATTGTTGTGCGTGATTATGACGTTAGTTTAATAAAAGAAGATTTAAGCCAGGGCTGCCTGATTATGGCGTTGATTTCAACTTATCAGTTCGACGGTATTCGCGCTCCCCACTGGGTTTTAATTTGCGCCGCAGACGATGATTTTATTTACATCAATGACCCGGATTACGATACGTTACCCTGGGAATCTCCAACTGAACGTCAATATTTGCCTGTGCCTATAAGTACTTTCAGCAAAGCCTTTGGCTACGGCGGTCGTAAGCAAAAAGCGGCGGTTGTGCTTTGGGCTAATTAGGTAACAAAGTGATCAATTGCCCTTGAATTATCCGTAATTATGCTCAAAGTCATATAACAGTACCAGATGATAAAGGAATTCCTTATGAGCTCAGCATTTGATGATTTTGAACTAAAAGGCAACAAGCTGGAAAACCGTTTTGTCGTCGCCCCCATGACACGAACCAGTGCCGATAAAAAAGGTAAGCCAACCGAGTTAATGGGTGAATATTACGAACGCTTCGCCAAAGGTGGCTGGAGTATGATCATTAGTGAGGGTGTTTACACTGACCGGCAGGCAAGTCAGGGTTATGAAAACCAGCCGGGCATTACCGATGCCCCTCAAACCGATGCCTGGAAAGAGATTGTTGAGCGAGTTCATCAGCACGACTGTAAATTCATTATGCAGTTGATGCATGCAGGCGCTCAGTTTCAACACAATGAATACACCGATACGCCAATCGCACCCAGTGAAGTAAAGCCTAAGGGCGAGCCGTTAGATTTATATGGTAAAACAGATGGCTGGCCTGAGGTGAAAGCCATGGATGAGACCGATTTTGATGCGGTTATGAACGGTTTTGTTGGTGCCGTAAACCGTGCTAAAGAAGCTGGTTTTGATGGCATTGAGTTGCATGCGGCTAATGGCTATTTACTGAACGAATTCTTGAGCGATTACTTTAATCAGCGTCCCGACCAGTGGGGCGGTAGCATGGCGAAACGTATGCACTTTCTTGAGTTGGTCGTTAAGGCGGCGAAATCGGCAGCCGGAGACGACTTTATTGTTGGTGTGAGACTCAGTCAAATTACGGTGACGGATTCAGAGTATCAATGGCCGGAAGGTGAAGATGCCATGATAAAAGTGGTTAAGGCTATGGAGAAAGCCGGTGTAGATTACATTCATACAACAGACACGGATGTTATGCGTAAACCGTTTAAAGGTGGAAGCAATAAAACGCTGGGTGATGTTGTACAAGAGTTCTCAGATATTCCGTTAATTGTTAATGGCGGCATTAGTGAGAAAAACTATGAGCATGTAGCGGCACATTATTCGAATGCGTTACTGGCTATGGCGAAAACGTCGTTGGCGAACCCTGATTTTCCAATTCGTATAAAGTCTTCTGAACCATTACGTCAGTTAGATTTTGCCATGCTTCAACCAACCGCTACACTTGAAAATGAGTGGAAATGGCGGGACGAAAATGACGCGCACATTGAACTGGATTGAAGCGGTTTTTAAGTAGCGGACAGGAGGTTTCTACGATGAAAAAAGTAGCAGTTATTTTATCCGGCTCCGGTGTTTTTGACGGCGCCGAAGTGAACGAAACGGTATTGACGTTGTTGCATATAGCGAAGCAAGGCGCAAGCTACGAATGTTTTGCGCCAGATATAGAGCAGATGCACACCATTAACCACCTTAAAGGTGAAGAAAGCGGTGATAAACGCAATGTGCTTGAGGAAGCCGCGCGCATTACCCGTGGTGAGGTCCGACCGCTAACCGATTTAGATTCAACTGAATTTGATGCGTTAATTTTGCCAGGCGGCTTTGGTGTGGCGAAGAACCTGTGTGACTTTGCTGTAAAAGGCGCCGATATGACGATCAATGACGAGGTTTTAAAAGTTGGTAAGGCTTTTGTCGATGCCAAGAAACCTGCGGGCTATATGTGTATTGCGCCAGTGTTATTGCCACATATTTACGGGAAAGGGGTTAAAGTCACCATTGGTAACGATGGCGAAGTAGCCAGCGCCATTAACAAAATGGGCGGCGAGCATGTGAACTGCGGTGTTCGCGATATTGTTGTGGATGATAAACACCAATTAGTCACCACACCGGCCTATATGTTGGCTGAAAATTTGCCCGATGCGGAAGAGGGTATCAGCAAATTGGTTGAAAAAGTATTATATATGGCGGCCTAGTAGCTGACTTAGAGCCTAATAAATAACCGCTTGAGTGCGGAACTTATAGCACTTAAGCGGTGTCTGAGTTATAGTACAGAGATTACGTAAGTAATAGCTTTGGGGCTGATCTGGATTCGACGGGATACACGAAACCCAAGGTGCATGCCGAGGTGAGGCAGGCCTCGTAAAAAGCCTCAACCTAATAGTTGCAAACGACGACAACTACGCTCTAGCGGCTTAATAACCCGCTAAGCCCATCCCCCGGCGCTTTGTCTGCGAGACCGGATCAGGATGGCTCAACCTAATGTAGACTCGCGTGGATGCTTTGTCCGGAGCTGAAGCGTTAAACTTAATCGGACTCGTCAGTTGTGAAGCCTGTCAGTCGGCGTCACACTGATTAACTAAAAGACTGACTAAGCATGTAGGACCGAGGATGTAGGTATTGCGGACGCGGGTTCAACTCCCGCCAGCTCCACCAATTCCATAAAAAGGGGGTGTCTCACGACATCCCCTTTTTTCTTTATAACCCACGTAAAATAAGGCTTTTATAGGTATTTTCTTTCCCAGCTTATCCCAAAAAAACTAGCGCCAGCCTGAGTTTTTAGTATTCCAATTTGTATTCCAAGCGATTTGGGATAAACTCTTTGGAATACATTAAAGGGGGATCTGCTTATGGCGCGCTCTACTATTGGGCTCACGGATACAGCCGTCAGACAACTCAAACCTAAAGACAAAGACTATGTTAAGTCCGATGGGAAAGGCTTGCAGCTGCGAGTGAGAGTCAATGGTTCTAAGCTTTGGAACTTCAATTACATTCACCCGACGACAAAAAAGCGCGTGAATATGGGGCTGGGTAGTTATCCCGATATGAGCCTTAAAAAAGCCCGTGAGCTCACAGAAGCTGCTAGAAGCCAAGTTGCTGAAGGGGTAGACCCGAAGCTTACCAGAGAGGAAGAAAAAGCGGCACAACGCTACTCAGAGAACGCGACTTTGAGAAAAGTTGCCGAAGAATGGTTCGAGATTAAAAAGAGTGAAGTAACTGCTGACTACGCTGACGATATTTGGCGATCGCTAGAGCTACATGTATTTAATCGTTTAGGTGAAACGCCGGTTAGCCAAATAAGCGCTCAAACGGTAATTGATGTATTACGACCGGTTGAGAAAACAGGGCGGTTGGAAACCGTTAAGCGTGTGATTCAACGGTTAAGCGAAATAATGAATTACGCGGTCATTAAGAACTTAATCACCGGAAATCCAATCGTTGCCATTAAATCTGCGTTTAAAAAGCCCAAGAAGCAGCATTTACCGACAATTACAGCAAAAGAGCTTCCTGACTTCTTAAAAAAGCCTCACGAAACCAACGTTACGTATATTACTCGCCAGGTTATTAAGTGGCAGTTGCTAACAATGACCAGGCCATCTGAGGCTGCTGGCGCTAAATGGAGCGAGGTCCAATGGCTTGATAATGGCCAGGCTAATTGGGTGATTCCGGCTGAACGGATGAAAAAGCGTCGTCAGCACACCGTCCCCCTGTGTAATCAAGCATTGAAAGTACTGGACGACATGAAGAGTGTAAGCGAACAGTACGAGCACATATTCATCTCGCTGCGAAAGCCACAAACGCCCATTAACAGCCAAACGGCGAATATGGCGTTAAGACGTATGGGTTACCAAGATAAGCTCGTTAGTCACGGTTTACGGGCGTTAGCGAGCACGATTATGAACGAAGAGGGGAAAGATCCCGATCTGATTGAATCAGCGTTGGCGCATGGCGATCCCAACCAAGTACGTAGTGCTTATAATCGCGCTGATTATTTAGAACGTCGTCGTGAGTTGATGCAGTGGTGGGGGGATTACTTGGATGAGGCTTTTAGTAAAGGTACCGGCAGCTTTTAACTTATAGGGTATCTGTTATTTCTAGCTGCCGGAGGCGGAGTCGGTTATATCTAATAACCTTTTTTTGTAATTGAAGAAAAATAATAAATTTCAATCGTGTTACTAAAACTTCAGCTTTAATTTTTTGATGGAAAGCCTCTTCATTAGCGGTGAAAAGCTACACTTGTTGCTTTGGTTAAGGTGATTTTGCTATTTATCAACATTTTTCCATGGACCAAAAGCGATAAAGTAAAGAAGGATGATGTTTGCGATAGGTACGACGATCAATAAACCCAACGGACCAGGAAAGCCAGCTCGTTGGCATATACGCCAAGCTGGAATAACAAAAATAAGACCCACTACCAACATCCATAAAAAGCCCATACCTGCGAACATTTCGTGATTCATTATTATCTTCTCCTTATTTGACATGCGTTAAAATGAAGTTAGACTGGAATTTATTAAATTGCAAAAAGCAGGTAGCTAGTGCAAGTTCGAATTCTGTTATTAATGACAGTGTTATTGGTGTCGATGTCGTTTCCGCAAACGGCAGACGCTCACGCATGCCATGATAACGGACAAATGCAGCACAGCATGATGCAAGAAGCGAGCGCAAGCGACTGCGAGCATGAGAAGCAAAAGCACAATTCGTGCTGCGCTGACATGACAATTCGGCATTGTTCCGGCAGTCCAATTTTATTTGTCGGGCAGTCTTCTTCAGTTAATACCGCTGTGATCAATCTTTCTTCTAAAGTTGATTCTCCGATTGACACTTCAATTCGCGTTAAATACGCGTCTAATCTATTTCGTCCTCCAATAATTATCGCTTAAATAAGTTTCTAGAAATTTAGTACACGCCCGACGTGTCCCTTTAAAACTTATTAGTCGGTGGATAATTATGTCTATCAAACGCAATAGCGCTATTTTAGCGATGCTTTTTTCTGTGTCTATGTCAGTTGCTGGCGCAGAAGAGCAACTGAGAGTTCTAAAAGATCCCAACTGTGGCTGCTGTGAAAAGTGGTTAAAAGCTTTACCCGAAAGTTTAAATGTTTCTGTTCAGCACCCAATAGACTTGACGCAGCAAAAGCGTCAAGCAGGTATCAGTGCTGATATCCAGTCCTGTCATACTGCTATCTCCGATAGCGGCTTTGTCTTCGAGGGGCATGTTCCCCCTGCACTCGTTTCTCGCTATTTGGAGGGAGACAAGTCAACTAACGGAATCGGTTTAACTGTTCCGGGAATGCCTGTCGGCTCAGTGGGTATGGAAATGGGAAGTCGATTCCAGCCCTATACTGTTTATGAAGTGAAAAAGGATGGCTCCGTAGCACCTTATCAGCAGATAGCAAGTATTAAGCAGCAAGAAAAACTATCAAGCGGAGGTGATTAGTTATGGGCTTCGGCGGCATGAGTCTGGTTCAACTGGGAATTCTGTTAGCTATCGTCATCCTTCTTTTTGGCAGCAGAAAGTTAAGGACTTTCGGCTATGATCTTGGAAGTGCGATTAAAGGGTTTAAATCGTCAATATCAGATGGTGATGCTGAAAATAATTACGATAGTAGTGACGGACAAAAATTAACCTCAAAAGAGGAGGATGAAAATGAGCACCGAGTTTAATAAAGGGCGTCGAAAATTCATTAAATCTGCATTTACTGTGGCGTCCGCGTTAGCAATTGCCAAAGTAGCCCCAACATGGGCAACACCTCAAGGGCGTAAATTTAAAGATCAAGTTTTGACGAAAGACGAAATTGATTTAACCATCGCGAAGTCTCCTTTGTTAGTAGGGAATAAGGTTGGTACACCTATAACGATTAACGGTCAAATGCCTGGTCCTCTAATTCGTTTGAAAGAAGGTCAACGAGCCAAACTAAATGTGATCAATAGACTATCTGAAGACACGTCAATCCACTGGCATGGGATTATTTTGCCTGAAAATATGGATGGCGTACCGGGGGTTTCATTTGAAGGTATAAAGCCGGGGCGAACTTATAAGTATCGCTACGACGTTGAGCAAAACGGCACTTATTGGTATCACAGCCACTCGGGTTTACAGGAGCAACTGGGGCACTTAGGTCCTCTGGTTATCGATCCGAAAGACGGAGATATAGGCGCTGACCGTGAACACACAATTATTCTAAGTGACTGGACATTCGAAGATCCAGATGAGGTTTTTCGTAATTTGAAAGTGGCCGAGGGCTACTACAACTACCAAAAGCGTACGATATTTGAGACGTTCGAGGACGTGCGCCAGCATGGGCTAGAGAAAACCTGGAAGCAAAGAGAGATGTGGGGACAAATGCGGATGAGTCCTCGCGATATCGCTGATGTGACAGGGAGTACATACACCTACCTGATGAATGGTCGCGATTCAGCAATGAACTGGTCAGCATTATTTAAACCAGGTGAGAAAGTGCGACTTCGTATTATCAACGGCTCTGCGATGAGCTTTTTCGATGTACGTATTCCTGGTCTAGAGATGACTGTAGTGGCGGCAGATGGTCAACCGGTGAAGCCTGTTTCTATTGATGAGTTTCGTATCGGAGTGGCTGAAACTTATGATGTCATTGTTCAGCCAAAGCATAACAAGGCTTATACGATTTTTGCGGAGAGCTTTGACCGTAGTGGCTATGTCAGAGGCACATTAACACCAGAAGTTGGCCTTGAAGCAGAAGTTCCTGAGTTACGCGCGGTGCCTGAACGTGGTATGGCCGCGATGGGAATGGGGGCCATGGCGATGCCAGGAAATAAGGAAGAGAAAGGTATGATGAATATGAGCGGCAAAGGCGGTCATATGAATCATGAAATGATGGTTAAAAAAGAACTTCCTGTGGAGAGCATTAAAATTGAGCACAGTGAAGGTGGTCACGGAGCTGCCGCTGCCATGATAGCTATGAATCCGACCAGTCGCCTCCATGAACCGGGCATTGGTTTGGATAATGTTGACCATAGAGTCTTAGTGTATAGCGATCTTATTGGCGCCCAAGAGTGGCCAGACAAGCGTGAACCAGAGCGCCAGGTTGAACTGCATTTAACCGGTAATATGGAACGGTATATGTGGTCGTTTGACGGGAAGAAATATACCGAAGTTGAGGGCCCTGTGCAGTTCCGTCACGGCGAGCGCTTAAGGCTGGTGATGGTTAATGACACCATGATGGATCATCCAATCCACTTACACGGTATGTGGATGGAACTTGAAAATGGACAGTATCCTCGTCCTCGTAAGCACACCATTAGTTTAAAACCAAGCGAGAAAGTATCACTACTGATATCCGCCGATGCACCGGGAAGCTGGGCATTTCATTGTCATCTACTTTATCACATGAAAGCGGGCATGTTTCGTGTGGTAAATGTGGCATAAGGAGGAAGGTTATGTACGCTAAATCATTGTTGTTCACTACAGCACTTATACCCGCATTGGCAATGGCGGGACATGCGGAGGAAGAGTGGCCAGAGCCCGTCAAAGAATATTACACCGGGCAGGTATTATTTGACCGGCTGGAATTAACGCGAACAGACGAGGAAGAGAACGTTGCCGTTTGGGACATGATGGCTTGGTACGGTGGTGATTATCATCGGTTAGTCTTCAAAAGTGAGGGGGAAAATATTCAAGATAACGGAGAGCCCGCTGACTTGGAAAGTGCTGAGTTGTTATACGGCTACCTGATGTCTCCGTTTTGGTCATTTCAGGCCGGTGTCGGTACGCGAGGTTCCTTATCGTCGGATGCGTCTATGGAAAATTATGCCGTTGTTAGTTTCATGGGGCTGGCTCCGTATTGGTTTGAAATGGACAACTCGTTGATGGTGAACGAAGAAGGCGATGTCCAGTTTGTCAGCGAAACTGAATATGAGTGGCAGTTAACGCAAACATCGTACTTGCAGCCTCGTATTGAGTTAACAGCTAACCTAACAGATTCAGACAAATATGAGCGGGAGAGCGGGTTGAGTAATTTGCGTGTGGGTTTGCGTTATCGACACGAGGTGAGTCGTGAATTTGCTCCTTATATCGGTATTTACTGGAACGGTGCGTTAGGAAACACGGCGGACCAGATGAAACGTATGGGTGAAGATACGACTGAAACAGGCGTGGTCTTAGGGGCCAGAGTTTGGTTCTAATGGATGATAAAACAAAGAGGAAACAACATGAGAAACTTATTTAAATTAGCATTCGCCACCGCTTTATTTTTTAGTGCATGGGCCAACGCTCATGTCGGCATGACATCCAGTAGCCCGGAAAACGGTGCGACTTTGTCAGAGTCACCGGCGGAAATTACGATGAATTTTTCCGGTGATGTTCGCCTGGCTAAAATTATGCTGCACTCAGACGACGGTAAGATGCACCCGTTGGATTTTTCTATGAGTATGACACCTAAAGCAGCGTACGAAATTACTGTTAAAAACAACCTGCCGTCAGGTGGTTACACGGTTTACTGGACAGCTATGGGTGGGGACAGCCATAAAATCTCGGGTGATTTTAGCTTTGAGGTGAAATGATGACCTTTTGGAGTGTGGCCAGTGTTTTAACGCTGGCCTTCATATTTTGGCTCAATGCGGTGATGACGGCCGCGCCTTATATCGTTTATTTGTCCGGTTTAAAAAAGCCGTCTGAACGAAAGAATAGCGTTGTTGCGTTGTTTCTATTACTAGCAAGCCTTCTGTATTTTTTTCTAAAAGTTGGTAGTTTTGCTGCAGAAGGGCTTGCTGGAATGGCCGACTCGACATATATGCAATTTATATGGGCTGGTCCTGTTGGGGTTTTCATTCAACTTCAGATAGCGGTTGCTATTGCTTGGATTGTTTACTCCGTTGTTAAGCTAGCACGTATAAAGTGGGTGCTATATCTTGTCGCCATTGGACTCATGGGATGGAGCTTTTTAAGTATTGGTCACGGCAGTGACGCCGTCTGGTGGGGAAAGCTAGCGCTTTTAACACACCTATTAGTCGCTTGGGTTTGGTTCGGCAGTCTTAACTCATTGCGAAAGCTGGCAACGTCGGTACCGCTTGCTAAAGCGAAAGCCATTATGGAGCGTTTTGGTGTGCATATGTCTGCAGCGGTTCCAATACTCCTTATTGCGGGCTTGGTTATGTATCGTAGTGCAACAGGGCGATGGATGCCAGAGCTGCCGCTTACGTCGTATGACACAGTACTACTAGCGAAATTTGTGTTTGTGGCGCTGATTCTTCTTGTTGCCGCATTGCATAAATTAAAGTTCGTACCGCAATTAAATGATAACGCGGCCGCCAAGCGACTCAAAAACTCGATAACGGCAGAAATGGTATTGGCTGCCACTATTTTTATCCTGGCCTCTGCGCTAAGCAGCGCGTTTTCCCCTAGTTAATGTAAGGAATAATAAGAGTGAAATTACTCATGAGTGTTTTTATGGTTTCGGTGCTGTTTATTTCAGCGCCTAGTAGTGCCGAGGATGTATCTGAACCGACAGTTGTGCTTGATAGGTTTCGAACGGCTTTGACTGAAGGTGACACGGAAGTCGTTAAAGACGTGCTTTCCAATGATGTGCTTATCTTTGAAGGTGGTGGTGTTGAACGATCCTTGGCCGAGTACAGTGATCATCACCTTAAGTCAGATATTAAGTTTAGCCAGGCGGCTCCTTCACAGTTGCTTGAAAGGACAGTACAAGAAGCCGGTGGCCTTGCTGTGATCACTTCTCGGTATAGCGTTTCCGGGGAGTATAACGGGCGTGAGGTTGATTTAACGATGAATGAAACCGTAACCGTATCAAATACGACGGAGTCTGGCTGGAAAATTATCCGGATCCATTGGTCCAACTGAGTTCAATCACAGGAGCTAATTATGGCAGAACACGATCATGAACACGGACATCAAGATTATCAGAAAGGTAGCCTGAGTCTTTGGGGGGCAGTGTCGTTGGGGACTGGTGTTATGATTGGCGCTGGTATTTTTGCACTGACAGGACAAGTTGCTCAGCTGGCAAGAGAGTGGTTTGTCCTGGCGTTTGTGTGCGGAGGTATCATTGCCGGCTTTAGCGCTTACTCATACGTTAAGTTGGCGAAAGCCTATCCGTCAGCGGGCGGTATTGCGATGTTCCTCAGTAAAGCTTATGGAAAAGGGAGTGTGACGGCGATATTCGCACTCTTGATGTACTTTTCTATGGTCATTAATGAAAGTCTAGTCGCTCGCACATTTGCGTCCTATACAAGCCAGTTAATTTCTTTTGAAGCGCAGTGGCTTATTCCGTTGTTGGCGGTTGGGCTGCTTCTCTTCGCATTTTTTATCAATATTCTGAGTAATCAGTTTATTCAAACGTTCTCGTTCTTTATGGCGTTTGTGAAAGCCGCAGGACTCGTCGTTTTAGCGGCTGGAGGACTTTGGGCATCGGGTATTGAGTTTGAGTCAATCTCCGCCATTCCTGAAGAAGCAACTGCGGGCGGTATTTTGGCAGGTATTGCGCTGAGTATTTTAGCGTATAAAGGCTTCACAACGATAACAAATAGTGGTGGTGAAATAGTCGAGCCGAAGAAAAATGTCGGACGAGCAATTATCATTTCTTTGGTTATCTGCGCGTTAATATACGTGCTGGTCACTCTGGCCGTTGGTTCGAGCTTGTCGATTGATGAGATTGTGAAAGCGAAAGACTATGCGCTTGCTGAAGCCGCCAGACCCGTCTACGGTGAGACCGGACTTTGGGTGACGGTTGCATTTGCAATTGTAGCAACGGTATCAGGAGTGATTGCCAGCGCGTTTGCCGTTTCAAGAATGTTAGCCATGTTGACCAATATGAAGCTTGTTCCACACAGTCATTTTGGCATGCCAGGTTCAATTCAGAAGCACACGCTGGTTTACACCATTGTTGTGGCCATGATCTTAGCTGCATTCTTCGATTTGAGCCGAATCGCTTCGCTTGGTGCCATTTTTTATATCGTTATGGACATTGCGATCCACTGGGGGATATTGCGACATCTTAGACAAAAAGTGAATGCCAATATTTACATACTTGTCAGCGCAATCACGCTAGATGTCATCGTTTTAGTCGCTTTTATATGGGTGAAATGGACAAGCGATCCACTGGTCATTTGGGCGTCTCTTATCGGTATGGCATTAATTGCAGTTGGTGAGATTTTGTTTTTACGTAAAAAGCGTTAAGGAAAAGAGCGCATAGCGCTCTTTTTCTAGTTCATTGTAAAAAACATCCAGACAGCCATAGCGACCATCATGAGGTTTTCAGTGAGCGAAATGAAACCTAACGGCACATTACTTGAACCACCAACACAGGCACATTTTAGCTCACGTTTGTCGACATAAACGGCTTTAAACACCGAGACAGAGCCCAAGATGCCGATAAATAATGCGACGGGTATTGAGATGAACGGAGCGAATTCTGCTGCCATCAAGAGGCCCGCTAAACCCTCAGCAAAAGGATAAATACGCCCATAAGGGACCCACTTTTTAGCAAGAAGATCGTAGTTGAGAAACATGGTGGAAAATTTCTCAACGTCTTGGAGTTTGAGCAAGGCCAGAACCACCATAGAGAAACTGATGAACCACTCGATGGTTTGCACGGTAAGTATGTTACCAAAAGACAACCACGACGTGGCGATAGAGAGTAGTGCGGTCACAATGAACAGCGCAACAACCGGTTGGTAACTGGTTGCGTCTGGATCAGGAAGAGGTTGGCCTAGAAAGGCTCGAACCTCCTCGTAACCACCGATCCGTTTACCGTCGATGAACACTTGTGGTGTGGTGTCTACGTCGTGCTTTTCTTTGAATTTGTCGGTTTCTTTTCGGTTTTCCAATAGGTTGTCGTCCACATCGTAACCGTTGGCTTTAAGTAAGTGCCGGGTTTTTAAACCAAAAGGGCATTGGTGGTCTGGTGTCGACATTCTGTATAGCGTCGCTTTTTGAGACGATTGACTCATAGTGAGTTCTCCTTACTGAAAAGTTATATGTTTTTATACGCATTATAGTCGGTGGAAGATTAACTCATCTAATGTTTGGGGTAAAAATGCATTTAAAGTGAAAATATATTTTAACTTTTGAAAAGTTGGACAACTTTTTTTGATTGGTTTTTAACCATTCATAAAAGCTGATTTTAAAAGAGTTATAGTATTTGAAGAATCGATAAAGTTGAATATACAACCTCTATAGGCTTTGCAGATAAAGGTTTTTTTATACAACTTTAATTGTTTTTAGCTTGACTAAAATCCTAAGGTTTCTATTCTAAAGGTTGTATAAACAACTTAGATGGCAGTACGAAGTCTAATCGGAAAGTAAAATAATTATAATTTAATCGAGGTGACAAAATGCAAAAGTTACTTAAGTCTGCTGTCGCTATAGGCGTATCTGCGGCACTCTTTAATACAACAACCGTTTGGGCTCAGTCAGGGCCTGGTAATACTCAAGCCGAAGACGTTGAGAAAATCACGGTGACCGGTTCGCGAATTCAACGAATAGAAGCAGAAAGTGCAGCTCCAGTTCAGGTTTTTACGGCGGAAGATATTGAAGTATCGGGAATGACCTCGGTAGAAATGATTTTACAGAGAATGTCAGCCTCCGCTGGTTTTGCTGGCAGTCAGAGCAATGCTTATTGGACAGGTAATGGCTATGGTACCGCTCAAGTTAATTTGCGTGGACTGGGTATTAACCGAACACTTGTGCTTTTGAATGGCCGTCGTGTTGTAAATGGTGGGACCGGTGCTAATAGTTCAGTCGACTTAAATATGATACCTGTCGAAATGATCCAACGTATCGAAGTGCTGAAAGACGGCGCTTCAGCGATATACGGTGCGGATGCTGTAGCAGGTGTGGTCAACATTATCACTCGTAAAAGTTATGACGGCTTTACTATAGAAGGGCGCTTGGGCTCGACAGATGACGGTGAGGGCCAAGACCGTAAAGTTAACATGATCTTTGGCGCCAGCAGCGACAAAGGTCGCATAATGGCGACTCTAGGCTACCGTTCTTCCGATGAGGTCAATATGGCTGATCAAGCTGGCTGTGCTTTGGGTGAATTAACACCAGGCCAACTGGACTGCTTTGGGAGCTCAAGTACCATTGGGGGGAGGGCAACCATATTGACGGGGCCAAATGCTGGCGAGCGGATTAATTTCAGTCAAGATGCGGATGGTAACGGGGACTTTTATGAGCCCTACAGTTCTGAAAAACATAATTTTGCATTTTTTCCTTACCTAAATTCGGTTAATCCAATTACAAACTGGAATTTCTCCGCTTTTGGGGATTATCAACTGTCGTCAGATACGACGGTATTCACTGAAGTTTTATATAACAATCGGACGTCAGATCAGTTAGCGACGCCCGGAACATTAAGAGGTATTGAGTTTGATGCCAGTCACCCAACAAACCCAACGGGCGAAACGATTCGACTTGAAGGTCGTCGTTTATTAGAAGGCGGACCAAGAAACTTTTTCCAAGACGTTAATACGTTCAGAACAGTTGTAGGGTTGAACGGTGTTATTGGCTCTGGATGGAACTGGGAAGTTGCTTATAACTATGGTCGCAATACAGCCATTGACGGTATGACCAATATAGTCAATATGCAGCGTCTATCTGCGGGCTTAGACCCGAACACTTGTGGCTCCAATGGCATTCCCTGTATTGACTTGTTGGGTTACGGGGATCTGTCTCAAGAGTCATTGGATTACATCATGTTTCGGACGACTGATAACGGGGGTAATGAACAACGTTCATTGACAGCAAACATTTCCGGCGACTTATTTGAAATGCCTTCTGGATGGGTGCCTGTCGCTTTTGGAGTCGAACACCGCAAAGAGGAAGGTTGGCGAAATCCAGATTCATCGATTGTTGCTGGCATTATGAATACCAATCAGGCCGACCCAATAGAAGGAAGCTATACGGTTGATGAAGTTTACGCTGAAACTTCTTTACCCTTGTTGGCTGACTTACCATTGATTCAGTCGTTGAATTTAGATTTAGCGTATCGTTACAGTGATTATGACACCTTTGGTAGTGATGGAAATTACAAAGCAAGCGTTCACTGGCGTGTATCTGATGCCTTGAAAGTGCGTGCGACTCAGTCAACTGCTTTTCGTATTCCGAATATACCTGAACTCTTCGGTGGTGTTGCTGAAGGAAACCTGACAACAACGGATCCGTGTGACGGATGGGATCAAACCGGTGCTAACCCAACTGTAGCGGCAAATTGCCAAGCAGACGGCGTTCCTGCAGGATATGAACAATTTGGTGCAACCGTGCTTACCACTGTTGGCGGGAATCCTGATTTAAAGCCGGAAGACGCAGATACTTTCACTGCTGGCTTTGTATGGGATATCGGCTCGGCGGACAACTTACAATTGACGGTTGATTATTACGATATTGATATTGAGAATGCTATCCAAAGGATCCCTGGATCAACGAAGCTGTCTGTCTGCTATAGCTCGGAAAATCTATCGCATCCATTTTGCAGCCCTGAGCATTTTACAAGAGACTCTCTAACTGGCGATATCGATTTTTTGTCTGCTCAACCTACCAATGCCGCAACTGAAAATGTGTCGGGTGTCGATACTGCTTTATTTTACAATACGGAGCTACTGGGTTGGAAAAGTGACTTCAGCTGGAATGTCAGTTACCTAAATGAGTATACATTTGCGCCTTTTGTTGGTGCGGATGAAATTGAATATGCCGGGTACATCACTGGGGGCAGAGGAAGTTATACGCATTGGCGCTCAAATGCTTCGGGAACGTTTATGAAGCAGGATTGGCGTATGCATTATTCGGTGCAATATATAGGGCCCGCTGACGACATTAATGCCGCTCCAGGAGATATTGGAGCTCGCGCACCGAGCGTCTTTTATCATAATGTTCAAGGTACTTATTTCATAAATTCCGATTTGAGTGTGACCGGGGGGGTTAATAATCTTTTCGACAAAGAGCCGCCTTATATTCAGAGCTGGACGGACGCAAATACTGACACCATGACGTATGACTTGTTAGGTCGTCAGTTGTACTTGAAGGTACGTTACAGCTTTTGATTAGTGAACTGGCTGTCGCTTTTCCCTGGGAGCGGCAGCCTTTTTATATGAAATTTGAGGTAGGACGACATGGCGGAAAAAAAACGTTCGAGTCAATGGAGAGTCTGGCACCGCTGGTTATCTTTAGTTTTTGGCTTGCAAATGGTCATTTGGACAATAAGTGGTGCTTACATGGTGTTCTTCGATTTGGACTATATTCACGGAGATCACTTAGTTCAGGATGTTAGTCAGCCTTTACCTGAAGGTACTGACGTATCAGGTTTAGATAAATTATTAACGCGTTATCCTGAAACTGAAAAAGCCTCACTAGAGGCTCGCAGACTAGATGGTAAGCTACAGCCAGTATACAAGTTAAAAAGTGATAAAGGTGAGTTTTTGGTTAATGCAAAATCGTTAGATCGCATTGAAATAACTCAGCATCATATTAAAAACTTGGCCAACCGATACTACGCACAAGAGAGTGCAGACATTGAATCCGTTGTTTATATGACGGATAACCCACCAACTGAAATTAGTGAAACTTTGTTGCCAGTATGGCAAGTGAACTACGATGACTTTGGTAATACCAGCCTTTACTTGTCTGAAACAACGGGTGATTTGCTCGTAAAACGACACACCTTCTGGCGCGGTTTCGACATTGTCTGGATGCTACATATAATGGACTACGATGAACGTGTAGATATAGAAACGTGGTGGTTAAAAGCCTTTATTATCGGTACATTTATTTTAATGATAACGGGCATTGTTTTGCTCCTTTATACCATAACGTTTAAAAGAAGACCGATCGGAGGTGCCCAATGATAAGGTTTATACAATGGCTTCATCGTTGGGTGAGTTTAATTTTAGTTATTCAGGTCGCCTTGTGGCTAGTGAGTGGTTTCTTTTTCAGTATAACTGGCCATCATGGAATGTCGGGTCATCAATACATGGCCTCCGAAAACTCTAAGCCGCCGCTTAAAAAATTAGCAACTCAGGTCGACTTTACTGAAATGTACCAAAGGTTTCCATCAGCACATTTAATTGAACTGGTAAGTGTAGCTGGGATTGGTCAGTATCAAGTGACATTTGCAGATGGAAATGTCCTGTATTTTAACGCTAACACGAACGAAAACTGGTCTACCGATGAAGCTTTGGCAACCCAGTTAGCCCTCAGTAGCTATAATGGTCCGGGTCACGTTGAAGCGGTTGAAAGAGTCATTGGAAGCGATGAAGTGAATGGCTGGAAGGCTTCGGGGTTTCGCATTGATATGAAAGATGATCTTAATACTCGGATATACATCGATGAAGCCTCATCTCAGGTAGTGGAGCATCGCAATACACCATGGACAATAGCTGACTGGGCATTTCGTTTGCATTTTATGGATTACACTGGTGGGCGAAGCTTTAATCATTTATTGATTTGGAGTGTCGGCTTATTTGCTCTTTGGTTTTCGTTATCCGGGCTAATTCTTTTAGGCCGAAATATTACTAACGGTGACTTTAATCCAAATCGGAAAAAAACATGGCTAGAATACTTTCAACAGAAAGGGAAACCAATTGCCAGCAGCTGTGGTGGGGGTGGAACTTGTGGATTATGTAAAGTAACACTGCAAGGCAGCGGTATACCCAGTCCTAAAGCAGCTGAAAAAGCGTTATTGAGCGCCAATGAATTAGACGCGGGGATGCGGTTATCTTGCCAACACAGGACCTCAACCAATTATGAAGTGAAGTTACATAATGAGGGGGTCAGCGATATAGCTTTAACTCTCGATTCAAAGCGTCAACTGACTCCATCCATTATGGAGCTTACCTTTGTGAGTCCAGACTCCGTTAATTATGAAGCCGGCCAGTTTATGCAGTTTCGTATTCCACACTTAAATGAAATATTGTCACGGCATTACTCTGTTGCTACGCGGCCTCACCCGACTCGGTTTGTGTTTAACATAAGGCAGCTGCCATCGCCAAGCGAAGGGGTACCGCCGGGGGTAGGATCAAATTACTTATGTAATTTAGAAGCTGGCGCTCGTGTCGATGCCGTTGGGCCGTTTGGAGACTTCCAACTGACTGAGCAAAATTCTCATACACAAGTATTCATCGGGGGCGGCGCGGGTGTTGCACCGTTGAGAGCGTTAATACAAAGTGAATTAGCAACAGGCTCTCCTCGTCGCTGTATCTTTTTTTACGGTGCACGATATGAAAAAGAGCTCTGTTATAGGGATGAGTTCGAGACAGATGAGTGGTTAACTTATATACCGGTTCTTTCAGAGGTTGCTAAATCAGATGAGTGGGCCGGGGAAACTGGTTTTGTGCACGAAACCGCAATGAAATGGTTGGCAGGTGAAAACAAAGGCACATTGGACGTTTACGTGTGTGGCCCTCCGCCGATGTTGGAAGCAACGTTAAAGTCTCTTGCCGAACTTGGCGTTCCACGAGAGCAAATCAAGTTCGATGACTTTGGTATTTAGAGTTTAAAAACGCCTGAGTTAGCAATAAATCTGGGTGATGATATAGAAGCAGTATCACCACCTGGATTGACTACCTCGTCATGAGTACCTCTTTTAATTGATTGATCTTTATCAGCAAAAAGATATACACTTCAGACATGTTTTTACAGCAAAGCTTCGCATGTATCGTTTAATCATTGCCCTACTGCTATTAGCAGTAACAACAATGTCATTTTCACAAACTATCAGTACGGAAGAGGCATGTATGCACGATTCTACTGAGCAGGTTTGTGACCTTGCTAATTGCGAAGTATCACATTCTCCTACTGATAACTGTTGCTCTGATTCAATGATGCGACATTGTTACAGTCCGTCAATTACTGTCGTTTATTCTGAGCAATCCACCGTTCCGCCTACTGAAAAACTGCTTTTTAAGGCTTCCTCATTCTTAGATACGAATATTAAAGAAAAGCACTCCCTCTCGCTTTTTCGCCCTCCAATCTACTCTTAAAAATATTAAATTCCTCGACCTGGTGCGCCTATCGTCCAGGTAAAGCTCAGCTATAAGCTTTAGCATGGTCATTGTGACTATGATTTTAGGCTCTGACTCATAGCTTGGTCTGTGTTTAATTTAAAAATTTACAGTTTTTGAGAGTAACAATATGAAACTTTTAAGAAGAGTAGCTTACTTAAGTGCTCTGACTGCAGTGGTGCCAAATGTTGCTAATGCGCAAGAGCCGCTTTTGAATTTGCAAGAAGCAGTTAGTATCGCTGTACAAGAAGACCCTTGGCTAACATCAAGTAAGCAAACCCAAGAGGCATTCGCGAGTGAAGCTATAGCTTCTTCCAGTTTGCCTGATCCTAAAATATCGCTCACTGCAGCAAGTTTTCCTGTTGACAGCTTTAGTTCACGACAGGAAGGAATGACCCAACTAGTTGTCGGTGTTTCACAAACTTTTCCGAGAGGAGACACGCTATCGTTGTCTCGTAAGCAAAAAAATCAATTGGCTCAAAAACAACCACTTTTGAGAGCAGATCGGATTGCTAAGGTCAAAACGACGGTAACGAAGTTGTGGTTAGACGTTTTTTTCTCTCAGCAAAGTATTCGTTTGATTGAATCCGATAGAGCGCTTTTTGAACAGCTAGTGTCGACCGCCAAGGCAAGTTATACCAGTACCGAAGGGAAAGCACGGCAGCAGGATGTTATTAGAGCTCAGCTTGAACTCACACGACTGGATGATAGGTTGACTTCACTGCGACAGAGAGAGGAACGACTTCAAAGCGAACTGTCGGAATGGATAGGGATTATAGCGAAATCAAAGTTACCGGATAACGTGCCCAAGCTTACGCTAAAGAAGGCATTGAGTTCGCCTTCAACAATGCCTAAACAAAGCTTGTATGAATTAATAAAAGAACACCCAGTTTTGCAAGCTACCGATCAAGACATTTCGGCGTCGGAAACTTCCATAGAGCTTGCTCAACAAGGCTATAAGCCACAATGGTCAGCCAACCTTAAATATGGCCATAGAAACGATGATCCAAGCGGTAATGATCGTGCCGACTTGCTTTCAGCCGGAGTTACGTTCGATATACCACTATTTACTGATAACAAGCAGGATAAACAGGTACGTTCGGCGAAGTATAAAGCTGAAGCTAAAAAAACTGAAAAACTACTGGTTGCCAGGCAATTAATAGCGAATTTACGCAGTACTTTTACACAACTTAATCGTTTGAATGAACGAGCGGATCTTTATCGTGAAGAGCTGCTTCCACAAATGTCGGCTCAATCTGCAGCAGCGCTGTCAGCTTACAATAATGATGATGGCGATTTTGCAGAGGCAGTACGCTCACAGATTGCAGAAGTAAACGCAAAAATTGATGCATTAGCGATAGCCATTAACCGCCAAAAACTGATTGCCGAAGCAAACTACTTATTATTTTCAGGAGTGTAAAATGAAAGCAGTCACTAAATCTTTTATAAGTTTAGCTGTAGGCTTTGCGATTGGCGCTGGCGCTATTGGCTACTTAGCGCAGTCAACTGTGGACTCCGATGGTTCATCAGATAATGCAGAAAAAGAGCCCTTATATTGGGTAGCTCCTATGGATCCAAATTATCGTAGAGACAAGCCAGGAAAGTCTCCAATGGGGATGGACCTTATTCCTTTCTATGGCGATGATGCGGGAGAGAGTTCACCTGGTACTGTGAGAATTGATCCCGACGTTATTAATAACCTTGGGGTTACAACTGTAACCGTCACCTCTTCGAGACTCAACCTGGATATCGAAACAGTTGGCTATGTTCAGTTTGATGAGAATCGAGTACTTACAGTAAGCCCTCGTGTTGAAGGCTGGATTGAAAAGCTTTTCGTAAAAGCGGTTGGTAACTCGGTTAAAGCAGGCGAGCCTTTATACAGCATTTACTCTCCAGAAATGGTTAATGCTCAAGAGGAGCTTGTATTGGCCTCTCAGCGAGGTAATCAGGTTCTAATAGATGCCGCTGAAGAACGCCTAAGAGCCCTGCAAGTCTCTGAATCTGAGATTAAGAAATTAAAAGAGACTCATAAAATTCAGAAAACAATTACGGTAAAAGCAAAACAATCGGGAGTACTGGATAGCCTGACTGTGCGTGAGGGTGGTTTTGTAAAGCCGAGCATGAATTTAATGACTATTGCCCAACTGGATAAAATCTGGGTTATTGCAGAAGTCTTTGAGCGGCAGCTGAACCAAGTTGAGGTAGGTAATGACATTCAAATGAATCTTGAGTATGCGCCGGGTAAAGAGTGGGAAGGAAGAGTTGATTACGTCTATCCGTCACTTAACCCTAAAACTCGGACGGGACAAATTCGAATTCACTTCGATAACCCAGATGGCTTCTTGAAGCCGGGCATGTTTGCGAATCTTAACATTAATGCTGGTTTAGGCGACGAGAACTTAATAATTCCTAAAAACGCGCTTATTCGAATGGGTGATTCGAACCGAGTTGTCCTAGCACTGGGTGAAGGGAAATTTAAATCAGTTAATGTTGACGTTGGGCGGTTAGGTAGCTCGCGAGTTGAGATTTTATCGGGTCTTATGGAAGGTGATGACATTGTTACTTCAGCTCAGTTTCTGATTGATTCTGAATCCAGTAAATCTTCTGACTTTAAGCGTATGCAGCATGACACTCATAGTGATCACGAGAGCCATGACAGCATGTCGAATGAAGCGGTATCAGCTGAGTCTGTCTGGGTTGAAGCAACCGTTAAAAGTGTTATGCCTCAGCACTCGATGGTTACGCTGGAGCACGGTGAGATTTCTGAGTGGGACTGGCCAGCAATGACGATGGACTTCGATGTTGCTTCTGATGTTGAAATTTCTAAGCTTAGCGCTGGTTTATCCTTGCATGCGGAAATAACGCAAATCGGCGAGCAAGGGTACCAGCTCACATCGATTCATATTCCTGAGCAAGAACAAGTGACAGAGCAGGAGCACAACCATGATTAAGTCAGTCATTCGATGGTCAGTTAGCAACCGTTTTTTCGTTCTTCTTGCGACATTAATCCTCGTGGGTGTTGGTGCTTTTGCCGTCAAGAATACACCTGTAGATGCACTGCCGGACTTGTCGGATGTCCAGGTGATCATTAAAACCAGCTATCCTGGTCAAGCGCCCCAAGTTGTAGAAGATCAGGTTACCTATCCATTAACAACAGCTATGTTGTCTGTGCCGGGAGCTAAAACAGTTCGTGGATATTCATTTTTCGGCGACTCCTATGTGTATGTCATTTTTGACGAAGATACGGATGCTTACTGGGCACGTTCGCGAGTGCTTGAATATTTATCTCAGGTTGCTCCCACACTGCCTTCTAATGCAAGACCGCAATTAGGCCCTGATGCAACAGGAGTTGGTTGGGTGTATTTGTATGCCTTGGTTGATCGTACAGGTAACCACAATTTGAGTGAGTTACGCAGCATGCAGGACTGGTTTTTAAAGTATGAACTGCAAACTGTCGAAGGTGTTTCTGAAGTTGCAGCCCTGGGTGGGATGGTAAAGCAGTACCAGGTGAAAGTTGATCCGGAGAAGCTACGCGCATTCGATATTCCTCTCGCTCACATACAAAATGCTATCCAGCGAGGTAATCAGGAAGTAGGAGCTTCGGTGGTTGAGATGGCTGAAGCTGAGTATATGGTCCGGGCCTCAGGCTATATTGAGGGTGTGTCAGACTTAGAAAGTATTCCGCTTGGCGTTGATGAAAATGGAACTCCATTATTGCTTAAAGACGTTGCTGATGTGGGAGTGGGGCCACAAATGAGACGCGGTATAGCCGAACTCAACGGTGAAGGAGAAGCCGTGGGTGGCATTGTTGTAATGCGTTTCGGAGAAAATGCCCAAAAAACGATTGATGGCGTTAAACAAAAGTTGGAGGAATTAAAATCCGGGCTACCAGAAGGTGTCGATATTGTCACTGTCTATGATCGTTCGGGGCTTATTTCGGATGCTGTGGAAAGTCTCTGGAAAAGTTTAATAGAAGAACTAGCGATTGTCGCGTTTATCTGTGTCATATTTCTTTTCCATGTTCGCTCTTCACTGGTTGCCGTTATCAGCTTACCCTTGGGTATTTTAACCGCGTTTATTGTTATGTATTGGCAGGGAATTAACGCGAATATTATGTCACTTGGGGGGATCGCAATCGCTATTGGCGCTATGCTCGATGGTGCCATAGTCATGATTGAAAATATGCATAAGCATATGGAAAAAACGCCACTGACAGCAGAGAACCGCTGGCGGGTGGTTGCGGCTTCTGCTTCAGAGGTAGGCCCCGCACTTTTCTTTAGCTTGCTTATTATTACCGTCAGCTTCATGCCGGTGTTTACCTTAGAAGCCCAAGAAGGACGGATGTTTTCTCCGCTTGCTTTCACGAAAACCTACGCAATGGCAGCCAGTGCAGCCTTAGCGGTTACCGTTATCCCCGTGTTGATGGGGTACTTTATTAGAGGAAAGGTAACGCCTGAGGGGAAAAACCCGCTTAATCGATTATTGATTGCTGGGTATAAACCGCTTTTAAAAGGTGTTTTGAAATACCCAAAGACAGCGGTTGTAGGTGCGCTTGTTATCCTGGCCGTCGGTATTTGGCCGATTGACAAAATTGGTAGCGAATTTATCCCTGATTTGGATGAAGGCGATTTGATGTATATGCCGACTACTTATCCCGGGTTATCAATTGGTAAAGCAAGAGAGCTTTTACAACAAACCGACAAGCTTATAAAAACGGTACCAGAAGTGAAGACGGTTTTTGGCAAAATTGGCCGAGCGGATACCGCCACTGACCCGGCGCCTCTCACTATGATTGAAACCTTTATTCAACTGAAGCCGAAAGATCAGTGGCGAGAAGGTATGAGCACTGAGAAGTTGAAAAAAGAGCTTGATGCGCTAGTAAAGTTTCCGGGGCTGACAAATGCATGGGTTTATCCCATTAAAACTCGTATTGATATGCTATCGACAGGTATAAAGACGCCGGTAGGTATAAAAGTTGCCGGAGCTGAGCTTAATGAAATTCAGAAGATAGGCCAGCAGCTTGAAACGATACTTGATGATGTAGATGGTACGGCTTCTGTTTATTCAGAACGAGTGGCAGGTGGACGCTATGTCAAAGTTGACATAAAAAGAGAGCAGGCTGCACGTTACGGTTTGAACATTGAGGATGTTCAGCAGGTCGTTGCCACGGCTATTGGAGGAATGAATGTTTCAGAGACCATTGAAGGACTCGAACGCTACCCGATAAACTTGCGCTATCCTCAAGATTACCGTGATTCGCCGGAAGAATTAAAGAAGCTACCTTTAGTTACGCCAAATGGGCAGCGTATTAGTTTGGCGGATGTAGCTGATGTATACGTCGAACTCGGTCCTCCAGCGATTAAAAGCGAAAACGCAAGGCTCAATGGCTGGACTTTTGTGGACATCGAAGGTATTGATGTCGGCACTTATGTTGAGAAAGCAATGACGGTTGTAGAACAAGAGCTCGAGTTGCCAGCAGGATACTCAGTTACTTGGTCCGGTCAGTACGAATATATGGAAAGGGCAAAGGAAAAGTTAACTTACGTTATTCCGTTAACACTCGCGATTATTATCGTCCTTTTATATATGAACTTTCGAAATGCTACGGAAATCGCCATCATACTGGGAACCTTGCCTCTTGCGTTGGTCGGTTCAATTTGGCTTATGTATCTTTTAGATTATAACTTCTCAGTTGCTGTGGCGGTTGGCTTTATAGCGTTAGCGGGGGTTACCGTAGAAATAGGGATATTAATGCTGACTTATCTTAATCAGTCCTATAATGAATATGAAAAAGGCCAGCTAGAGCAAGGTGAAACTTTAACTAAAGACGGAGTGTCTCGCGCTGTAATGGAAGGAGCTGGGCTTCGTGTTCGCCCCGTCATGATGACGGCTGTTTCTACAATCGCAGGTCTATTGCCTATCATGTTCAGTACAGGAACTGGCGCTGAAGTGGTTAGCAGAATAGCCGCTCCAATGGTTGGAGGAATGATCAGCGCTGTTATTTTAACCTTGCTCGTGTTACCTGCTGTTTACTACTTGTGGCGTGGGCAGAAGGTTAAGGGTGTATAAGACTGGTTATTTTGGTTAAGAGTTGCACATTATTGATTTTGACCAATGATGTGCGCTCATAAGTATGTTAGGTTAAAAGTTGGGATTAGGAGCGCACACATGGTTCAAGCAAAATTTGTAATTGTGCTTATGTTAGGAATAGTAATACAGCTATCCTCCCCAGCCGCTTCTTCCTATAACACTGTTTCCAATGTAGAACATCAAAAAACCGTAAGTCAGATGGACGTTGACAGTGAGAGCAAAGACGATTTTCATTGTGATGAAAGTGGGTCGCCTGCCAGTGAAGACTGTTGTTGCTTAGCTGATGGTTGCGCTGATAAATGTCCGATGGAAGCCGAGTGCAACTCTGCAAACTCTCCTCTAGTATTAATGCCATTCAATACTGCGATAAACTCACCCGGTTACTTGCAGCATCTGTTGTCCTATAGAGCTGATGTTAAGCAAGTCTTCTTTGATATTTACTACCCCCCGAAATAGCTACTACTAAATTACCACTTTAGATTTTCTCGAAATTTAAATAATAAGGCTAAACATAGCCCATAAGCTATATGCTTTAGGGCTTGTAGGGGGATATATGAACCTGTCTAAAATTACCGCTATTTTTGATCAACTCCGCCAAAAAACAGTTGAAGAAGTCTTGGTCGGCCACGGTGTTAGCGGCTTTACTCTGTTTTCTGTGCGGGGGCGAGGCTACTACTTTGATAGCTATAACGAAGATCACTTAGTCGACCATGTACAGCTGGAAGTTTACGTTAACAGTGATGATGCCCGAGATGTTGCGTTCTTGATAGTCGAGGCGGCTCACACCGGGGTATCTAATGAGGGGTTAGTCTCTATCTCGCCAGTAAATGAGCTGCTTTGGGTTCATGATAAAAGAGCTGCGACTGATAAAGAACTTTCTTTACAAAGTTAACTACGAGAAAGCGGCGCCTAAGGCGCACTGGACAGTCTCACGAAATAGGACAATACTTATGTCAAATAACCACCATCGAGCGGGAGTGCGGGAAATTAACTTAGTAAACCGTACTTTAAAGCTAAACGCGGCGAGCGCGATAAAAATCCGCGAAGCTCTTAAAGAAATCGATCTATTGGTTGGCCTTGATAGCGTTGTTTACGAGTCTGACCATAACTTGTTATCGGTTGCTTATGATGCCTCTAAAGTGGATCTAAATCTGATTGAAGAAAAGCTTAAGGAGTTCGGTGTTGAAATAAATGATGGCTGGTGGACTCATATTAAAGAAGAGTACTACAAATTTATTGATCAAAATATAAAAGACAATGCGAGTCATACTCCTTGGAGCTGTCATAGAAGCCCGCCAGGTGCGAATAAAAAACGAAAATAAAACTTAATTAATGATAGGGATTTAAAAATGCAAATAGAAACAATTACAGACGTGCTGAGTTGGACAGTGGATTTCCACAAAAACTTAAAGGACTGCTTAAATCATTGCTCTAAACAGAATAAAGACGAGCGAGCTCGAATGATTCTCACTTATTTATCGAGCCATGAGGCTAGCTTAGAACGGATGGTCAAAGGTTTTAGGGATACAGCAAATAAGAATGCATTAGATACATGGTGTTATGACTACATTGGGAAACATCCCATTGTTGAGCACGGGCATTGTGATTCGCCTTTTAAAGAGTTAGATACGGATCACATTATGGAAAAGACTGTGAATCATCACGAACAAGTTATTGAACTGTACGAGCATTTGTATTCCCGTGTTGATATAGACAGTGCAAAAGAATTGCTAGAAACAGTAAAAGGTGTTGAAGAAAACGAAATTAAACGAATGGTGCAAACAGCTAATAGATTTTCGGATATGTAGTTGTTGAAAATTTCATTTTTTATGATTTGCCTACGACAGTTACGTGTTGACTGTCTTCTCGGAGGGTGTTCAATATTCTGTGTCAGCCAAGTTTTCATAAATCTATGTGAGCATCCAGTCGGCCCTCGAAGTGGATGGTCAGCTGAGACAGTGTCAGACTCCAGTTTTGCACCGGATGCGACCACCGT
>Ga0208772_100061_pt1 | contig 40435 bp, 37 predicted proteins | sample AntDeeMetVIREN14_FD_184782 | JGI IMG/M metagenome (GOLD analysis project Ga0208772, IMG submission 184782) | Saline lake microbial communities from Deep Lake, Antarctica, in enrichment culture - Antarctic Deep Lake Metagenome VIREN14 (SPAdes)... ... | reverse complement strand
CTTCTAGCTCCATAACCCGATTCACCCTTGGGACATCGTAGCGAATAATGTTTTCCCAGCGGATCTCCCACTGACCGCGGCGGTGCAAATAGCGAATGCCCTCGGGGGTTATTACCAACGACACCGGAGGCTCTATCAATTTGCCGATGCCCAGCAGCATGAGAATGCCGGACGCCGCTCCCAATACCACCGATAAACCAACCGGAATGTCGTTGCGGATCAGATGTAAAAATACCAGCAAGGCAAAGAGTAAAAGCGCTAAACCACAAAAGGTCAGGGCGTTGCGTCTTGCCTGAGGGCTGACATCAAATTGCATAGTTCCTCCCGTGTTTATTTACGCAAACATCCGCTGCAATATTCTGCGGGTGAAATCTTTTTTCAAATAAAACCCCCGGGGGCGTACTTCAATGATAGTCCCCTCCGGGCCAATAGCTTCGGTAAGCGCTGAGCCGTCTGCCGCTTTAGGGCGAATTTGCATGGCTTCCCCCTGGCGTGCGGTTATATTCTCAACCTGTCCCAGCGCAATACGGTCCATGTGCTCTTCCCAGTCGTTGCGCAGCAGTGCCTCTTCCTCGGCGCTGGGTATCCATAAAAAGGCACTGCCCACCACGCGCTCTGCTAAAGGAACCTCGCGCCGGCCATCAATAGGCAGCCACAATACCTGTTGTAATTTATTTCGTACGTTAGAAGTGGCCCATTGGACGCCCTGAATATTCACCAGCGGAGCCGTGCATACAAAAGTAGTTTCCAAGGGCTCGCCTGCGGGGGTTACCGGTAGTGTTTTAAGTTCCACACCAAGTTCGGGAAAGTCCTGTGTAGGCTTAGAGCCCGCAGTAGCCCCCAGTTGCAGCTCTAACAGCTGCCCAACCCAGCCTTTGTCGCGGCGCAAATCTTTAGGTACCTGTAACCCGGTTTCTGCAGCCAGTTCAGCAAAAGAACGGCCGGCTAAAGCGGCGGCGCGCTGGAACAGTTCGTCGATAGATTGAGGACGTTGTGGCTTGTGGGTCATGACTTAATTCTTCGTAAATAGTGAATCAGCATTTGCCCGCAACCGGGCTTTATGGAAGAATCCACTGTAACAGAGAATAATTGAGGATGCTCGCGTGATAGATGCAGAAGGATTCCGGGCAAACGTAGGAATCGTCATCTGTAACGGGCATGGGCAGGTATTTTGGGCTCGTCGAATCAACCAGCAGAGCTGGCAGTTTCCGCAAGGCGGAATTCACGAAGGCGAGACCCCTGAGCAGGCAATGTACCGCGAACTCTACGAAGAGGTCGGGTTAAAGCCGGAGCAGGTTGAAATTCTGTACACCAGCCGTCAATGGTTGCGTTATCGCTTACCAAAGCGCTTGATTCGACGTGAACAACGGCCCATGTGTGTTGGACAAAAGCAAAAGTGGTTTTTGTTGCGGCTAAAATGTCGTGAAGAAGACGTAGATGTTTTACATTCAGGTCATCCTGAATTTGATGGCTGGCGCTGGGTCAGTTATTGGTATCCGGTGCGGCAGGTCGTATCCTTCAAGCGCGATGTTTACCGTCGGGTGATGAAAGAGTTTGCCTCACACGCTATGCCATTTCGTGCTTCGGGAGGGCGTCAGCACAGGCGCAAACGATAAACATGATGCTGGTCACACTGCAAAGGATAGTAGAGGGCGTAAATAAAGCACCTGATTTCAGCATGGCGTTAAACACCATGGTGGGGCAGGTGCGCGAAGCCTTAGAAACCGACAGTTGCAGTGTGTTTTTGGCCGACAACGACCAAAAGCAGTTTGTTATGGCCGCCAGCGACGGGCTGCGAGCCGAAGACGGCAACCCCGTCCGCGTCGACTTTGGTGAAGGTATCATCAGTTTAGCGGCGCAACGGGAAGAGCCTCTGAACATTGCCGACGCCAGTAATCACCCCGCCAACAAAAAACTCAGCGACACCAACGAAAGTATTTACCGGGGCTTGTTAGCCGCGCCCATTATCCACCGCCGTAAAGTGCTGGGTATTGTTGTGGTTCATCAAAGTGTGGCTCGCAGTTTCAGTCGCGAAGAAGAAGCCTTCATCGTTACCCTGGCGGCACAGCTGGCCGCGGTTATTGCCCACGCCGACGCCAAAGGTTTACTGGTCAGTGAACACTCACCCTGGATACATAGTCTACGTGGTCTGCCGGGTTCAGCAGGTGTTGCTGTGGGCGATGCCTATGTCTCACGACCCGAAGCCCGCTTAGACGAAGTAACGCCGCGTCGCTCGGACAAACCTATTCATGAAATTCGTAAGTTCCGCCAGGCCGTAGCCCGCACCCGTGCCGACTTAAAAGAGCTGTCCATGCGTATGGCCGGGCAAGTGCCGGACGACACCCTGGCCATATTCGATGTGTATCAGGGCATGTTGGACGCCGCCAGTATGGGTGACGCTGTCGAGAACATGATCAAAGAAGGCTGGCGCGCGCAAACCGCATTAAAATATGTGGTTGAACAGTTTGTGGCACAGTTTGAAGCACTGGAAGACTCCTACTTACAGGAGCGCGCAACCGACGTTCGCGACATTGGTCAACGGGTGCTGATGCACCTGCAAAACCGGCAGCGCAGACGTAAACCCCTGCCGGACAGTTTCATTTTGGTGGCGGACGAAGTCACGGCGTCCATGTTGGCAGAACTGCCGCGTGAGCAAATTGCCGGCATTGTTTCCTTAAACGGTTCCAGTAACTCGCACGCCGCTATTATGGCGCGCAGCATGAACATTCCTGCAGTGCTGGGTGTTGATGACATAGAGCTGCACTTTTTCTCCGACAAACTGCTGGCGGTAGACGGCTACACCGGCGAAATTTACATTGATCCACCGGCGCAAGTTCTAGCTGAGTTTCATCAACTGGCGGAAGAAGAGCAAGAGCTGCGCGACATTGTTGCAGAGCACAGTCATTTACCGGCGGAAACACAGGACGGTCAGCGCATTAGTCTGCACTTGAACCTGGGGCTGGACGTTACCCATGACTACTTAAAAACACTGAACATAGACGGGGTAGGGCTGTATCGCTCTGAAATCCCGTTCATGATGCGGGACCAGCTGCCCACCGAGGACGAGCAAACCGAAATGTATCAGGAAGTGCTGGAGCAGTTTCCTGACCAGCCGGTGGTAATGCGCACACTGGATGTCGGTGGCGACAAGCCGCTGCCTTACTTTCCGCTAAAAGAAGACAACCCCTTTCTGGGCTGGCGCGGTATTCGCTTAACTCTGGACCACCCTGAAATTTTCCTGATTCAAATTCGCGCCATGTTGCGCGCCAGTATCGGCAAAAGCAATTTGCGAATTTTACTGCCTATGATCACCAGTACCAGCGAAGTGGATGAAGCTTCGCGGCTTATCAAGCAGGCGTATTTTGAAGTCGCCGAAGAGCAGGGCTGTGAAGTGGGCGTAAACCTATTCCAGCCACAGCTGGGTGTCATGATAGAAGTACCAGCGGCTATTTATCAGTTGCCGGCCATGGCCAGTAAAGTCGACTTTTTCTCGGTAGGCAGTAACGACTTAACCCAGTACTTGCTGGCGGTGGATCGCAACAACCGTCGGGTAGCTAACCTTTACGACGCGTATCACCCGGCGGTATTAGCCAGCCTGGATGAAATAGCCCGGCGCTGCGAAGAGATTGGTAAGCCTGTGAGTGTCTGTGGTGAATTAGCGGGTGACCCCGGCGGTGCGTTACTGCTGGTTGCTATGGGGTACCGGCAATTGAGTATGAACAGTTACAACGTGGACCGGGTACGCTGGATACTGCGCAATGTGCGCTCCAGCACGCTGAATGTAATGCTGGCAAAAGCATTACAGGCGCGTAATCCGGACCAAATTCGTAAAATGATAGCCGACAAGATGGAAAGCATTGGACTTGGCGGCTTTGTCAGGGCGGGTAAATAAGCATGTTATTAACGACCTGGCTTTGGTGTATTGGCGGTGGCGCAGTCGCTGGCTTGTTAGCCGGTATGCTCGGCATTGGCGGCGGTTTGGTCATTGTGCCCTTATTAATATATTTGCTGCCTATTCTTGGGGTGCCACCCGAACTGGTCGTGCCCAGCGCCATAGCCACCAGCCTGGCAACCATTTGTATGACCACCGCCAGTGCTTCACGCGCTCATGCAAAGCACGGGTTAATGGAAAACTTCTGGCTCATTCGAGTGCTGCCGGGGTTATCTTTAGGCGCCATGACCGGCGCGTTTTTGGTGACCATTATTGATCCCGACTGGTTAAAACGCATTTTCTCCATTGTATTAATTGCGCTAGCCATTCGTATGCTGTTTCCACAGAAAACCGGCGAGCCATTAACCTCAGTATCTAAGCGTTTGGTAGCACTGGGCAGTTACATTATTGGTACCATTTCTGGCCTGGTGGGTATTGGTGGCGGCGCGCTAACCGTACCTTTTTTAAGCCGTATGCGGCTGCCGGTGCGTCAGGCTATCGCCATTTCCTCGTTGGGCAGCTTTGTTATAGGTTGCAGCTCGGTCATTATGTTTATTTTGAACGGCTGGTTGTCGGGCCGCGAAACCGGCGCCTTCGGTTTAATTAACGTGCCGGCCTGGGTAGGCATTTCCGTGGCCTCGGTGTTATTCGCTCCGCTGGGTGCTAAACTGGCGCACAAATTACCGGTAAAACAGCTGCAGCGGGTATTTGCAGCCTTTCTTATTCTGGTTGCCATACAACTTATTTTTAATTAACCATAAAGCAGGGAGTACAAGCAGTGCCGTCAAATGACTATTGGCAGTTTCCCGTCATCGATCCGGTTATTTTCAGTATTGGGTTTATCGACATTCGCTGGTACGGCCTGGCGTACTTAGCGGCCTTTGCCTTTGCCTATTTCTGGGGCATGCGTCAGACCGAAAAAGATCCGAACTGGAGCAAAGAACAGTTCAGCGACTTGCTGTTCTGGGGCTTTATTGGCGTTATTGTTGGTGGCCGTGTCGGTTATACGCTGTTTTATCAGTTTGAACATTTTGTCAGTAATCCGCTGTATTTGTTCTACATACACGAAGGCGGCATGTCTTTCCACGGCGGTTTACTGGGTGTTATTGCGGCTATGTACCTTTATGCCCGCAAAAAACAACGTTCGTTCCTGCAGGTGGGCGACTTTGTTGCCCCCTTAGTACCTATGGGGCTGTTCTTCGGACGCATTGGTAACTTTATTAACGGCGAACTTTGGGGCCGCGCGGCAGAAGTGCCCTGGGCCATGTACTTCCCCAGCGGTGGGCCGGTACCGCGGCATCCTTCGCAGCTTTACGAAGCCTTACTTGAAGGCTTACTGCTGTTTGCCGTTATTATCTGGTTCCAGCGGAAACCACGCGGTGTTGGTGCAGTCAGCGGTTTATTCTTGCTAGGCTACGGCATTGCCCGCTTTATCGTCGAATTCTTCCGTGAACCCGATGCGCACTTAGGCCTGCTGTCTCTGGGTATGTCCATGGGTCAATGGCTGACTCTGCCAATGATCATTCTGGGTATCATTCTGATGGTTCGTGCAAAGCCAAATGCTTAAAACAGGGCTTGGGGGAAACGGCTGTTGGGTCACATGTTTCGCTTGAGCGTTAAGGGGGCGCTATGCCAGAGACGCTGCAAGTTCATCCATGAACGCTTGACGAAGGCCATCCATGGCCTTCGACACTCTGGCATAGCGCCCCCTCAACACTCGTAACGCTTACATGCGCCCCAACAGCCGTTTATCAGCCCCAGCTCTGTTCTAATCTCTTAATTGGGTTATACCGCAAATGGGTACTTTATTGGTTCGTGGCACTGATAACCGGTGACTGTGAAATCGTCTTTGCTCACCCAAGTTTCAATGTCTTCTAAAGATTTTATCTCAGGGTTAATGTGTAACTGAGGCGATGGGAAAGGTTCGCGCTTCAGCTGAACATCGCGCATGAGCTCCAGCTGATTTTCATAAATGTGAGCGTTCACTATCTTGTGGTATGCCTTGCCCGGCTTGTGCCCGGTAATTTGTGCTACCAGGGCCAACAGAACAAAGCACTGAATTTGGTTAAAGTTGAGCCCCAGCGGCACATCGCAGCTACGTTGGTAAGAGGTTAGGTAAAGCGTGTCGCCTAACAGCGAAAAGTTGTGGGTATGCATACAGGGGCGCAAACAACCTAACTCAAATTCGCCGGGGTTATAGAAGGTGACTATTTCGCCTCGGTCATCAATGCCTTTTGACAGGTTATTGATCACCTTTTTCAACTGATCTAAGTGGCTACCATCCGGTTTTTGCCATGAGCGACCCTGTACACCGTAAACGCGGCCCATGTCATCTTCGCCTTTGCGGTTCGGGTTGTTCAGCCAGGCCTGGTTTTCATTAGCATTGGCATCCCAGGTTTTGCAGCCAATATCACGAAACTGAGCTGCGCTGTCGTAGCCACGCAAGTAACCCAAAAGCTCAGCAATAGCCGACTTATAATAACTTTTTCGAGTGGTAATGAGCGGGAACTGGTTGTTGGCAACATCGTACTCTAAGTCGGCGTTTATAACCGTTAGGCAGTTAATGCCTGTACGTTCGTTTTTAACCCAAACACCTTCGTCGACAATGCGTTGGCACAGCTCTAAGTATTGTTTCATTTTTTATATAAAATTGTGTTGTGCGTAATGTTTTATATCGTACCTGATGCAATGGCATCAGGCTACAGCTTATGGTTAACGGCCTTGGCACTGAGCCGAAGTCCGGCGGGAGCAAGCAGTTTTTCGATGATAGATAAACGCGGATCGGTCTTGCCTTTTTCAATGTCGCGCAATGTTCTATCGGCCACCCCAAGAAATTTCGCGTAATGAGCCTGATTCATCCCGTATAAGTCCGTTCTGATTCTCTTAATTGCAGCCCCGAGAGAGATATCACCATTAGCCAATGCCTCTTCTATATCTTTTATTATCGCTCTGCGCTCTTCTATTGATAAATTATCCATTGTATACACCGAAACTTGCTAATTTACTTTCAAGGTTGTTAAAACCAATGGCAGGGAATTCCAGTATTTCGCGAGGACAACCATGCTGCTCTAATAAAACAGGAACACCAATTAACTTTTCCGCTAAGCTGTTCAGGAACGCCATCAACTCGTCAGGTTTGCAATACTCTGTAAGCTCTTTAACCACGTTATCAAAGCGAACTATGCCGCCTTCTTCACAACTTTTTCCCCACTTAAATAAACGGGTTACCATTTCAGGGTCGGCTTTCATTGGCGCAAAGTCGTAAATAGGGGCAAATTGAATATCACCCTCTAATTTTAAAAATGAGATATTACGCCCATGATTATCTGAATTTCCGAAAGCCAAATTCAATAAATCTCTTGCCAGATACTGTTTAGCAAACTCTTGGCTCGACATCTGGGTGGTGGTTTTTATCTTATTCCAGATGTTCTCCATGACAAAAAAGTGATCCTGGTAACTGCCGGGTCCCGCATTAATCATTGAATAGATACTTTCAACGCCAATTCTGGTTGCTATTGAGTTATCAACTTGAACGTCAAACCGTGGAAGCCAAAGGCTTACTTGAGATTCATGCTCCAGGGTCATCATGCCAGACACATTAATTGTCTCAATGCTGGTACCTTCCAGTATCTTGCTGAGCACTTGATAAAAGACACCTTCCGCACGAAGAATATTATTGTCTCTGGCAGAGCGGGCATTCCGGGCAAATTTGGTTAGGTAGGGTGTTGCAGAAAGCCGTTTACCGGCAAAGTCACCATCAATATAGACCTCATTATTTTCAACCATAAGCAGCAGCTTGGGAGCAACACCACCGGCCCCCGTAGCACCACCCACAGCGGCCCCTTGTTCATTTGCGTATTCCAGAAAACCGTGTTGTAACTGTGCAACATCATTAATGGAAAAGCGCTGCGTGTTATGAGCGTTCAGTTGCGAAGTAGCTTCTTTAATGCGCAGGTTACCAATGGGGGACATGCAGGCGTGGGTTAGTAACGCATAATTCTGCTCAAACTCGCTGCGTCTACTGACATTGAGGTAATTAAGCCACCAGTCCCGAGACTTCCCTACCGGCAGCAAATCGTCAAGTAATGCAGGCCAGCTTTCGTAATCGATAGGTGTCATCGTGACGGGGGCATTAACACTACAAGCCCAGCAGTCTGTCATGCCGTAGCTGTGCACGTCCTTAATGTATTGTGGAAGATAAGCTAAGGTAACACCACTTGCCATCTGTTCACCGGCAAAGCTGATGTTGGCAGCGTCCCACCATTTTCCTTCGTTAAATAGCTGAAGTGTTACGTTTTTCATTAGTATCCGGCAGTTTGTTGCTGTAATTTGGTAAGAATAGCTCATGAATCGGAATCAATCTACCGTTATTTTGTTGTTTATCGATCTTTTTCGGAATCAAACTGCTGTAGTCTGACGTTCACATACATGGCATCAGGCTGCACCATAGGTTAAACTAGTGGCATGTTTTTACTGGCCGGGAATTTCAACCTATGACGCTAAAAGTCACGCTGTGCGATGACTCGAAAATGGCGCGGAAACAGCTGCTGCGCACGCTGCCGGATGACTGGGACGCTGAGGTGCACCAGGCGGAACACGGTGAGCAAGCGCTTACTTGTGTGCGTGAAGGGCGTGCTGAAATCCTGTTTCTGGATTTGAACATGCCGGTAAAAGACGGCTACGAAACCCTGAAGGCCATAAAAGAAGAGCAGTTAGAAACTCTGGTCATAGTGGTGTCCGGCGATATTCAGCCAGAGGCGCAAAAACGGGTGCAGGCGTTGGGTGCCATGGCGTTCGTGAAAAAGCCGATGAAAGCCGAAGACGTACAAACTCTGCTGCAGCAGTTTGGCCTCTACCAGCCGGCTGGTGGACAACTAAAAGTTGCTGACCAGCAAACCCAGGCGCCTGCTAACCCGCTGGATGTTTACCGCGAAGTGTCAAACGTTGCCATGGGTCAGGCTGGCGATCACTTAGCCCGCGTGCTGGACACCTTTATTGAACTGCCGGTGCCTAACGTCAATTTCATTGCGCCTTCTGAACTGCACATGGCCATAGAGTCCATCGACGCGAAACAGCAAGTGGCGGCAGTGAGTCAGGGGTTTTCCGGTAGTGGTATTTTAGGCGAGGCCCTAACGCTTTTTAATGAAGCGGCTATTGACGACATTGGTCAGTTATTAGGCGCGAAGCTGGGCGAAAGCGGCTCGGTGAAGCAGCAACGTATTGAGTCGTTAATGGACGTGGCCTCTATTTTATCCTCTGCCTGCTTAAACGGCTTAGGTCAGCAGCTGCATGTGGAATTTGCGGCATCGCAGCCGGTACTACTCGGTGAGAACCAGCCTATGCAGGAGTTACTGAAACATGGTGAAAAACGCTGGCAGAAAATTCTGGCCATAGAAATTGGCTACACCTTGCCAGAGCATAAACTGGCGTTTGATCTCTTGCTGCTGTTCCCGGCCGACGCTGTGAAAATTCTCGATCAGCAGCTGGCACACTGGCTGCAAAGCGAAGAGGATGACCAATGATAGACGATATGGACGAGCTGCACAGCAAGCTGAGCATTCTGGGCGCCATTGACGTAGGCATTGTGGTGGTCGATAACGACAACAACATTCAGATGTGGAACGAGTTTATGCAGAACCACAGCGGCCTGCGGCCCAGCGAAGTGCGCGACAAAAATTTATTTCGCTGCTGCCCGGGTATCGATCAGGCTTGGTTCCAGCGGAAAATAGACCGCGTGCGGCAATTAAACTCGCGGGTGTTTATTACCTGGCAACAGCGTCCTTATGTGTTTCGTTTTCGGCACAGCCGCCCCATAAGCGGGCAGAGCGAATGGATGTACCAAAACGTAACCCTAATTCCGCTTAAGAACCCGCGTGGTGAAGTGCATCAGGTGGGCATTATTATCTACGATGTGAGTGAACAACCCAGTCATGAGTGAAGTATCCGATCAGCGTTTTGGTGGTGTCAGTCGTGTTTACGGACAACGGGCACTTAGCCATTTTCAGCAGTTACATATTGTGGTCGCCGGACTTGGCGGCGTAGGCTCGTGGGCATTGGAAGCTCTGGCACGCACCGGTATTGGCAAGCTGACCCTCATTGACCTGGACGACGTGTGCACCACCAACATTAACCGCCAGTTACCGGCTACCGATGACACTATTGGGCAGCTCAAAACAGAAGTGCTGGCGCAGCGGGTAAAAGCTATTAACCCTAACTGCGAGGTTAAGGTTATTGATGACTTTTTATTGCCCGAGAACTTCGAAGAGTATTTAACCGGCGCCGATGCTGTGCTGGACGCCATAGACAGCGTCAATACTAAAGCCGCCTTAGTAGCCTGGTGTAAACGCCGCAAGTTACGCCTGGTGGTGTGCGGCGGTGCAGGTGGGCAGATAGACCCGGGCATGATCCGCGTGGGTGACTTAGCCAAAGCCAAGCAGGATCCGCTACTGGCGAAAGTGCGTTCGCAACTGCGCCGTGATTATGGTTTTTCCAAGAACCCCAAGCGCAAATGGGGTGTCGACTGTGTCTATTCCGAAGAGCAACTGCGCTACCCGGTTATTTCCGGTGAGCAGGAAGGCGAAGTGACGCTGCAAAAACCAGGCTCCGGCTCCATGCGTATGGACTGCAGCTCCGGCTTTGGCGCTGCCATGGTTGTTACCTGTAGCTTTGCCATGCAAGCCACCGCTGTTTTGTTGAAAAAAGTGTAATTTGTCGATGAGCGCGCCCGACGGTTATGGGAACTACTGCGGAGGTGTGCAGCGCCAAGGATGGCGCTGCCCAAGCCCTACAGGGATGTATTTACGGGCGTCCTCCGCAGTAGCTCCTATAACCTCAGCGCTCGCTCACGCCTTCAATAACCCTTAACTTCAGGGTTTTGGCGACCTGATACAGGCCGTTGCTGCGCGAGGGGCTTAGGGCGTTGTCCAAACCTTCGGCGCGGTAAAAGGCGTCAATGTCGAAGGCGGCTATTTCCGCTACCGAGCAGCCGTCCAGCCGTTGTTGCAGCAGCGCCAGTAGCCCGCGCACAATGCGCGACTCCGAATCAAAGCGAATCACCACCGCTTGTGGGTCAGAAGTATCCAGCCACAGCCATACCTTCGCCTCGCAGCCACCCACCAGATGATCGTCATCACGACATTCTGCCGGATATTCTGGTAGACTTTTGGCTTGTTGAACTAAGTGACGAAAAAGCTGTTCCCAGCTGGTCATGTAAACTCTCCCTTACGGCAATAGAGTTTTATTCTCCCATAACTTGTGAGATCGACGCCAGTCTAGGATAATGACAGCACAATAAAGACCAACATTCAGAACATTCCAGAAAAAGGAAGACAACATGAAGATACTTGTCGCGGTTAAGCGCGTCATTGACTACAACGTCAAGGTGCGTGTTAAACCAGATCAGTCCGATGTCGATTTGGCGAACGTCAAAATGGCACTTAACCCATTCTGCGAAATTGCCGTAGAAGAAGCCGTACGCCTGAAAGAAGCTGGCACAGCAGACGAAGTCGTTGTGGTTTCTATTGGCCCTAAAGCGGTACAGGAACAATTACGTACTGCGCTGGCACTTGGTGCCGACCGCGCCATTCAGGTTGAAACCGACGACATGCCGGACTCTTTATCTGCCGCCAAAATTTTAAAAGGCGTGGTAGAGAAAGAAGAGCCGGACATGGTTATTCTGGGTAAACAGTCTATCGACTCAGACAACAACCAAACTGGCCAAATGCTGGGTGCCTTAACCGGTATGCCACAGGGTACTTTCGCGTCTAAAGTGGAAGTAGGCGACGGTTTTGTGAACGTCACCCGTGAAATTGACGGTGGTCTGCAAACCGTTAAATTGAACCTGCCGGCTATTGTCACTACCGACCTGCGTCTGAACGAACCGCGTTATGCTTCGCTGCCAAACATCATGAAAGCCAAGCGTAAGCCGCTGGAAACCACAAGCCCGGACGAACTGGGTGTGGAAGTTAAGCGCACTATTAAGCTGCTGAAAGTTGAAACGCCTGCGGAACGTAGCGCCGGTGTGAAAGTAGCTGACGTAGATGAGCTGGTCGACAAACTGAAAAACGAGGCGAAAGTATTATGAGCATCTTAGTGGTAGCAGAACACGACAATAACGCAGTTGACCCTTCAACGCTGAAAACGTTAGCCGCTGCACAGAAAATCGGTGGCGACATCGAGGTATTGGTTGCCGGTAAAGGGTGCTCAACCGTTGCTGAAAATGTGGCAAAAGCCGACGGCGTGAAAAAAGTCATGCTGGCAGACAACGAAGCTTACGAGCATCAGCTGGCCGAAAACATCAGTGAGCTGGTTGCCGACTTAGGCAAAAACTACAGCCATATTCTGGCTCCGGCCACAACCACCGGTAAAAACTTCATGCCGCGTGTTGCTGCGTTATTAGACGTCGCACAGGTATCTGACATTATCTCGGTAGAAAGCGACGACACTTTTAAGCGTCCAATTTACGCGGGTAATGCCATTGCCACTGTGCAGTCAGAAGACAAAATTAAAGTCATTACCGTTCGTGCAACGGCGTTCGATGCTGTCGCAGAAGAAGGCGGTAGTGGCGACGTTGAAAACATCGACTCGGTATTTAACAACGACAAGTCAGAGTTCGTCGGCGAGCAGCTGGCAGAGTCTGAGCGTCCTGACCTGACATCGGCAGAAATCGTTATTTCTGGTGGTCGTGGTATGCAGAACGGCGAAAACTTCCACCTGCTGGAAGACGTAGCTGACAAACTGGGCGCTGCAGTAGGTGCATCACGCGCCGCGGTAGACGCTGGTTTCGTACCAAACGACATGCAGGTTGGTCAAACCGGTAAAATTGTTGCGCCGCAGCTTTATATTGCTGTCGGCATTAGTGGTGCTATCCAGCACTTAGCCGGTATGAAAGACTCTAAAGTCATTGTTGCCATCAACAAAGACGAAGAAGCTCCAATCTTCCAGGTGGCGGACTACGGTTTAGTGGCCGATTTGTTCGACGTATTACCGGAATTAAACAGCAAACTGTAATATTTGCTGAACCTTTGTAACATTCTAAATTCGCTGCTGGCGTTCCATTTTCAGCGTCAGTAGCGACATTTTCCCGCATTTTTTCCAACAACTTGTTATATTTTCGTGTTCATACACTTGCATATTTTTAACTCATCGGACATGATTCAGACATAACCGCCAAACAAGTTTAAAGGATTAGGTGGCTCACAATGAAAAGAAGAACAACTATGCTAAAAAAACTTCCTCTGGCTACGGCCATTGCACTGAGCTTTGCGGCATCAGGCCAGGCTGCTGACTTCGAAGTCGGCGATTACGAAATTAAATTCGACTCTATTCTGTCTTACGGTGCCTCATGGCGTATGGAAGATCAGGCCAACCACCTGATGCATCCGGGCAACCGTGCAGGCGGAACCGCACAGTCAAGCGTCGGTGACGACGGCAACCTAAACTTCGACAAAGGTGATTTAGTATCATCCGTGGTCAAAGGTGTGCATGACTTAAGCATTGATGGCGGAAGCCACGGTGCCTTTATTCGTTTCAATTATTGGTACGATCACGTTGTTTCTGAAGAGAACATGGCGCATGGTCACCCGGGTAACAACTACTACCCGGACACCAAACTGAACGACAGCGTATTCGACGACTACTCTCAAGGTAAAGGTGTTGAATTACTGGATGCCTTTGTCTACGCCAACTTTGACTTAGGCGATATGCCAGCCAGCGTTCGCTTAGGGCGTCAGGTATTAAGCTGGGGTGAAAGCACATTCGTCTTTAACGGCATTAACGACATTAACCCGCTGGATGTAAACGCGGCACGTCGTCCGGGCGCAGAAATTAAAGAAGCCCTGCTGCCGGTTGGCATGTTGAGCACCAGTATTGGCTTAACCAATACCTTAAACTTAGAAGCTTTTTATCAGTATGAGTGGGACAACACTAAACTGGACGGCTGTGGTACTTACTTCTCAAGTGTTGATATCATCGGCGGCCCTGGCTGCGGTAAAGTGACACTGAACCCACAGTTAGTACCGGGTGACCCGAGCAGCTACTTAAGTGACTTCGAGTCGGTACAAGCTGGCGCTTATATTGGCAGCAACCCTATGCTGGAAGCTTCAGACAGTGGCCAGTGGGGTGCTAACCTGCGCTACTACTCAATGGACTTGGACACAGAATTTGGTGTTTACTACCTGAATCTGCACAACAATACGCCAATTATTTCGGCGTACAACTGGACAGTGGACCCGCGTCCATTCCAGCAAGCAGCAGGTGCCGCAGGTCAACAGCTGGGCTATACCTGGTCAACGCCTAACGGCTATCCGGTAGACGGACCTCGTCTGGTTATCGAATACCCGGAAGACACCGAAGTTTATGGCTTCAGTTTTAGCACCAATTTAGGCCTTTGGTCTGTTGGTGGTGAGTACAGCTATCGAGACGGTGTGCCGGTACAAATCAATACCACCGAAATTTTAACCGCCGGTTTGCGTCCAAACGTGCCTAGCACCTTTGCTGACCGTGTTAACAACGCCGAGCTGGGTGAATTAGCTCACGGCTACGACCGTATGGACGTAAGTCAGGCGCAGGTCAGTTTTGTGCGCTTTGTTGACCGTCTGTGGGGCTCGGACCGCATGACCTTTGTGGGTGAAATTGCCACTAACCAGGTACATGACCTGCCAGGCCTGAACGAGCAGCGCTACGGTCGTTTACCTCTATTTGGTAAGTGCCTGAGTGCAGAAGACACGGGTGCACCGGTCGATATGAACTGCGACGGTTTTGTGACCTCAAACTCGTGGGGCTACCGTACCCGCTTCCAGTTTGAATACAAAGACGTTTGGCAGGGCTGGGGTTTAACGCCTGTGGTTCAGTTTAACCACGACGTTAGCGGTTACTCACCAAACAGCAACTTTATTGAAGACCGTAAGTCGCTGGGCGTTAACTTAGTAGCGGATTACCTGTCTACTTATAAAGTGAGCCTTGGTTACACCACCTTCACCGGCGGTGACTACGATGCGACCACTGACCGTGACTATGCGTCAGTCAGCTTCTCTTACGCGTTCTAATACATTGATTCACACCGTGAATCACGATAAAACCGTCTCTACCGAGGCGGTTTTTTATTTTCCGGGGGAACAACAATGAAAAAATTGATAATTGCGGCAGCCGCACTGGCCTTGTCAGGCACAGCAGCAGCCCAGGAAAAGTTCGAGTTAGAAGACGTATTCACGCTGGAATACGCATCCTCGCCGACCATCCACCCCAGTGGTGAATGGACCGTGTTTGTGCGTCAGTCCATGGACATTAACAATGACCGTAAAGTGGGCCGTTTATGGGCCAGCCTGCCCGACGGCGACATTCGTCCGTTAACCGGTGAACAGGGCAGCGAAAGCCAGCCGGTTTGGTCACCCAGTGGTGATCGCCTGGCCTATGTCTCTACCGAAACTGGTTCACCGCAGGTACACATTTACTGGGTAGACTCCGGTGACAGCGCGGCAGTAACACAGCTGACACAAGCACCGTCAGGCTTAAGCTGGTCACCCGACGGCAGTCAAATTGCGTTTTCCATGTTTACGCCAAAATCGAAGCCGGCTCCGGTCAGCTTACCGGGCAAACCCGAAGGCGCTAACTGGACTGAAGCACCTAAGTACGTCGACAAAGACAACTACCGCTTCGACGGTGGTGGCTACGCAAGAGACGGCCATCAGCAAATTTACGTTATGCCAGCAACCGGTGGCTCGCCGCGTCAGTTAACCGACGACGAATTTAATCACGGCGGACAGCTGGCCTGGTCACCGGACAGCAAGCACATTTTCTTTTCGGCGAACCGTCGCGACGACGCTTTCCGCCAGCCGGTTAACAGCGAAATTTACCGTCTGACCTTAAGCAGCAAAGAAGTTTCAGCCGTTACCGACCGCGACGGGCCTGATGGCTCGCCAAAAGTGTCGCCAGACGGGGAAAAAATTGCCTTTACCGGTTACGACGACACCAAAATGAGCTTTCAGGCGGCTAAACTCTATGTCATGGCGTTGGACGGTTCAAATGTACAAGTGCTGGCTGACGATTTAGACCGCAGCGTTACCGGGTTTTCCTGGGACACAGACAGCCAGGGCATTTATTTCACCTACGACAATAATGGCGTTGGCCAGTTGGCACGTACCAACCTAAACGGCGAATACAAGAACCTGACCGACCGCGTTGGTGGGTTGTCGTACAGTCGGCCATACGGCGGTGGTGATTTTAGTGTCGCCAAAGGTGACCGCATTGCCTTTACCATTTCTAACCCGATGCGTCCGGCCGAGCTGGCACTATGGGACAGCGGCGACGTTCAGCAGGTAACTCGCCTGAACGAAGACGCTTTAGGCCACAAGCAATTAGCCAAAGTGGAAGAAATTAACTACAAATCCAGTGTTGACGGTATCGACTTACAAGGCTGGATTGCTTACCCGCCGGGCTTCGACAAAGACAAAGAGTACCCGTTAATGCTGGAAATTCACGGTGGTCCGCATACCAATTATGGTCCGCGTTTCGCTGCTGAAATTCAGTTATTTGCTGCGGCAGGCTACGTGGTGCTGTACACCAACCCGCGCGGCAGTACCAGCTATGGTTCAGACTTTGCTAACGAAATTCATCACAACTACCCAAGCAACGACTACAACGACTTAATGGACGGCGTAGACGCGGTTATCGACAAAGGCTTTATTAACGAAGACGAGCTGTTTGTCACTGGTGGCAGTGGCGGTGGTGTACTAACCGCCTGGATAGTCGGCCATACGGACCGCTTCAAAGCGGCAGTGGTAGCCAAGCCGGTTATTAACTGGTACAGCTTTGTGTTAACCGCCGATATGTACAACTTCTTCTATCAGTACTGGTTCCCGGGCATGCCATGGGACAACCTGGAACATTACATGAAATATTCGCCTATCAGCTACGTGGGTAATGTGACTACGCCAACCATGCTGCTGACCGGTGAAAACGACTACAGAACGCCCATGTCAGAAACCGAGCAGTATTATCAGGCACTGAAACTGGAAGGCGTGGAAACCGCCATGGTCCGCATTCAGGATTCAGGCCACGGTATTTACGCGCGGCCCAGCAACTTAATGAACAAAGTTGCTTATATCCTGCATTGGTTTGATAAATATCGTTAGGGGCTAAAGCTCCGACTTCTCAACATCGTCGCCGCGCTTACGTCGGTAAGCGCGTTCATACAACTTGGCTTCGGTCAGGAAAAAGTGAAAGGCGTCGATGTTGGCTTTAATAAAGCCGCGCCATCCGGCTAAAAACATGCGGCGAATAAAGTAAAACTTAATAAACATTAATGGGAATATCAGCAATACACGCGCAAGGCTGCAGTGCCTGCCGCGTTCTTCCCGTTGTTTTGCCTTTAACAGCGAATACTTGTTCAGTTTGTCCATATACCCGTGGGCAGAATCATAACCGTAGTGCTTAACATCAATGGGTAAGTGCACCAGAGGCGGCTCTACCTCAATATGCTCATGCACTTTGGTGGACGTATTCCACTGCGACTTCGACTTACGATACACCCGGCGAAAGCGATGATGCCGATGGTAGGGCAGCGAATGCCCCATAAAAATGTCGTCGTGCGCCAGGTAAATACCGTTAATATCGCCTTTGGCAATACGTTGCTGTATTTGCTCAAAAGCGCCGTCCGGCAGTACTTCATCGCCGTCTAAGTTGATCACCCAGTCGTTACGGCATAGCTCTAAGGCAAAAGCCTTTTGTCTGGCGTAACCTAACCAGTCCTGATGAATAATGCGGGCACCGTGCTTTTCGGCAATGCTGAGCGTGTCGTCGGTCGAGCCCGAATCCACCAGTACAATTTCATCAGCGCCTTTTACACTGGCCAATACTTCGTCCAGGTGGCGACCTTCGTTTAACGTAATTAAGTAAACACTGACTTTAGGTAACTGACTTTGCTCAGACATAGGTAACCTTGCGCATCTTTAGTTGAGAATCAGGATCATATCGTTTTATCATACAAAGGTGAAATGCATGTAACCTGACATTTATGTCAGGTGAGATGCGGTTCCTGACGTAAACGTCAGGCTACAAAAGGAATAACTCAATGCCCTGGAGTACTCTCCTAGCTGAAGAAAAGCAAAAGCCGTATTTTCAAGAACTGTGGCAACGCGTTGAACAAGCGCGTCAGCAAAGCGTGGTGTACCCACCAAAAGAAGACGTATTCAACGCACTCAAGCTGACAGAGCCCGAGAACATTAAAGTGGTTATTCTAGGGCAGGACCCATACCACGGGCCCGGCCAGGCACACGGTTTAAGCTTTTCAGTGCCCGAAGGCGTTAAGTTTCCGCCCTCGCTGCGCAATATGTTCAAAGCCATAGCTATAGACTACCCCGACACCGTATTGCCAAAACATGGTGACTTAACCAGCTGGGCAGAGCAGGGTGTGTTATTGCTCAATACTGTTCTGACCGTAGAGCAGGGCAAAGCACACAGTCACGCCAGCTGGGGCTGGGAAACCTTTACCGATACCGTTATTAGTAAAGTGTCTGAGGCCACCGAGCATGTGGTGTTTTTACTGTGGGGCTCGCACGCACAAAAGAAAATACCGCTAATAGACGGCAACAAGCACTGCATACTGACCGCGCCGCACCCGTCGCCCTTGTCAGCGCACCGCGGTTTTTTCGACGCCAACCATTTTCGTAAAGCCAACGATTATTTGCAGCAGCATGGGCGACAGCCAATTAAGTGGGCGTAACGATATCGCCGTACCGCTCGCGAATCTTGGCTGTCAGTGCAGCACGCGCATCGGGCTCCCCATGAATTAACCGTATACGCTTAACCGGTTCTTCAGTGGCGTCAATAAAGTCCAGCAGCTCCTGCTGGTCGGCGTGAGCGGAGTAACCGCCCAGGGTGTAAATGCCCGCTTTAATCCAAATGCGCTGATGGTCGAGTTCCACATAGCCGCCCTCTGGGCCGTAAGTTTGAATATCGCGCCCCGGGGTACCGGTGGCCTGGTAGCCGACAAACAACACATCGGTGCGCGGGTCGGGCAGCAAGGCTTTTAGGTAGTTCAGCATACGCCCGCCGGTACACATACCACTGGCGGCAATCACAATGCAGGGGTCGCCGCTGCTTTTTAAATAATTGACCACGCGCTCGTGGTCGCTGTGGCCGTCTACCGTCATCATGCGGTCGAAGTTCAGCGGGTGCCGGTCTTCTTCTACCCGAGCCAATGCCTCTTCGTCCCACAGTGCCTTCATGGCTCGATACTGCTGAGTAAACTGCGCTGCCAGTGGGGAATCTAAAATAACCGTCATTTTGTGCCATACGGGGTCTGCCACGCCGGTCTCCGCCTCACGAGCCCGTGCCTTATGAATAATGTCTTCTAACTCGTACAAAAGCTCCTGCGTACGGCCAATACTAAACGCAGGAATAAGAATAGTGCCTTTGTTTTCTACGCAACGCTCTACCACCGACTTCAACCGCTGTGCGCGATCAGCCCGTGACTCATGGTTTTTGTCGCCGTAGGTACTTTCCAACAACAGAAAATCAGCGCGCTCCATAGGCGTTGGGTCGGGCAGCAACGGCGTGTTTTTACAACCTAAGTCACCAGAAAAGACCACACGGTAGTGAGTATTCACATTTTCAATTTCAACATAAGAAGAGCCCAGAATATGGCCGGCCTGACGAAAGCGCAGTTTAAAAGGCTCAGCAGCAAACTCGGCGGGCAGCTCAAGCCAGTCATCGTATTCCACCGGTTGTAGCTGGCGCCGCAGCCGGGCAATAACTGCGTCGATAATTTCAGCGTTACGGGTTAAACCAACCTTTAAGGCGTCTTCAATAACCAGCGGCAGTAACAGCGCAGTGGCCTTGGTGCAATAAATAGGGCCGTTGAAACCGGCAATAAGCAACCATGGTATACGGCCTACGTGGTCAATGTGGCAGTGGGTTACGAGCAATGCCTGTACCTTGCTTATGTCAAAGTCTATTTCTTGGGCGCTGGCATCGGTACCCGAACCCGAGGTTTCAGCGCCCTGAAACAAGCCGCAGTCAATAAGTAGTGAGTGGTTACTGTCTAATAAAAGCTCGTGGCAAGAGCCCGTAACCCCTTCAAATGCACCGTGGTGAATGACGTCCATGTGTTGGTTCTCTGTGTTGCTTTTTCATATGTAGCCTGACATTTATGTCAGGTGAGATACTGTTCCTGACATAAATGTCAGGCTACAAATTGAGATTACACAAACCTTATGAAAACCGCCATAGGACAAAAGGGTGAAAAATGAAAGGAACCAACCGCTCAAAATATCGTCAAAAGTTTGCAATAAAGCCTTTGTAGCACAAGGGCTGCATGCGGTATCATACGCGCTTGATCAAAATTCAGTGAAGTATAAATACAACAAAATAACAGCACCATCGGTCTGTGGGAGCCGCACCCCCACGGGCGGTAGCGTGCCCAACCGTTGCATTCAGGGTTAAAAGCTAATGAAAATTGCAGTAGCAGGTACAGGATACGTTGGTTTATCCAATGCGGTTCTCCTTGCCCAAAAAAATAATGTCATTGCTGTCGACATAGACGAAGAAAAAGTCGAAAAAATCAATAATAAACAGTCACCTATTGTCGATAAAGAAATTCAGCAATTTTTAGCAGAAAAGCCGCTTAACCTTACCGCCACCACACAAGCCGAAAGCGCCTACAAAAACGCTGACTTCGTTATTATTGCCACCCCCACCGACTACGACCCGCAAACCAATTACTTCAACACCAAAACCGTTGAAAGCGTTATAAGTCAAGTAATAGAAGCCAACCCAAATGCCGTTATGGTCATTAAGTCGACCATTCCGGTGGGGTATACACAGTCGTTAAAAGAAAAGTTCGGTACCAATAACATTCTGTTTTCGCCAGAGTTCCTGCGCGAAGGCAAAGCTTTATACGACAACCTGCATCCGTCACGCATTATAGTCGGCGAACGTTCAGAGCGCGCAGAAACTTTTGCCAATTTGCTTAAGCAAGGCGCAGAAAAGCAAGACATTGAAACACTCTTTACCGACAGCACTGAAGCAGAAGCTATTAAGCTGTTTGCTAATACCTATCTGGCAATGCGCGTGGCTTATTTTAATGAGCTGGACACCTACGCCGAAGTACACGGCTTAGACACCAAACAAATTATTGAAGGCGTGTGTTTAGACCCGCGCATAGGCTCGCACTACAATAACCCCAGTTTTGGTTACGGCGGTTATTGCCTGCCAAAAGACACCAAGCAACTCCTTGCTAACTACGACGACGTACCGCAAACAATGATTAAATCAATTGTGGACGCCAACCGTACCCGTAAGGACTTCATTGCTGAGCAAATTATAGAAAAACAACCTAAAGTAGTGGGTGTGTACCGTTTGGTCATGAAGTCGGGGTCAGATAACTTCAGGGCATCGGCCATTCAGGGAGTTATGAAGCGCATTAAAGCTAAAGGCATAGAGGTTGTGGTGTATGAGCCAGAGCTACACGAAGAACGCTTTTATAATTCGAGGGTTATTAATAGCCTGGAAGAATTCAAAGCCGTGTCGGAAGTTATACTCAGTAACAGATTGGCAGACGACTTAAAAGACGTGCAAGCTAAGGTGTATACGCGCGATCTTTTTAATAACGATTAGCCACAACAACGACTAACTTATAAGAAAAGCTATGACACAAGAAAACAAGCAAAACCCAAATAACCAGCCGCCTGCTCCATACGGGCCAGGGCAATACCCACCCAACCATTATAATGCCCGGTACCAGCAAGACGACGAAATAGACCTACGCGAATTGTTTGGCATTATCTGGGAAGGTAAATGGTGGATTATTGCTATTACCTTTGTGTTTGCCGTGGCGTCTGTAATTTATTCGTTAAGCTTGCCAAATATTTATAAAGCAGAGGCGACATTGGCACCGACCGAAGAGGCGCAAGGCCAGGGTTTTGGTGAAGAACTTGGTGGCCTGGCAAGCTTGGCCGGTATTAGTATGGGTAAGCAGCAAGTTGATAAAGTGACTATGGCGATGGAAATATTGCAGTCTCGCCAGTTTATTAAGAACTTTGTGGAAAAACACAATATTCTGCCCGAGATAATGGCGGTTAAAGAGTGGCATCAAACCAGCGGCGAGCTGCTTTTTAACGAAGATATTTATAACCATGAAACAACTGAATGGATTAGGGAAGTTGAACCCTCTAAGCAGCCTGAGCCCAGTAGTTGGGAGTACGTAAAAGTGTTTCGGGAAAGTATTCTAATGGTAGAAAAAAGCAGTTCTACGCCCGGTTTGATCAACATTGCTGTTAATCACCAGTCTCCGGTTGTTGCTCACCGCTGGGTGAAGTGGTTAATAGAAGATATTAACAACCATATGCGTCAGCGTGACATTAACGAAGCTGAGCGCAGCATGGAATACTTAAAAGAAGAGCTGGGTGAGACGAGTTTAAGCAGTATGCAACAAGTATTCTATCAGCTGATAGAAAAGCAAACACAAACCATAATGCTGGCGAATGTGCGGCCTGAGTATATTTTCCAGGTTCTAGACCCAGCTGTAGTGCCGGAACAAAAAGATGCGCCATCGCGCGCCTTAATTTGTATTATCGGTACCTTCTTAGGCGGCTTCTTATCGTTGTTAGTTATATTTATTCGTCACTTAATTCGCTCAAGCAAAAGTAAAACTGATGCTTAATGTAGCCTGACGCTATCCTTCTATTTAAAAAAGCAGTTACCCAAAACCATGTTCAAACGCCTAAAAACATTATTCAAGCTTCTAACCTCTGAACAACGCAAGCGACTGGTAAAACTACAGTTTCTGGTTGTTCTCATGGCTTTCGCTGAAGTGGCTGGAGTTGCAGCTATTGGCCCTTTTATGGCGTTGGTGGGTGATATAACCTTGTTACAAGGCGATGGTAAGCTTGCCCAACTGTATACGTTAAGTGGTTTTGAAAACCCTCGGGACTTTCTATTTTGGTTAGGCATCGCTGTGTTGATTGCGTTAACTGGCGCAGCTGCGGTGTCAATGTTTACTACTTGGCGGTTGTCAATGTATGCGGCACAAGTAGGTGCTGAAATCTCAAGTCGATTGTATAAATATTATATGCAACAGGCCTGGCTTTTTCATGCCAGTGGTAGTAGTAGTGAATTAACTAACAGAATTTCACAGGAGTCTAATCGTATAACAAATCTTGTTATACAGCCTTTAATGCAAATGAATGCGAAAGGTGTTTTGGCAATAGTAATGGCGACAGCTATTTTCATTTTCAACCCTTTCGTAGCATTGATAGGTCTGCTGGTTTTTGGGTTAGCTTACATAGTGCTGTATAAAACGGTTCGTAAACGCCTGAGTAGTAATGGCATTGATATTTCTAGATCTAATCAACAACGATTTAAATTAATGAATGAGGGCTTCGGCGGGATTAAAGACACGCTACTACTTGGGCGTCAAGCTGAATTCAATCAACTCTTTGATAAGTCAAGTAAGGTGCTAGGTCGAGCTCAAGGTGTTACAAGAGCTTTATCTCAAGCTCCGCGCTATGCAATGGAACTTGTTGCCTTTGGGGCCGTGATATTTTTAGTTCTTTATTTACTGTCTGCTTATAACGGTAATCTTGGAAATATTCTGCCGGTTCTCTCGGTATATGCGTTAGCAGGGTTTAAATTACTTCCGGCCTTCCAGCAAATGTATACGAGCCTGGCCCAAGTTAAAGGTAATATTTCATCTTTCGATAGTATCGAAGAGGATTTAGCTGCCAGCCAAAATATTGAAAATATAAAACCCTCCTTCGAGGCCGGTAAACTTTCACCGAAAAAACTAATTAAGTTAGATAATGTCAGCTTTAATTACCCGGATAAAGAAGAAATAGCGCTAGACGGACTTACGCTGGATATACCTGTAAATCAGGTGATAGGCTTGGTGGGCGCATCAGGCTCGGGTAAGTCAACAGCTATAGACATTTTATTAGGACTAATAGAACCTCAACGTGGTGCTTTAATAGTTGATGGAGAAGAGGTTAAAAGCCAGAAAGAAAGAGCTTGGCAAAACAACGTGGGTTTTGTTCCTCAAGCCATATTTTTAGCCGATTCGAGTATTCGAGAAAATATTGCTTTTGGAATTCCTTTCGAAGAAATTGATGAAAATCGAGTAGTTCGAGCGGCTGAAATGGCGCACCTAGACGAATTACTTGAACGTTTACCTGAAGGTTTGGATACTCGGGTTGGTGAACGAGGTATTCAATTGTCTGGTGGCCAACGGCAGAGAATCGGTATAGCTCGTGCATTATATGACGATGCAGAAGTTTTAGTATTGGATGAAGCAACGAGCGCGTTAGATGGTATTACTGAAAAGCTCGTAATGGATGCTATTCATGACTTTTCGGGTAAAAAAACAATCATTATGATTGCTCATCGTTTAGCAACAGTGAAAAAATGCGACTGCATTTATTTATTAGATAACGGCAAAGTTATAGATAAAGGCAAGTACGAAGACTTGGTTTCCAGAAGTGATATGTTTCAGGAAATGGCGAGGCACGCTTAATTGATACATAAGGGCAAGAAATGCTAAGTAACTCAACAATATTAGTCACAGGTGGTACTGGCTCTTTTGGTCATAAATTTATTCCTATGACCTTAGAAAAGTACAACCCAAAAAAAATCATCATTTTCTCCCGAGATGAGATGAAGCAATGGGAAATGGCGAAGCTGTTCCCGAATGATGATCGCCTCAGATTTTTTATAGGTGATGTAAGAGATAAAGATCGCTTGTACCGCGCTCTCGATGGTGTGGATTATGTCGTTCATGCCGCAGCCACCAAAATTGTGCCTACCGCAGAATACAATCCGTTTGAGTGTGTAAAAACCAACATTCACGGCGCGATGAACGTGATTGACGCCGCCATCGATAAAAACATCAAAGGCGTAGTGGCGCTGTCTACCGACAAAGCAAGCAGCCCGGTGAACCTGTACGGCGCGACCAAACTGGCGTCCGATAAATTATTCGTAGCCGGGAATTCTTACGCCGGTGGTCATAAAACCAAGTTTTCGGTGGTGCGTTATGGCAATGTGATGGGTTCCCGTGGTTCGGTTATTCCGTTCTTTATGTCGATTAAAGATACCGGAAAGCTTCCTATTACCGATGATCGCATGACACGCTTTATGATTTCGCTAGAGGAAGGGGTAGAGCTGGTCTGGCATGCCTTTGAGGATATGGTCGGCGGTGAAATTTATGTGAAGAAAATTCCGTCGATGAAAGTAACGGACGTTGCCCGTGTTGTGGCTCCCGAAGCCGATCAGGAAGTAGTGGGTATACGCCCCGGCGAGAAACTGCATGAGCAAATGATTGGCTTTGAAGATGCACCTTATACCTATGAATACCCAGAGCATTTTAAAATTCTGCCGGCGATTCATGACTGGGATAAAGACGCCAACCGCATTAAAGACGGTAAAAAAGTCTCGGAAGGGTTTATCTACTCCAGTGATAATAACCAGGAGTGGATGACTGACGAGCAGTTACAAAGCTGGCTGAATAGCAACTACGAACAGATTGGAAAAATCTGATGATACCCTACGGAAAACAAGACATTCAGCAGAGTGATATTGATGCCGTTGTTGAAGTATTAAGCTCTGACTTTTTAACTCAGGGTCCTAAAGTTCCCACGTTTGAATCGGCGATTGCTGAAAAAGTCGGAGCGAAACACGCATTGGCGGTTAACAGTGCCACCTCGGCGCTGCATATTGCCTGTTTAGCGCTGGGTTTAGGCGAAGGTGACTGGTTGTGGACTACGCCGGTTACTTTTGTTGCCTCGGCAAATTGCGGTTTGTACTGCGGGGCGCAGGTAGATTTTGTCGATATTGACCCGAAAACCTATAACCTTAGTGTCAGTGCGTTGGAGCGTAAGCTTGAAAAAGCGAGTTCTGAGAAGCGGTTACCTAAAGTACTGGTTGTTGTGCACTTGTGCGGTCAACCCTGTGAGATGGAAGCCATTAAGGCCCTGGCAGATAAATATGGCGTTAAGGTGATTGAAGATGCCTCGCACGCCATTGGTGGTCAGTATCAAAACGATTATATTGGTAACGGACGTTACAGCGACATTACTGTATTCAGTTTTCATCCAGTGAAAATTATTACCTCGGCAGAAGGCGGGATGGCGCTGACTAACAGCGACGAGCTAGCCGGTAAAATGAACTTACTAAGAAGCCACGGCATTACACGAGAGCCGGGTTTAATGACCGGCGAACCGGACGGCCCCTGGTACTATCAGCAGGTTGCTCTGGGCTTTAATTACCGAATGACCGAGCTTCAGGCCGCACTAGGCTTAAGCCAGTTAGAACGTCTTGACGAATACGTTTCGCGACGACACGACATAGCGGAGCGCTATAATCAGCTGTTCCAAGATTTGCCGGTCACTTTGCCGTGGCAGCATCCGGATAGTTATTCCGGCCTACATCTGTATGTTATTCGCTTAAATTTGGCAGATATATCGGTTAGCCACCAAGAGGTTTTTGAGTCATTACGAGAGCAGGGCATTGGTGTGAATCTGCATTATATTCCGGTTCATACCCAGCCCTATTACCAACAGTTCGGGTTTAAAGCGGAAGATTTTTCGGAAGCGATGGCTTATTACTGTGAGGCTATCAGCCTGCCGATGTACCCGAATTTAACCGATGATGAGCAAAACAAGGTGCTTGAAGCGCTTAAGAAGGCTTTAGAGCTATGAAAATAGCGGTAATTCCGGCGCGTGGAGGCAGTAAGCGCATTCCGCGTAAGAATATAAAGGAGTTTTGCGGTCAGCCGATGATAGCCTGGACCATTGAAGCGGCTAAGACCAGCGGCTGTTTCGATGCAGTAATTGTTTCTACCGACGACGATGAAATAGCGGACGTTGCTCGACAATATGGTGCGGAAGTGCCGTTTAAACGTCCGGCTAACCTGGCCGATGACAACACCCCTACGATTCCGGTAATAAAGCACGCAGTTCAGTGGTATGAAGCACACATTAAACCTGTTGATTTTGTCTGTTGTTTGTACGCCACAGCGCCGTTTTTGGATGCGGAAGGCATAAAGCGCGGATTATCATTTTTGCAGGACAGTGGTGCGGACTACGCCTTTTCGGTGACAAGCTATGCCTTTCCGATTCAGCGCGCGCTGCGTATGAGCGACAGCGGTCGGGTGAGCATGTTTCAGCCGGAACACTTCACCACCCGCTCACAGGATTTAGAGGAAGCCTGGCATGACGCCGGGCAATTTTACTGGGGCACAAGCAGCGCCTGGATGACAGAAAAACTGTTGTTTTCTGAGCAGTCGATCGCCGTACCCCTACCTCGCCATCGTGTACAGGACATCGACACTCCGGAAGACTGGACTCGGGCCGAATGGCTGTTCAAAGCCCTTCAGGAAGACGAATGAAGATTGTATTCCGGGTTGATGCCTCGTTAGAAATGGGGGCCGGGCATGTGATGCGCTGCTTAACACTGTCGGATGCGCTAAAGCGGCTTGGACATGAATGTACCTTTATTTCGCGCCACCAACCCGGCGAGTTAACCGAACTGATTAAGCAGCGGCAGCATGCGATTTATACATTACCTGAGTGCGCAGAGTCCACGAACCAAACTCTGGCTCACAGCAACTGGCTTAAAGGCGGACAAAAGCGCGATGTTGAGCAAAGCGCTGACGCTTTGCAAAGAATACAGCCTGACTGGCTGGTGGTTGACCATTACGGTATTGATCAAATCTGGGAACGGTCAGCGCGGCAATACGTATGCCATATTCTGGTGATTGATGATTTAGCCGACCGAGAGCACGACTGCGATATTCTGCTGGACCAGAACTTAGATAGGAGTGAAGAGGCATATCAGTCACTCCTGCCAGAGAACTGCGTAATTTTAACGGGCCGCCATTATGCCTTGCTGCGTCCAGAATTCGCGGATTATCGGGAGCTCAGTCTTGAGTACCGAAAAGGAACAACTCAAATTGACAGGGTGCTCATCACGATGGGCGGCGTAGATAAAGATAACTATACAGAGAAAGCACTTCGGGCGCTGGAGTTGAGTGATTTAGGTGATAATACGCAGGTAAAAGTTGTTTTAGGCCAGAAAGCACCTTGGCTTACTCAGATCAAGCAGCAGGCCGCAAACAGTCGTCTCAATGTGGATGTTCTTAGCAGTGTGGCCAACATGGCAGAGCTTATGAGTCAATCTGACTTAGCTGTCGGCGCGGCTGGCAGTACTTCCTGGGAGCGTTGTTGTCTGGGGTTACCGACGATCATGTGTGTGTTGGCTGACAATCAGCAGTTTATAGCCGAAGCACTCGTGCAATACGGTGCGGCAATTATTGCTTCAGATTCTGTCGAAGAAATTAGTTCACAAATTAATAACTTGAGTCAGGCGCCCGGCTTGCTACAAAAGATGTCTGAGCAAGCAGCATTACTTGTTGACGGAAAGGGCGCACACCGGGTTGTTAATGAAATGGGAATGCTAGTATGAAAATTACTGTATTGTGTAGCAATCATAACCACCCCATTGTTGGACGACTCAAACAATGGTGCAAAGAACAACCACATGATATCGAATTGCTTTACTCTGCGTCTCAACTTAACCATGGCGACATTCTGTTTTTAGTTTCATGCTCTGAGCTCATTAACGAACCTCAGCGGAAAGGTTATCAACACGCGTTGGTATTGCACGCAAGTGATTTGCCTAAAGGTCGGGGATGGAGCCCATATATATGGGAACTACTAGATGGTGCAGAGACGATTACTGTGAGCCTTTTAGAAGCAAGCGAGCCAGTAGATTCAGGTCGCATCTGGGCCAAGGAATCGTTTCATGTCGGAAAAGACTGGTTGTGGGATGAAATCAATGACGCGCTGTTCGATGCTGAGCTGAGACTGATGAACTTCGCCGTGCAAAACATGAAAACGATCGAACCAGAGATACAGAATGAAAATGAGAGTGTTAGCTATTATCCTAAACGCACTCCGAAAGACAGCGAGCTTGATATTGATAAGTCGCTGAAAGAACAATTCGATTTAATCAGAGTATGTGATCCTGAACGTTACCCTGCAACATTCAGGATTCACGGGAACACCTATAAAATGATAGTGGAGAAGACCGATGACTAAGCAAATTATCACCATTGACGGTCGCGAAATATCTCAAGGTACAAGTCCTTATATTATTGCTGAAATGTCAGCCAATCATAATGGTGATATTGAGAATGCTTTTAAGATCATATCTGAAGCGAAACGGGCTGGTGCGGACGCACTAAAAATTCAGACATATAGACCGGACACCATCACACTGAATTCGGACAATCCTGATTTTATGATTAACGACGGTTTATGGAAAGGGCATACACTGTATCAGCTTTACGAATGGGCACATACGCCATGGGAGTGGCATGAAGCCTTGTTTGAGCATGCTCGTAAAGAAGATATAACGATTTTCAGTTCTCCTTTTGATAATACTGCCGTGGATTTATTGGAGGATTTAAACGCTCCCGCCTATAAAATCGCGTCTTTTGAAGCGGTGGATCTGGCTTTAATTGAATATGTAGCAAGTACAGGGAAGCCAATGATCATCTCGACTGGCATGGCAGACGCAGAAGAAATACAGGAAGCAATCGATGCTGCCAGAGGAGCGGGATGCAAAGAGCTGGCTATTCTGCATTGTGTCAGTGGTTACCCTGCCCCTGCGGAAGATTATAATCTCAAAACCCTGGTTGATATGAAGAAACGTTACGGTGTTCTGACTGGTTTATCCGACCATACACTGGATAACACAACAGCCATTGTGAGTGCTGCACTTGGCGCGTCAATTATCGAGAAACATTTTACACTGGACAGAAATGGTGGTGGGCCGGATGACAGCTTTTCGCTAGAGCCGGCTGAGCTCGCTGCGTTGTGCCGTGACACGAAAACGGCTAAGAAATCCTTGGGCCAAGTCGATTATGGACGAAAATCGAGTGAGCTGGGTAACGTAAAATTTCGTCGTTCTCTGTATTTTGTGAAAGATATGAAGGCAGGAGATATTATCACAGAAGAATGCATCCGTAGTGTCCGGCCCGGTTATGGAGTAGCTCCGAAACATCTAAAATTTCTAATAGGAAAGCAGTTAAAGGAATCTGTGAGAGCGAACGAGCCGGTAAACAATAACCACTTATAAATAATATAATTTTAAGTTTTAATTATAATTAAATTAAGATGCTTCTAGGTTAATTTCTAATATGAAAAATGGAAGAGCATTTTTATGAAAAAAGTAGTATTTAGTTTTGCTAGAATGCCAGATGAGCTATTCATAAAAATGAATAACGAATTATTAGAATTAGGCTATGAGATAGTTGCTATAGCCTCGCACTCTTACAATACTGAGATAGAGAAAAAAACTAAGTCTAAAATAAGCTGGTATGGTTGGAATTCTTTTAACAATGGAAATTTTTGGGAAAGTAATCTCAATTACCCTTTATTTAAAAAGATAGTTGGCTCTAAATATTCTACAATATTACCTATGTTTGAAAGGTATGGACCTTTTAATACAGGAACTATGGATGTGGAATTACGGATGTTGCACGATTTCTGTATTGCAGAATCTATAATAAAAAGTCATAGGCCCGATGTTATACTATTTTCCAAACAACCAGAGAGTGGGCTAGAATATTTTCTTTACTTATTAGCTAAAAATTATTCAATAGAAGTCCGACTAACTAGATTTGGGTTGTTTACTCATTCTAGAGTGGTTACAGACGATATTGAAAGTTCAGTTGTAGGAGCTAATGGAGAGATAAATAAGAGTGTCTATAAACTTACTTTAGATAAAAGAAAATCTTCTGTTTTAACTGAAAAGTACGTAGAAAAAATATCTAATTTAGATGAAAGCTATATTCCGCCGTATGAAAAGAACAAAGTAAAGGGAATTACACTACTAAAAACCGTTTCAGGAATGCTAAAATCGATCGTAACTCCTAGAAGTTTTTTAAGCTACCTTATAAAAGGTAATTCCGGACCTATTTTTAAGCGAAGATTATATAAAAAATATATAAATAGGATATCAAAGGTTCCCTTTCTGAGTTCTTCCTCAGTTTACTTTCCTCTTCATTACCAACCTGAGTTAACAACGATGCCTTTAGGCAATGACTATGTTAATCAAATAAAGGCTATTAAATTACTTTCAGATAAATTGCCAGATGACGTGACTATATATGTCAAAGAACATCCAAGTATTTTCTCCGAAAGTAGTAAAGTCAATAAAGCGTTCAGGCCTTATAATTATTACGAATGGCTGACAAGAATACCAAAAGTTAAATTGCTTGATTTTTCAGTATCATCTTTACGGCTTCAACTTGAGACTAAGGCGACAGCTTGCATAACAGGTAGTGCTGGCTTGGAATCGATGCTTAGGGGGAAACCGGTAATTTTCTTTGGCCAAGCTGCTTATGAAAATGCACCGGGTGTTTATAAATTTGAGGATCTTCCTGAAAATTTAGAGCTTGATGAACTGCTACTTTCGAAACAAGAAAGTTCAGAAAAAATTAATTCGTTTGTAAATGCTTTTGAATCTGTGAGTTATAAATTCGAAGAACCTCCTACTGCTGCAGGCCCCCTGTCCGATTGGATGCAAAAGAGCTATGTTGTAGCTCTTTTAGATTCATTCAAAAGTAAATAGCTTGCAAGTTAATATTAAAGGAATATGGCTACATTCTTATGGTTAAAGTAATTAATTGGAATCCTAGGGAAAAACTCTTTAAAAGAAGTAGGCTATTTAGAGTAAAAAGACTAAAACGTGTTAATAATTTCGGTGATTTGATTGGACCATTAGTGGTGCAAAAAATTCTAGAGCGGAATGGAATAACTGCTAACAAAACCTTAGTTTTCAAAAAAAGGCTCTTAACCGTAGGGTCCATCCTTCATTTCGCAAAAAGTGGAGATACAATTTGGGGAACAGGAAGAAATGGGAAAATACCTTATACTCTACATAAGTTTAAAGAATTAGACGTTAGAGCTGTAAGAGGACCTTTAACACACGAATTCTTAGTTAAAAAGAAAATTTATAGTCCGGAAATATTTGGTGATCCAGCTTTGTTGCTACCGATATTATTTGATGATCTTAAAATAATATCTAACAATAAAAAGTATGATTTAACTATTATACCAAACTTAAATGATTTAGAACTTTTTGAGAAATACGAAGAAAATTTAATTGATCCTTGTGGAGACTTTTATTCGATTGTTGAACGTATAGCACAAAGTAATTTTGTAGTCGGTTCTTCTTTACACGCAATTGTTGTAGCCGAAAGTTTAGGTATACCAGCAAGATTAGTTCAAGGAAATTCGGAGCCTTCGTTTAAATACGAAGATTATTATTTGGGTACTGGTAGATCGAGTTATAAGCCGGCTAAAAATATAATGTCGGCTATGGAGATGGGAGGGGAAACGAAGTTAACCTTCGATTCAGATAAGCTTATTAACTCTTTTCCTTTCGATATTTATTAGTCTATTGAGTAACCTTTACAAGTAGATTTTTATATAGTATATCAGTAGGTAAGCATGATTAATAATGTTGAAGTAGTCTATTTCCCGAGTGATGGTGGTACTAATAGATATGTGGCAATCAATAAAGAAATAATTTGTAAATTAGATGGTTTTTATTTAAATGAAGATGTTAACCTTCGTGATTTTTTTCTGTTCACAGCATTTTTTAAAAGACGATTCAGAAATAGTATCGTAGTAGTAAATTGGCTGGAAAACTTTTTGAAATCTAAATCTGGGAGACTATCTTCTATCGGATCTTTAAAATATTTTCTTGCAATATTTTTAATAAAACTTCATGGTGCTAAACTAGTTTATGTTCGTCATAATTTTTATCCACATGGGATGGAATCTTCATCTGCTAAATTAGCAATGAGAATTACTGATCTTGGACAAAAGCTCTCAGATAAAAAAGTTTCGTTATCTCCTCATTTAGAAAAATCCGGTTATTTATACCTGCCTCACCCGTTATATAATAACGAGCTATCTGGTGAGTATTTATTGAATAGCGATAGCTATTATGTGATATTCGGCCGGATTGAACGGTATAAAAATATAGAAAAAGTTATAAAAGAATGGACTTCTGATAAGAAGTTAGTTATTGCCGGCTCATCTGAAGATAGTCGATATCTTTCTGAAATAGAAGTATTATCTGAAAATAAAAATATTCGAATTATTCCAAGGGCTTTATCAGATTCAGAAGCTGAGCAACTTATTAAAAATTCGTCAGGACTAATAATTTCGCATTCTAACTCTAATACTATCGTAAGCGGAAGCTTCTTTTTTGGAGCTAGCTGTGGAGCCTATATTTTGGCTCTTGAAACAGATTTTGTAAACTTTTTACTTAAAGATAATCAGTATGAAGGATTAATAGTCGTATCCTCAATAAATGAGTTAACTAACAAAATTGATAAGCTTGAGCGATTACAACTTAGATTAACACCTTCACAATTGAATCATCAGGCAAGATTGAATTTTGGTTTTTCAAAAGTCGCGGCTAGTTGGTCCAAAATTCTATCATTCTAGTTGTTTTTATGGGAAAAGGTTTGTCCTATGAATTTCCGAAAACATGTATATTTAAGTCTTTAAATGTCATGTGCCTGTTTCAAAAAGCTCAATACGAACTTTAATCTCTAAATAATTATTCTGAAAATATTGTGACCCAGTATTCTTAATGCTTATTCACTTGAGCAAGAGGGAAAAATATGATTTTACCGGTAATTATGGCTGGCGGCACCGGCAGCCGTTTATGGCCATTGTCTCGAGCGTTGTATCCGAAGCAATTTTTGAAGCTTAACGGCTCGGGTACTATGTTGCAAAATACTGTTAAGCGCTTAGAAGGGCTGGACTGTGTCGAGCCGATGCTAATCTGTAACGAAGAGCATCGGTTTATTGCTGCTGAGCAGTTGCGCGAACTAGGTGAGCTCAATCGTAATATCATTTTGGAGCCAGTTGGTCGCAATACGGCTCCTGCGATTGCGTTAGCAGCGTTCACTGCTGTTAGCCAAGGAAGTGACCCAGTGATGTTGGTTTTAGCCGCAGATCATCTCATCCAAGACGAAGGAGCTTTTCGTGATTCGATTAGTAGAGCACTGCCATTCGCCGAACAAGGTAAGTTAGTTACTTTTGGTATTGTTCCGACACACCCAGAAACCGGATATGGTTACATTGAACGCGGTATTGAACAGGATAAATATGGCTTTGATGTAGCACGTTTTGTGGAAAAGCCCGATGAGAATACTGCCCAGGAATACGTAGACAGCGGAAAGTTTTATTGGAATAGCGGTATGTTTATGTTCAAAGCCAGCCGGTATTTAGAGGAGTTAAAAGCTCACCGACCGGATATTTATGAAGCTTGTGAGCAGGCTATGAGAGAAGTGAACAGCGATCTTGATTTTGTGCGAGTGAATAAAGAGGCCTTTTTAAACTGTCCTGATGAGTCTATCGACTACGCAGTGATGGAAAGGACAAAAGACGCCGTTGTTATGCCTATGGATGCGGGATGGAGTGACGTTGGTTCGTGGTCATCTCTGTGGGATGTCAGTGAAAAAGATAATAGCGGTAACGTGCATCATGGAGATGTAATGTCGTACAACTCGAACAATAATTATGTTTTTGCGGAAACTGGCATGGTTGCCACCGTAGGTATTGATGACGTAGTCGTAGTACAAACCAAAGATGCGGTATTGGTGGTTAAAAAGGACCAAGTTCAGGACGTTAAGCGAGTTGTCGAGACACTTAAAAAAGGCAAACGGAGTGAATATCAATTACACCGGGAGGTTTATCGTCCTTGGGGCAAGTACGATTGTATCGACAATGGAGCTCGCTATCAGGTCAAACGTATTACTGTTAAACCTGGTGAAAAGCTTTCAATTCAAATGCATCATCACAGAGCTGAGCACTGGGTTGTGGTGTCAGGTACAGCCAATGTCACTATTGACGATAAAACATCAATGATTACTGAGAATGAATCGGTTTATATTCCTATAGGAAGTGTTCATACATTGGAAAACCCAGGTAAAATTCCGCTTGATCTAATTGAGGTTCAAAGTGGCGCTTATCTAGGTGAGGATGACATCGTTCGATTTGAAGATTGGTACGGGCGAGCTTAGGTTAAATGAAAGTATAATGATTGAATTAACTTGTTTTAAAGCCTACGATATTCGCGGGCAATTGGGTACAGAGCTTAACGAGGATATCGCTTACCGCATCGGCCGCGCATATGGTGAGTTTTTAAAACCGAAAACTATTGTCGTGGGTGGTGATGTACGCTTAACGTCGGATGAGCTAAAAATAGCTCTATCTAATGGCCTGCGTGACATGGGTGTCGACGTGTTGGATATAGGCCTTTCTGGTACGGAAGAAATTTACTTTGCGACGTCCCATTTAGGTGTTGATGGCGGTGTAGAAGTTACAGCTAGCCATAATCCTTTGGACTATAACGGCATGAAGTTGGTGCGCGAAGGTTCACGACCTATTAGTGGTGACACAGGCTTAAAAGACATACAAAAGTTGGCTGAAGACAATAATTTTTCCCCCGTTAGTGCAAGCAAGCGTGGATCTTATGAGCGAGTAAACGTTTTGGATGCTTATATAGCGCATTTATTGACATATATTGACGTTACAAAGCTTAAGCCGCTGAAATTAGTAGTTAACTCAGGTAACGGCGCTGCAGGTCATGTTGTGGATGCACTGGAAACTAAGTTTCAGGAACTTTCAGTGCCTGTCCAAATTTTTAAAGTTCATAATGAACCTGATGGAAACTTCCCTAATGGCATCCCCAATCCTCTACTGCCGGAAAATCGCCAAGATACTATTGATGAAATTATAAAACATAGCGCCGATATCGGCATAGCATTTGATGGTGATTTTGATCGCTGCTTTATGTTTGACCACGAAGGTGGATTTATCGAAGGGTATTACATTGTTGGTTTGCTTGCGCAAGCTTTTCTAAAAAAAGAAGCTGGCGCTAAAATAATTCACGACCCTAGGCTAACTTGGAACACCATAAACTTGGTAAAACAAGCTGGCGGTGTGCCGATTATGTCCAAAACTGGCCATGCATTTATTAAAGAACGTATGCGAAAAGAGGATGCGGTTTACGGTGGAGAAATGAGTGCACACCATTATTTCCGTGATTTCTTCTATTGTGATAGTGGTATGATACCTTGGCTTTTAATTGTTGAGTTAGTTTCTCAAAAAAATAAATCTTTAAGAGATTTGGTTAAGGAAGCTATGGTCGCTTATCCTTCTTCAGGGGAGATTAATAGTGAACTACTTGATGCGGAATCGAAAATCAAAGAAGTCTATGAATACTACAAATTAGCGGCGAAGCAGATTGACTGTACAGACGGGATTAGCATGGAATTTGAATATTGGCGATTTAACTTGAGAAGTTCAAATACAGAACCTACCGTAAGACTAAATGTAGAAAGTCGAAATAATAGAAAATTGATGGAGGAAAAGAAACTAGAAATTCTAAGTATTCTTCGAACTTAAGTTCCGGTTTAATATAATTCACTGTTTAAATATCCAGTCACCATAGAGCTATAAGTTAATAAGGTAATAAAGTTTTTGTTAATTTCTAAAGTAAATATTTTAAAATTCAATTTGATTTTAATTTTTATATTTAACTTCTTCTTCCCTACATTTAATAACTTCATTGGCAACACTGGCAGTGCGGGATTCGCGCTAATGTCGATGATATTTATGCTGTGGTTGTTTTTTACTTTGTGGTATCTTCTAAAGCAGAAAGATTTTAAAGTGTCATTATTTTTAGTTTTGGCTTTTATTTTTTTTAACTTTTATGCGCTTCAAATCTCTCTTTCTGGTGTGGTTAATACGGAAATAGTTTCATCTGATATTTTTGAAATTATTCGTCCAATTAATTACTTTTTAATGGCGTCAGTTGGATATCTTTACTTCAAATTAAAAGTTGTTAACTTAGATGAGTTAATAAAGATAATATCTTATTGTGTATTTTTCACAGCGTTACTAAGTTCTGTGAGTCTTTTGCTCTTTGACTCTTTGGGTAGTTTATTAATGTCTTTTTACGCTAAAGAGTCACTGATAGACTCGCGGCGGTTCGCTGGAACTTTTAATAACCCTTATGACTTCGCATTCATGTTTTCTCTATCTTATTCTTATTTTTTGTGCCTTTTCATAATAAATGGGGGCTGGAAAAAGTTAGTATATATTTTTGTTCTTTTAACTGCGCTACTATTTAGTCAAAGTAAGTCAGGTTTCGGTGTTTTTTTAATTTCTACCTTTTTAATTTCAACTTTAACGCCGTTTTTCCTTAGTGGAGAGAATGTTAAGAAAAGCATGGTTAGAGTGCGCCTCGCTTGCATTTATATTTTAACGATATTTTTAATTTTGTTATTTTTTATATATCTATCCGAGTCGTTTTCTTATTTATATAATGGAATTATTAGATTATTTGAAGCTGGAGGGGATACTTCAACTAAAATTAGAATACAGCAATTCCTATTTTATCTAGAGTTGGCTGAAATGCATCCTGGAAGAGCGATCATTGGCTTTGGTTCAAGTAAAGGTGAAGATTGGCTTTTTGAATCACTTTATTCTTTATACTTATTTCGCTATGGCATCTTTGGATTTGTGCTGATATTTGCTTTGGCATTAGCGCCACTGATCTTAATTTTTATTTCTATATTTCAACGCAAAAAGCTCTGTAGTGAACCGATGAAACTGGTTTTGGCTATCTTTTTTGTTTCACTTTTTTTTACGGCTTTAGGAAATAACGTTATTGATCAAAACAGACTGTCATTTCCATTTTTTATTGTTGTTGGGTTCATTTTTTCTTCATTTAGTTCAAAAGTGCGAAGAGTTAACTTACTCGGCTCGTATGCTGCTAAGTAAGTTTATATAGAAGAGTGATTACATGCTACGTTTTAACTATACAGCCCTAGAATTTTGCGTTGACGCTTTATTAATTACTCTGGATGTTGGCATATGACTCGAAAAAAGAAAGTGGTTTTGCTCTCTAATATGTCGTACCTTCCTGAGTTCGGCGGCGTTGAAAATTCTCTAAGGTTTTTGTCAAATGAGTACAGACGGATGGGGTATATACCTCTAGTTTTTTCCGGGCAAAGCAGAATAAAGCCTAGACGTAGAGTTTCTAAAATTGGTTCATCTGTTGTTTTCTCTGTTGATTTCCGCCCTTCATCATATCTGTTGTTTAACTTTGTTTACTTTCCTTTTGCTTGGTTGTCGACACTAAAAAGGGTCCTTTTTATTAAACGAAGATATAAGGTTGATGCAGTTATTGTCAGGAATCAGTTTATGTGCTTGTTTTTGAACTTTCTTTTTAGAAGAACAATTTTCTTGGCTCCAGGGTTTAATTACGTCCAAAGCTCATCAAAGCTTAAATCTAACGACTTTTCTATTGGTACGAGAATAAAATTTATTTTGAATGTGTCATTAGATTATGTTGCCATTTTTACAAGTACGCGAATTGGGTTATTTTCTGAGAATATGGTTGAACAGCTGCACAGAATAATACCTAAATTTATTAAAAAGCGGGTTAAGGATAAGGTTTTTATAACTAAGCCAGGAGTAGACTTCGGCAAGTTCACTAAAACTAGTTCTTTGGAAAAGGAAGCCCTCAAGTCCGGCTTGGGGTTTTCGAGCAGTGATTTTGTAATTCTTTGTGTTGGCAGATTTGTTCAAGCTAAAGGTTTCCATATCGCTATACAGAGCTTAGCGCACTTAAGACATATTCCTTATATTAAGTTACTTCTGGTTGGTGACGGGCCTATGTTTGATGAATATCGGGAGTTAGCCGAAAGCTTGGGTTTGAGTCATAGAGTCTCGTTTTTGGGGTCGGTAACAGACACTTCTACCTATTATCAGCTATCTGATATGTTTTTAATGAGCTCAATTTATGAGCCTTTAGGGCAAACTATTCTTGAAGCCGCAGCATCATCACTTCCGATAGTAGCTTTCGACTCAGATGCAAACGAGGTTACATCGGCGACGTCCGAGTTGCTAGGTAGTGCATATTTTAAAGTAGCTCAAATTAATCCTCAAAGCCTCGCTTTGGTACTTGAGCATGCCTACAGTCTAGACGACTCGCAAATGAAACTCCGAGGTGAGATGTGTCGTAACAAGATAATCAAGTATACTTGGCGGAACCTGTCTATTACACTTTTGGATAAGTCTTGAAGTAAAGGTTATATCTTTCCGATTTATTTTTGAGCTTTTGTTCTAAAGGGGCGTTTCAATAGTGGCAGCGAAGCACAAAAAAAAAGTTAGTATTATAATTCCTGCATTTAACGCAGAGAATACAATCAGAAGAGCTATACTTTCCGTAATGGAGCAAACTTACCTCGACTGGCAACTCATCGTTGTTGATGATGGCTCTTCAGATAGTACAGTACAAGTGGTATCCGAATTTCTCCAGTACTCAAATATTCAACTTATTGTCAATAAAGAAAATTCTGGTGTATCTTCAGCTAGAAATTTAGGTCTAGATGTTTCGGAGTCTGAATTTGTAGCTTTTTTAGATAGTGATGACTATTGGAGTAATAATAAACTTGAAAAGCAGCTTGAAGTTGCAACAAGTCATCCGAGTGCGATCATACATTCCTATTACTATAGAAAATCAGCGAATGGAAAGTGTTTGGGTTTAATAGAAGCTCCCAATATATGTGGCTATAATGAGTTGCTAAGCCGAAACGTAATAGGGCTGTCAACAGCCTTGGTCTCGAGAGAAGTTATTGGCGACACGCGCTTTGAGAACATCGGGCATGAAGATTTTGCGTTTTGGTTAGATCTACTAAGAAAACCTGACACATATACTTACTGCGTTAAACGTCCATTAGCTACTTACTTAGTTCATGATTCATCTCTTTCATCGAATAAGCTAAAAGCCGCTTTTTGGATGATGAAGATACTTTTTATTAGAGAAAAACTATCTTTTATTCGTGCGACTTCTTGTTTTATTAACTATGCTTTGTCTGGATTTTTTGGGCGAAAATAAAACGCAATTAATATGCAAGCCTTGACTCTTTTCACTTTAATGGTATCGATTTATGACAGGAAATACAGAATCAATCACAGTGATTGTTCCAGTATATATTGGTTCTGATTTATCAAGTTTTCGCACTTCCATACGGAGTTTGCTGAATCAAAGCAGGCAACCGGATGAGCTGGTCATAGTTTTGGATGGTCCTATAAAAGAGATATGTTGGACTTATATTGTAGAGTCCTTAGTTTTAAACAAGTTACCTTTTAGCGTAAAATTAGTTTGTTGTTTGAATAATAAGGGGCCTGGTTACGCTAGAAACTTAGCTGCTTCTATCTCCTCTTCTATTTGGCTAGCTATTCATGATGCAGACGATAGATATGCGCGTAACAGACTAGAGGTTCAATTGGACTTCCCAGACTTTGCTAGACACTTTTAACAGTTACAATGTAACTCAAACTAGAGGTGTTTATGAGCAAAGGCAAACGGTATACCGAAGAATTTAAAATTGAAGCCGTCAAGCAGGTCACCGAG
>Ga0208772_100056_pt1 | contig 52298 bp, 65 predicted proteins | sample AntDeeMetVIREN14_FD_184782 | JGI IMG/M metagenome (GOLD analysis project Ga0208772, IMG submission 184782) | Saline lake microbial communities from Deep Lake, Antarctica, in enrichment culture - Antarctic Deep Lake Metagenome VIREN14 (SPAdes)... ... | reverse complement strand
CAGCGGACGAGATATTTTCGGATGGGAAGACGCGAACGATCAGCAAGTAGAGCGCGACCTCTTCTTGGAGGTTGCGGAGACGATGGAAAGAGCGTTTGACAAAACGCAGGTGGAGGCGTAAGAATGCCCCGGGGAATGGGCGAGCGGTTCGAGGGTCCCTCAGACGAGGTGGAAGAGGAGGACACGGTCGCAGATGAGGAGACCACAGAGACGTCGGAGGAATCGGAAGGACTGAGTGGTGAGACGGCGGCGACCGAGGATCGATCAGATCAGCAGAGAACCACATCCACGACCGATACTGATTCGTCTACCAGTGAGGCAGGGAAGACAGATGACGAACCGCTGAACATTCGCGAAGATTGGGATTCAGCCACGATATACGTTGAACCGGAGCAAAGTGAGGACATCGAGATCACGTTCACTCGCCTGAAAAAGCAGCTCAAACGCGAGGACATCACGCTGGAGAAAAACAAGCACTTCTACCGTGGGGTTTTCGAGGTGGCGTTCGGCGAGCACCAGGAGGAAACGAAGGAGAAGATTCGCGAACTCGCCAAACAAGACGTCGATCAGTGAGTCACTGATTCACTGAATCTTGAATGTTGTGAGGGGTTCCCGCCACCGATATGTGATTCTCAGTATCTACCCTCCTCTCCCTTTTGAAGACAATATACCGTCACTCACGATATTATCCAGGCATTGGGTGAAGTTGAGACTGGCTCTCTCATTGCATACGGTCTTCGACTTCCTTGTGGTCGAGCCTGGCGGTAGCCATCGCATCATCTGCCATCAGACAGATGACTATTAGGTCCGTCCCCTCAAGCAGGGGTCGTCATCGTCCTCATGCTCCTCCTCTCTGTTCCTGTCAGTCGTGCGCAAGTGTTATCGACAGTTCACTCGTCCTCTCTGTCGACCACGATCCCTCAGCCTCCTGTTCAGCGCTCACCCACGAAAGCCGAGTAACCGTAGTCCGTTCAGCGAGACGAGGACTGTCGAGCCTTCGTGACCGATCACTGCGAGTGGAAGTGGGATACCTCGGAGAAGGATCGTGCCAACCATGAGTGCAATCGCGCCGAAAGCGATGGCGAGATTGATGGTGAGCGTCCGGCGGGTCCTGCGCCCGAGGCCGAGAACGTAGGGGATCTTGCTGAGGTCGTCGCCCATCAGTACCACGTCGGCCGTATCGAGGGCGACGTCGGTTCCTGCACCACCCATCGCGATACCGAGGGTTGCTGTCGCGAGGGCTGGCGCGTCGTTGACGCCGTCGCCGACCATCGCCACGTTCTCGTGTCGTTCGACCAGGCCTTCGATGGTCGCCACTTTCTCCTCCGGCAGGAGTTCAGCCTGGACTTCGTCGATGCCGACCTCGTCGGCGATGCGTTGTGCGACGCGCTCGTTGTCGCCCGTCAGCATGACGATATGCTCCACACCGAGCGCACGGAGGTCGTCGATCATCTCGGCAGCGTCAGGGCGAACGGTGTCGGTGAAGGCGAGCCACCCCAGTACAGTGACGTTGCCGCCATGCTCTCGGGCGACGAGGACGCTCGTTTTCCCCTCTGTCTCTAAGGTTTCGAGCCGGTTGAGGCCGGGTTCGAGCCCGTCGACTGATTCATCTCCGAGGACTGTCTTGAAGTAGCTCCGGTTCCCGATATGGATGGTTCCGTCGTCGACGTCGGCTCGAACCCCCTTCCCGGCGACCGACTGAAACCGTGCGGCGTCGGGTGTGTCGAGTGATCGTTCGTCTGCCGCCGCCACGGTCGCACGAGCGAGGTGATGCTCCGAACGGGCCTGCACTGCGGCCGCGAGCGAGAGGAGCGAGTCCTCGGTCAGTGTCTGCTCCGCCGTCCCGTCGCGGACGAATACGTCGGTCAGCTGCGTATCGCCTTGGGTGAGCGTTCCCGTCTTGTCGAACGCGACCGCGTCGATATTCGCCGCCGTCTCAACGTGTTCGCCGCCCTTGAACAGGACGCCCTGCCTGCCGCCGGAGGCGATTGCTGAGAGGACTGCCGCTGGCGTCGAGATGATGACCGCACACGGCGAGGCGGCGACCATCAGGGTCATCGCGCGGTAGAACGTCCCCGTGAACTCACTTCCGAGCGCGAGCGGAATCCCGATAGCCGCGATTGTGAGCGCGAACACGCCGAGGACGTATGGCTGTTCGAGGCGGTCGATGAGCCGCTGTGTCGGGGCCTTCTCGCTCTGGGCCTCTTCGACCATGGTGATGAGGCGACTTATCGCTGATTCGTGGGCCTGCCGAGTGACCTCGATTTCGAGGCTACCGCTCTCGTTGATTGTTCCGCCGAACACCTCGTCGCCAGGTTCCTTGGGGACGGGGACGGATTCGCCGGTGAGCGAGGCCTGGTCGACCGTTCCCTCGCCGGACGTGACTACGCCGTCGAGTGGAATTTTGTCGCCGGGCCGGACGACGAACACGTCACCGATGGCGACTTCGTCGATAGGAACCGTGACTTCTTCACCGCCGCGCAGGACCTGCGCTTCGTCCGGTCGCATCTCGACGAGCGACTTGATCGCCCGACGCGAGCGGCCGATTGCGTAGTGTTGGAGCGTGTTCGATAGCGAGAAGAGGAACAGAAGCATCGCACCCTCGAACGGGGCCCCGATAGAGAGCGCGCCGAGCGCGGCGACGATCATCAACAGGTCGATATCGACCGCGCGGTGGCGGAGCGTCTGGATAGCTCCCTTGAGCCCGTACCACCCGCCGAAGACGTACGCGACCCCATAGCCGGCCCAGAGTAGCAGTGGCGGGCCGCCCAGCAACCCTGTCGCCAGGCCTGTCACCATCCCGGCCAGCGTCAGACCGACGAACACTGCCTCCCGTCTGAGTTCCGAGCGAGAGGTCACCTCGTCGGGTGCCGTCTCGGACTCGTCCTGGATCGAGACGTCGCGGTCGCTGACTACGTTCCGAAGCTGTTCCACAGCGGTGACGCTTTCGTCGTAGGTGATCCGAACGGTCCCCGCTCGGAACGAGACGTCGACGTCGTGGACGCCGGGATTGTCCCGGAGGTGTCGTTCGAGTGCTCGCGCCCCCGCTTCGCCACGACCACCTCGTCGTTCGATCTGAACAGTACACGTCGATAGCGGGGGTGCTTCAGTAACGGTCACGCGATCTCTCCATACAGTGGGTGTTGATTTTGCATTGTCGATATGTCACTGGGTTCTCGTCTGACCGCACGCGAGCTCGGGTTCTCGACACTCTGGAGCGTACCTGTTCTTCTGGTCCGAGCAACTCAACTGACGATCGTCACCGGGATTCGTGCTCGGCGGGTGACTGTCTCGGCGACGCTGCCGAGGAGCGCACGGTTGAGGCCTGATCGGCCGTGACTGCCCATGACGATCTGATCGGTGTCGTGGTCGTCAGCGTATTCGAGGATCGCTCGTACCGGGTTGCCGACTTCCGTAACGGTATCGAGTTCGGTGTTCCGTTCCGCCGCGAGGTCCGTGGCCGTCGTGTGGATTCTGGTTGCTTCTTCTTTTGCATTCTCGTACCAGTCTTCGGCGACTGGTAAGCCGCCAGCCTCCACGTCTATAACCGAGCCGATCGGATTGATGACGTAAATCGCGGTGATGGGTGCGTCCGGGAAGGTCTCGATAGCGTACGTGAGCGCACGCTCTGAAAGCGGGGAGCCGTCGTAAGCGACGAGAACGTTGGCAGTCATAAGGAGAAGATTTGTTGCGTATTGAAATGAACGTACTGCTCCGTGGATAGTGCGACAAAGATTCGTGAGGGGAGAATCTTCAGAAGAGTTGGGTTGGGGAACATCACTCGTCCGGATTCGACGGTTGAACGCCAATCGTGTTGACAACCACTGCCCTCGGTTTGGTTGTATCGACCGCCGAGTAGTTCACATCGGACGCGTTCATCGCCTGAGGTCATGACCCTCGCTCAACTCCTCGAACAGTACGTCAGTCTCGGTATCTTCGTCCTCGCTACATGTCTGAGTGTACTCAGTTTCCTTGCGTGGCGACGGGAACGTGATAGTCGGATGCGAATTGTCACACTCGGGTACGTGATGTTCGCCGTCTACGGGCTCATCGTGTTTCTCGAGTACCCGCTGCTCCCGTATATCCCGTACGCGACGCTCGAATTGCTCGAACACGCGAGTGCAATCCTGATTCTCGGGGGCCTCCTGGCGTTCTTCGTCGCTCTCACGCGGGAACGTGTGTCGGATTCGTGTCCGGGTGTCCGCCATCTGTACTAGTTCAGCGCAACCTGTTCTGAGGTAAAACGTGTCCGTTTAGTATCGCTGCTTGGGAACGGACGAAACCACGATTCCGCATAGGTTGGGAATCCTCTGTCAGGCGCCGCGGATTCCCACCTGCGAGATTCCGTCGAAGGGGGTGATTTCTTATCCGTTCCCGACGAATGACGGTTGTGACGCAGCCAACCGGCCTTCTACAGTCCGCGGTCGATGGGTGGTCCGTAGAGGGGTCACTGCTGCTGCTCGCGGTCGCACTCGTCGCAGGCGTGGGAACGGGTATCCTATTCGTCGTCAGCGTCGTCGCGTACCGTCGGCGGAAAGGGGCACAGTACCGCCTGATCATCGCCGCGGTTGGGGTGCTGCTATTCCGATCGGTTGTGGGTACAGGGACGATCCTCGGGGTCGTTCCGATGCCGATTCACCATTTCCTCGAACACAGTCTTGACTTTTTGATCGCGGCGATCGTCCTCTATGCGGTGTATGCACACGCACCGGGAGCGGTCGGAAACGATGCCGCTTCGGATTGAACACCGGGGGTCAGTGACCCACGACTGAAGTCGTGGGCTTGTCAGTGGACTCCCCTTCTGCCGTCGAATCGACGGAGGCAATAAATTCGCCGTTCAGGTTCAGCGTCCCTGACGTTAGCGCACACTGACAGGGTGCGCCTCCACTCGAAGACTTCTGCCCCGAGCGGAGACGTTTCAATAGTTTTCGAGCAATGTTCTTGCTCGCGTTATAATCCGCGTTCAGCTCGTAGTCGCATTTTTGACACACGAACTGGTGTTTCGACCGCCGATTTGTCTCGTGGGTAAATCCGCACTTCGAACACCGCCGGCTCGTGTACGCCGGACTCACCTGCTCGATTCCAATATCGAGCATCTCGGCTTTGTACTCGACGTACTCGTACAAACGGCGGAACGCCCACACGTGGAAGCGCTTCGCACCGGCTATCCGATCACGTATATCGGTCAGGTTCTCGAACGCGACGTGCGTACACCCGTGGTCGCGAGCTTCGTCGAGAATCTGGTTCGAGGCACGATGGAGTTCGTCCTGTATCCAGCGGTGTTCGCGATCGTCCATCGACTGAATTGATAAGTGCGCCGACCGCGTCCCCGTCTGTTGCATCGATCCACGAGTTTTCTCGAATTCGCGGCGTCGATGGTTCATCTCGTCGGCGTTTCCGATGAATTCTCCCGTGGAAGTCACAGCAAGCGAGCCGTCCACGTTCAGATCGACGCCAAGGACTGTTCTGTGCTTGGCGTCAGAAGACACACCCGTGGACTGTTCGTGTTCGTCTGTGGTGCGGCGCATACGCGCGTGGAGGTAGAATGAGTCGGTCGAGCGGTCGTACTGAAGCGTGGACATCCGGAACTCGTAGTCCTCGTTCAGTAGGAACTCGCCGATCGGTGTTCCCGTGGGATCGTCGGGAATCACGTACTCACACTCGACACGCCCGTTTACCGTAGAAAGAGACACTTGATCGCGGTGGAACGTCGCGCTACGCTTGTCGTAAACGACGCTCCACGCGTCGAAGTGTGGTTGACTGGTGGTCTCGCCCTTTTTGAGTCGGGCGACACCGCTTTTCGTAGCCTCGATAGCGCGTCGAATCTCCTTTTGAACGAGGTTCGCAGTGAGTGCTGTTTCGTTGCGAAGGCGCTCGTAGAGCGCGTTCTCGGCTTGTTGCTTCGAGGTGACGCAGTACTCGTCGGGATGTCTCCACGCCCACGCTGCGGTGGTGTTCGCGCAGTGGAGAAACTGGTCTTTCGTCTGATGGAGGTCGTCGCACCGCTCGTCGGGCACGTCGAGTTTGACTTTGACGGTGCGGATCACATCCTCCATCTGTATCTCACATATTCATCCATTTATTTATCAATTCTACGGCTGGTAGTGGGGAGTCAGGTTGCTATCGCTCGTTGTATGTTGCGGGGAGTGTCGGATTCCTCCCACGGCTAAAGCCGTAGGCTTCCTCCTTGTTACTCTGTGAACCGGTCTGTCGACAATCGCACCAGACGGTACAAGCCGTCCGGCAACGAATCTCGCGTATGATCGAGCCGCTCCTCCGGATCGACGTTGCGCTGTTCGTCCTTATCGGCGTGTTCGGCGGCGCACACTGTATCGGGATGTGCGGGCCGCTCGTAACGATGTACTCGGAGCAGATGACGCCGCGTCCGGACGGTGGAACGGCGGACGTTCACGACGGGCGAGCCGGACACCTCACGACCTACGAGGTCCGACAACACTTCCTGTTCAACGTCGGCCGGGCGACGACGTACGCCGTCTTCGGGACCCTCTTCGGGGCGCTCGGCAGCGTCGTGTTTGTAACCGCCGACCAGCTCACCCCGGTCGCTGACCTCTTGCGAGGTACCGTCGGCCTCGCGGTCGGCGGCTTCATCGTGCTGACCGGGGTTCGGTACGTGATCGGCGGCAGCGGCGGCGACATTCGAATCCCAGGCGTCCAGCGCGTCACGTCGTGGCTCGCGGCGAGAGTCCACCGGCACGTGAACAGCCCGAGTGTCGTCGGCCTCGGGGCCGTTCATGCGTTACTTCCATGCCCGATGCTGTACCCCGCGTACCTGTTCGCCTTCGCGAGCGGCTCTCCGACGACGGGCGGGATCGCCCTCGGTGCTTTGGGTCTCGGTACGATTCCGGCCGTGTTCCTCTACGGAACGGTCATCCAGTCCATCGACGTTACACACCGACGTCGCGTCCACCGCTTACTCGGCGTCGTCTTCGTCGTACTGGGGTACGTGCTCGTCGCGCACGGACTGATGGCGCTCGGCGTTCATATTCCCCACCCGATGTTCCCGCACTATCAGCCGCTCGGGGGCGGAATGGGACACTAACAGAGGTGGATGCTCTCAGATAATCGATAGAGAGTAGGTCTCCTATCCGAGTGCGTTGAGGGAAACACAGTTCGACCTACCAAACCCCACGGGCTCTCACGCGGTCGCGACTCGTTTGAGGTCGTCGACGAGCCGTTCGATGTCGGTCTTTGGTCCCCGTGGGTACGCACGCTCGATGATCCCTCGCTTGTTGGCGAGAATGATGAGCCCGTAGTGCGGGAAGCGGTACTCCAGGTTCTCGATATCGTCGGCCGGTGTCTTCTCGATCTTCAGACCGAAGTGCTCGTCGTGTATCTCTTGGGCCCGCTCGTAGGTCTCCGGGCGGAGGAAGTGCCAGTTCCCCGCGTCGAGGTCGACGCCCTGCTGGCCGGCATACTCGCGGAGCGTTTCGGCGGTGTCGCGCTCGGGATCGAACGTGGTGGGGAGAAACGCGACTTGATCGCCGTACCCCGCCTCGGCGGCGGCTTCCTGCCCGCGACGGAGCCGGAGAATGAGGGCGGGACAGACCCCGTCCGGACAGTTCGTGTAAAAAGAGGTCCACAGCACCGCGCGCTCGCCCTCGAACTGTGCTGTCGAGATCTCCTCGTTGCGGATCGGATCGGGGACGGTGAACTCGGGCATCTCGTCGCCGTAGCTCGGGAACGATGCCTCGCTGAGATCTTGATCTGGGGGGCCGAGGATAGCACCCTCGGCGCCGGGGTCACCGAGCACACCGAGACAGCCGGCAGTGCCGGCGACGACTCCCAAAGCACCCGCCGTCTTACAGAAACTCCGTCTATCCATAGATCACTTTTCCGGTCCCGCCGTCTTGAGGTATCTGGTGTATCTCTCGAACGCGGCGCTAACTCGCCTCCGGAAACAGACCGCGTTCGACGGCTACACCAGAATCTTATTCGAGAGTAAACTACCAAATCGACTCACTCTGATGGGTGTGTAGCCGAGCGAGGAGGGCAGGCTCGTTCACCGTTCCCCACTTGCTTCCCCCTCCGGACGTGGTGTTGGGGTCGGGAGGTCGCCAACCACAGTGCGGAGTTCCTCCTCTGTCGTCCACGGGAAGCACCGATTGTGGAGCTCGAATTTGCGGAACTTGTTGAGATGGACCCAGCTGTACGTCGCTGGCTCTGTTCCCTTATATAGCCGATGGTCGATCACATCCCAAACCTCCTGTTCGTCAATGTCAAACCCGCTCTCTCGTTCGCGATCAACAAGCGAATCAACCTTTGATTGGACTTCCTCCTCCGACAAATCGTCTGCGAACGCAATCTCGAGAGCGGCCTGAATGACGTGCTGTTTCGAGTCAAGGTTATCGTCAGTCCCCCACGCGTAATCGCGCGGGAACACGTACGACTTGTCGAAATACGGCGGGTCATCGATCTCGCCCAATTCAGGAGCCTCCCCATCACTCTCCTTCTCGAATATCCCGACGATGTAGTCGCTGTAGGTCGCGAGCAACGAAAACACAATATCGAACGGCTTTGTTGAAATCCTCAGCAGTTGATAGTTTCACACCCTCAATCGTTCAGTACAATATGGGCGGTTACTGTTCGTTAGCGGGAATTGTACCTGTGTATCTCTTGTGCCAATTTCTCTAAGAGAACTCCCTCGTTTGCGAGGTCTTTCCCCCAGTTCATGAGTGAGAATCTTGGCTCCGATGATACGGTCACGACGGTGCTGCCACCCTCGTTGGACACCTGTATTTCAATTTCATCGCCGAAAGACTTCCAAGAGATCGGTGTGAGAGCATTCAGGGTCAATTTGTCACGGTCAACGTCGGCTGTCTTCCATCCAACGTACCCGACCACTTCTCTACAAGCGTCAAACACCACGTCGGGATCTTGGGCGAATTCTTTTGTTCGCACACTCGATACTTGAGGCAAATCGAAAAGAATGTTCGGTACAACGGACACGGGGCCATACCTTCTGCTCGGTACACAGTCGTTAGCGACCAGTCGTTCCAGACGAGAACATGTCTGAAGGATAGGATTTCAACAGAGCCAGATTTCTCTATGAAGTCGCTGGAGCCTATTGCTTGAAAAAATCGCTTTTCAATGGGGTTCGTGGAGGAAAGCACTCGGATTGGTCCCTACGGGGGGTTACGACCTGCGTTGAGTGGTTCATACGAGTCCATGTGGTAGGCGACCCGCCAGATTTTAAGAACCGCGCGGGTAACCAATTCTTCGGGAGATTGTGCGATACAGGACGCTTCGACCTCGTCTGGGTCAGAACTCGCATTTGGTGGGGGATGGTAGTGTTCTAATCCGGAGACATGGATGTAGTCGCCTGCGTGTGGGTGCTTCCCCCAACGCAGGTTCACCCCTTCCGTGTCCGTGTAATGGAACTTGTAATCATCCCGTGTCGTCCACTGGATGTCGATTCGGGCCTCATCGGCCGCACATAGTCCGTCGTCAAGCACAACTTCGAGGACAGATGGATGGAGATAGTCGTCGAGTTCAGCTGTTGCGAGCGGTTCCATCCCCTCGACGACGTCACGAATCGTCAGTAGCGCCGGTCGATCCGTAGCCCCCCGAAGAGTATGGGCTTCTGCTCGGTGAGGAGAATCCCGCATTACTCAGGCAGGGACGCTGTCGTCAGTCGACCGACGGTCACTGTCGACGAATTGCTCGGCGTTGCCGATCGAGAGGGCAGCGTTCGCAAACGCGAGATTCCGTCGAAGCGTCTTCCACTCACGAATCGTCTCTGGGTCGATCTCGTCCTGTGGGGACCCGGTCTCGCTGAGCGTCTGGTTTGTCTGGTTAACCGCCAATTCTTCGGGGGAATCAACACCGAATTCGGACCGATACTCGGTGAGTTGCTCGCGCATCTCCTGAATTCGGGTGACGAGTTCATCGGTCGAGACATGCTCAAGAATGTCGGCAGCCTGTTCGACGACGAGTGATTCAGGTGAGCGCCGATAGAGCGTGCCACCCTGTTCGCCGGGTATCGTCTCGACAAACCCCTCGTCTGCGAGTGTGTTCAGATGCTTTCGAGCGGTCTTTGGAGCCGTCCGTGCATCGTCAGCTACGGCATCAGCTGAGACGGGGCTGTACGTATGCGCAACGACGTGTCGAATGCGCTCATAGGGTGTTGTTTCTGCTTCCCATTCCTCACCAACTGCTTCGTTGACGCCTGTAAACTCATCTGGTGGGTTTCGGTCGTTCATATAGAAACGCACGGCTCAGGGGAACATAGTTCTTTGGCAGATTTCTATATTCCCCCAGTGGTGAGTACGCCGGCTGAATCCACTCGGTGAATTCCGGAAATCGTTCCAGAAGTAGCGGAACACAGACAAACGGTCAGAAAACACCAGTAGAGGCGTTCTTGGAGCTGTACGTTGAAATGCGGAAACGACACGCCACAGCTTATCGGCGACTCGAACATCAGAGAGGCCTAGATGGCGTTTAGCATCGACTTTCTGGACGACGGCCGCGTCCTAGAGTGGGAGGCAACCGCCGACGGCTCCGTCGCGACCGAGCACGAAGACTACTCGCCGCGCTTCTACGTCGCCCTCGCGACCCTGACGCCGATCTCGATCTCACGACGCTCCAGTCGGTGTACGACCAGCACCCGGACATCGTCGCGACCGAAATAGTTGCGCGACGGCCCGGCTTTCGACGAGACGAGGAACCGGTCCTTGCTGTTGATGTTGCCCACATCGACTGCGTAACCCCACTCGCCCGGCAAGCGCGCCAGCTGTCGGCCTATCCAGTCGGGGATCTCGCCTGTTTCAACGTCGACCTCTCACGAGAGTTCCGGTACTGTCTAGAGACAGGCACCGATCCGACGCCGGCGAGCGAACTGTCGACGCTCCGGTTCAGCGTCCCGGTGACCGAAACGAGCAACAACGTCTACGGGGAGCTGTCCGTCGCCGGCGACACCGTCACCGGCTCGCCCTCGGAGCTCTTGACCGCGGTACAGAGGGCGCTCGACACACACGATCCGGACGTCCTCGTCTGCTCGACGAGCGAGATCATCCCGACCTTGTACGAAATGGCGACGGACGCCGGCGTCGAGGACTTCTCGCTAAGTCGGTGGCCGGACGTCGACTACCAGCAGCTCGCAAGCCGGTCGACGTACTCGAGCTACGGCCGCGTCGGTCACTCTCCGGCGCGGTACAACGTGCCCGGTCGGGCGATCATCGACGAGTCAAACACGTTCTTTTACGGGGAGACGAACCTCAACGGCGTTCTCGACCTCGTGTCGCGTTCAAAAAAGCCCGTCCAGGAACTTGCGTGGGCGTCGATCGGGAACGTGCTCACGGCGATCCAGATCTGTGAGGCCCACGACCGCCGCGTCCTCGTCCCATGGAACTCTTGGCGTCACGAGTTCTACAAACCGATGGGGACGCTCCACGACGCCGACCGCGGCGGCTTCATCTTCGCCCCAGAGGTCGGCCTCCACGAGAACGTCCACGAACTCGACTTCTCCTCGTTGTATCCGAACATCATCTGTACCCGGAACGTCTCGCCGGACGTCATCCGGTGTAGCTGCCACAGCGACCGCGAGGATGTCCCCGGCCTCGGATACTCGATCTGTGACGACCGGGGCTACCTCGTCGACGTGCTACAGCCGATCATCGACGCTCGCGACGAGATCAAGGCGGCCATCCGTCGCGAGAAGGAACGGGACGACCCCGACGAGGACCGTCTGGCGGAGCTCAAGGGACGGTTGGGAGCCCTGAAGTGGATCCTCGTCGCCTGCTTCGGCTATCAAGGGTTCAGCAACGCGAAGTTCGGCCGCATCGAGTGCCACGAGGCAATCAACGCGTTCGCTCGCGAGATTCTGCTGACGGCGAAACAACGGCTGGAAGCCGGCGGCTGGCGCGTCGTTCACGGCATCGTCGACTCCATCTGGGTGACTCCGGGCCCCGACGTCGACGACGAGGACCGCGAGGACCTCAAGATGCTCGCGACGGAGATCACGGACTGCGTCGAGATTCGGCTCGAACATGAAGCCCACTACGACTGGGTGGCGTTCGTCCCGCAGCGCGAGAGCGAAGCCGGCGCGCTGACGAAGTACTTCGGGAAGGTCGCCGGCGACGACGAGTTCAAGATCAGAGGCATCGAAGCCCGACAGCGCTCAACCCCGCCGTTCATCGAAGACGTCCAGCGGGACTGTCTCGAACGGCTCAATGCCACGCGGTCACCGGACGCGGTGCTCGGATGTCTCGAGCGAGCGATGAACTTCAGGCGGGCAACGTAACAGTGGAGCGGCTCGTCGAACGAAATCGTGTCTCCAAGCCGCTGGAAGGCTACTCTCAGAATACTCAGAACGTGGCCGCCTTGAAACGGGCTCGCGACCAAGATCTGGCGATCCACCCGGGACAAGATATCGAGTACGTGGTCGTCGACGACGAGAAATCGTCGCGAGATCGGGTCGCCCTCGCCCACGAAGCGAGCGAGACCTACGACGCCTCGTACTACGAGACGCAGTTGGTCCGAGCTGTCGAGAGCGTGCTGTTGCCGCTTGGGTGGGATCGTACAGACATTCGACGGAGGCTCGCGGAGACACGAGAGGTAGAGTTGACGGAGTTCACAGCGGCCCGGAACGATTGAATGAAGTCAGATGTCACTTGAGGTGAGCAAAATCACAAGTGGGCGACGGGCTCTGTTGAAATCCTTAGAAATTGATGATTTCTACCAGTTCCGATCAACACTGGTGATCTACCCATCCTGACGTTCTCTTTCTATTATTTGTTCCAACTCTTTCTGAGTCATGACTGCCGAGAACAGATCAGGGTTTAACCGTTCGCCAAGCTGTCGATATGTGCGTTCGGACAACCAATAATACTGTAAGGTGTCGTCAAAGCGTGCCGCAATCGCCTCACCTTCGCTATCTAAGAAGTATGCGTGTGTCAGACCAGGAATATACAACGAAAGCACGGCTTCGACTACATCTGGGGTCGCAGCGCACCGCCCCTCAATCGTTCCATCATTGTACTCGCTCTCGACGTACGAGATTTCACTTTCTAGGAGCGTCTTGACGGCCTCTTCATTCCGATTCCGGAGAAATTCATCTATCCCTTGAACTCCGACTGTGGCTACTTTCCGAGGATTTACGTCCAGAACTGCTTCCGTAATCGTTCGTGCGAGTTCGTGGTATCGGTCCGACGGAAGTCCGTCTTTATGGAGGATGTATTTCATTTCGTCGTCCGGTCCGTCAACGGATTCGTGGAAACCGCCCGCCTTCTTGATGGTCTCCATCCTGGCTTTGATAGCCTTCTCTAATTCGTCCATATCCACCTCTCCTAACACCTGAGCGAGTCGTTCACTTCCACTGGGCTTACTCTCATTTGACATTATTAGATGCCCGCGTTCTTCACAGATAAGACTACTACCTTTGATCGATAGCGGGTCATCGCTCAGTACGCACTCTTTAGCGACCAGCTGTTTCAGACAAGAATGTGTCTGACCAAGAGGATTTCAACAGAGCCGAACCAGACTATAATAGTCTGAACTATAATATCCCGGACCCTAATACGGTGGGTCAATTATTTGAGCCCCACCAAGGCTCCGACAGGTATTCCCGAATGTCCCGTCAGTCACCCTGAGAGCGGATTTCGCTGGCCCGCTGTTCAAGCCGGCGGAGGATCTGGACGCGCCCCTGATTCGCGTTCTCGTAGGCGACGCAGGCTCGGAGTGTCTCCATGTTATGAATAGTCGCGATACCAGCGTTGATGAGTCGGGTGTTTGGTGGTTCAAGACGCTGTTCCGGTGTGAGACCGTCTGATTCGACGGATAGATTCGACGAGTCGCTCATTTTTTGTTCGCCTCCGCTCTCTCAAGGCGATAATAAACCGCGGCCAAGCCACTCCCGGTCGAAGAAATTTCTTGTCAGAAATCCAAGTCAGTTTGGACGGTAGTTCGCGTCAGTGTCGACGCTGTCGTACATGCGGCCGAGCATGTCGAGCGCCGACTGGAAGTGGGCGTAGTGCTCGTTTGCGAACGCTACGGTTTCTTGAAGGGAGATAACGGGCCGTCCGTCGACCCTCTCGGGTTCGATCTGTGGCCGCGGCTTGAGTACCACCTGAATCGCACTATTGAGGTCGGCAGCGGGCAGGCGTTCTTCCGCAGTCGGGATTCCGAACCGGTCGAAGAACGCCGTCCAGGCGTCGAGGTCGGGCTCGTGGACGGCGATGAACAGCGGATAGTCTTCTGGGTCGCGAGCGACTTGGTAGCCACCGCGGGTCCAGACGTAGACCGCATCGATGCCAGTGTATGCATACTCCATCCCCGCGAACTGCGGGAGGACATACGCCTCCGCTATGGATGGCGGCGAGATGTTTGCTGACGCCGTCAGGAACTCGAGACCGGCGTCTCGGAGCGTCTGATCGACGAGATGGAGCCCATCGTCGTACGCGACGTATCCCGCCTCCTCGAGGCGATTCACGACGCGCCGAATCGTCTCCCGGTTCTCGTCGATCTTCCGCGCGACGCCGGAGATGGAATCGCCCGGGTCAAGCGCGAGGATGACCTTGAGTTCCTTCTCACCGCACACTTCGTACATTCTATGGCTACACAATTCTGTGCAATAGTCAAAAGAAGTACTATTCGTGTGGGTCGGCTGGCTGGATCTGGCGAGTGTCCTCAGCGAGGTCGTGGATATACTCGCGGAGGGTTTCCATATCCTCGCGGGCGTCTTCGAGCGTCTTACCCTTCACTTTGGCCGTGATCTTGTCTTGATCGCGGGTGCCAGTACCGCGAGTGAGTTTGACGGTGAGTGAGACGCCGACATCGCTTCGCTCGACGTACTCGGTTGGTGCCTGACGCTCACGGTTCTGCGGCGATTCTGCGCTCTTACGAGGCTGCTGGGTGTGGTCTGACATTGATTGCTCTCTGTGATCGTTAGTTGATGGACGGTGCGACTGGATCGTCGACTATCTCACGAAGGGTTGCATCTATCTCGTATCCGGTGAGTCGCCAGCAGCCGTCAGGTCCTGTACACTCTAGCTGGCTCACCACTTCGGTCTTGAACGCCTTGTACTCCGCCAGTGCCACCTCCTCATCGTCAGTGTAATCGAGCAGGAGGGCGAGGGCGAGTTGCGCCGGCCCACTCCCACCATATCCCCATTCGAAGCCCGAAGGACTGTGACTCGCCAGCGCGAGACTCCGCTCTGGCGTGAGCTGTTCTTGATCCGATTGGTTCTTGACGATGGCGCGGCCTCGACGACGGTAGCCGACGTAGATGACGTCGGGATCAGCCGAGGTCCGTGACTGTACGTGCGAGCATGGGTCGCTGATTCCACTCATAGGTTGGTTCGCGGGAGGCTCGTTCGATCACCCCCGCACCCCTCTCGGGGGTCCAAAAACAGGACGTAGCTGCGTTCGGCAACGTATTTGACAGTTGCAACGTACTGTCCAGGTATATCGGGATGGCTGTACTGGACGATCTCTCAGGGTTCGAGTTCGAGGACGTGATGGAGGACGTCTTCCGCAACCTCGGCTTCGAGAACGTCCGCCAGGCAGAGCGGACGGCCGACGAGGGCCGCGACGTCATTATGGAGGAGGTCGTCGACGGCACCCGGCGCGCGATCATCGTGGAGTGCAAGCACACAGGGACGGTCGGGCGCCCGGTCGTCCAGAAGCTCCACTCGGCGATCGCGACGTTCGACTTCGACGGTCCGAAACGCGGGATGGTCGTCACGACCGGCCGGTTCACGAACCCTGCTCAAGAGTACGCTAATCGACTCCAGCAGAACGACGACCCCCATCCAATCGAGTTGCTTGATGGCAAGGACCTCCGGGAGATCGCTGACGAGATCGGTCTCGACCTCTACAACGGGCGCATCGAGATTCTCTGCGACGATACCCTACGCCCGTACGACCCGGCCGCCGACGTCGACGCGGCCGTCGCGGAGGCGTTCCGCGACATCGAGAACACCGAGAGCGCCGATCTCCCGGTGGCGCACTCGCAGGTGACGTTCCGTCCGGTGGTTGCGGTCACCGCGGACACGAACGCCGTCTTCGAGACGTCGGTGGGCGTCATCCACCGGATCAACGACCGCACACAGTTCGTTGTCCACGCTGAACGCGGCCATCCGAAGGTGGCCGACGACGATGTCTCGACGCTGGTCACCGAGAACTTCCACGCGACGGTTCCCCTCGATACTGGGCAGTTTACCGAGGTATTCGACGACGTCGAGGAACGACGGTTCGGCCAGACCCAAACGGAGTACAAGGAGTGGGCTGTTGACCGTCTTCAGGACTACCACACGACGACGGTGACCTACACTGGCGACAACAACGTCACCTACAACAAGACGTGTGAGCCGAATCTCTCGGACATCTCTGTGCAATCGATCGAGCCGGTGTATCTCCCCGACATTCGGCACACGACCGACCTCCAGGAGTACACCTACCCCTACGAGTACTACGCGGCAGGTCCGTCACGAGTGACCGCCGAAGACGGCATTCACCGCTGCGTCCATTGTGACACGAGCGGCATCGATGAGACGTACACCTACTGTTCGAACTGCGGGGCCATCGCCTGCTCCAGTCACACCAAAACGGAGCGGCTGGAAGGTGAGCCGGTCTGTACGGGCTGTGCAGTCACCGACCGGTTCGCGCTGAAGACGAAGTACTTCTACGACGAGGAGAATCTCGAGGCGTTCAGCGAGGAGTACGCCGATATGCCGCTTCACGAAAAGGCGATGGAGAACAAGTGGCTGGCCGGGGGAAGCGTTGTTGCGACGGTGCTGCTTGTCGTCGGACTACTCGTCATCGGCGGCATCATCTGAGCGGGCTAAGCGTTCACCCCGGCTCAGCGACGATCTCTTCGAGCGCCTGCTCAAGCGGGCCGTGGAACTGCCAGCTGGCCCGCTCGAAGGCTTCCTCGGTCGGACCATCCCAGCGCGGGAAGGCGGAGTGACCACTCACCTTGACGGTCCACTCGGACGGCTCTTCGAACGGGTTCCGGGTCGGCAGCTCGACGACGTAGAGATACTCCTCGTCGCCGTGAATGCCGTCGGCTGGGTTCTCGACGCCGTGTCCGAGCAGGAACATCGGCTGGTCGAGGTGCTCCATATTGTCCGGCTCGAGGAGATCCGAGGGGTGGTCAGCGTGGATGCTCCGATCACGCCCTTCGTCCACGTAGAGGGTCATCGTCGAGAGCGTGTCGAGGAACAGGAACTGGGCAGCGGCGTACGCAGGCCCGCGCTCTGTTCGTGTCTCGTCGAGCAGCTCCTTCAGCTGGACAAGGTCACGGAGGACGCTGTCGGGATAGCCATCCGAGTGACGGTATATCTGTGCGATGCGGTCGGTTTTAGACTGTTCGTCTGCGGTCTCGCTCCGTTGGATGAATCGGAGTTGACTTCGTGTCGACATCGATCACCGCCGGCGCGTGTGCGCCGGCACCCACCGCCGGCGCAGAAACAACCTCTCCTGAATCGAGTGAGGTCTCTGGAATCTCGACGAATGGCTGATACTGGACAACTTAAACCCGGTTAAAAATGGATTCCAAAATTCGCAAGACGGTAGTCGGGTGGGGTCCTTGCTCGGAAACTGATGCTGTTCCAGCCCAAAGGTATGCGTATGTCATCGGAGTCTGAGAGGAGTTCACCGCTCCCCGATCCGGCTGAGATTGCCAGGCGGGCCGAACGACAGCGTAGTCTGTACGAGGAGGCCGCCGAGAATCCAGACCGGGTGGTGCCAGCAATGTTCATCGAGGACTGCGCCCGGTGCGAAACGCTCGCCGACAAGCGGCGTCGTGAGGGCTTCTATAAACACTTCTATCGGACACTCCCTGACCGAGAGACAGCGGAGCTATCCAGCGACGATCTCCCCGAGGAGATTCAGTCTGCTGCGCCCGTCCATCTTGCAATCGATGATACGACTCTTGAGGACGAAAGCGCGGACGTGGCCTCCGTTTCGGAGCTATGGGAGCAGATCGGTACTGGTGAACACCCGGGTAAGCTGTGTCAAACTCCGCTGGTCCACTATATCGACCGTGAGGACTGCTATATCCACGCAGAACCAACGCGGGTCGGATTCAGCTATGGTCTCCCCGTGTTCGTGTACAAACGCCGGCAATCGGACAACCACTACGGAGTCTTCTTCTCCAGTGAGAAGGCGTATCTGTGGCTCTGTGGGTGGATTCTTCACGCAAACGGATTCTTCGACCCGAAAGAGTTCATCCCATCACTCTACTTCTTGAAGGCCTCAAACCCATCCACAGTTGCCCCTGAGCTGGTGTCCAAAACAGAAGATCTCGTGTTTCGTAACGGATTCCCCGGCGTAGACGCGCCCGAAATCACAGACCTGCCGGACGGGGTCAATCTGTACCAATTCCCGTACAGCAAGGACACGTATGCGGATCAGTTTGCTCGGTGGCGCCGTCTCTACTTCGACGAGCGAACCCCTCGTGGATGCGGGTCCTGCGACGTGTGTCGGACGTAAATTCACCGCCCTAACGCGCGCTCTACGCCAGGTGCGACACCTCAGATGGTTCCTCGACGTCGTCGAACTCTCCACGCTCCACAGGTTCCCAGTTCTCACCGGGCTCTGGACTCCACCAGTCGACCTTGTAGGCGCCCGGTGCGCCGAGGATCTTCACGCGCGCTGACCCATCAGGCAGGTCGCGGCGCAGTTTCTCATCGATGTGGAGGTTCCAGGTGGTGGTAGAATCGAAGCAGGCGAGCACGGCATCCTCGTAGCCGCGTGTTTCTCGGGATTCCTGGAGTTCGACCTGGGTGTTGCAGTTCTTGCAAAACACCCCCTCGAAGGGGATGTGAGTGAAGACCTCCTGCCCGCAGACGGGGCACCAGAGGAACTCGAACAGCGCCTCACTGTGTCGGTCAAGTACTTCGAGACTCATTGGTTGACTAACCCGGTTGTCCCGGGCCACCACCTCGTGCCCGGCCGAAAAACAGCACCCAGCGCTTATTCACTCACCGTTCGGCGCCGTAGACGATGCGTGAGGGGGCTTCGTACCCACAGTCGGGGCAGTCGTACCACCGCTGGACATTCGCCCCGTCTGCCGCTTTCTCGCCGACACGAACGTCCTCGTTCGGACACTCCGGACAGCTGAGGTCCGGAGCGGGACGCTCCCGGAGCTCGTCACGGAACGCCGTCGCGTCTTTCGTCTCGTACCCCCGCGACCACACCGGGTAGCCGTCGACGAGGATTGCTCCACGCCATTTGTACCGATACGAATCTGGCGCTCGATGCAGGACGGCTTGCACACCAGTCTCGGTGTTCCGATACGCGAGCGTCGGCGAGCGGCTCTCGCGTCGCCAGTTGGTGATACGGGGCATTCTTAGAAGTGGACGTCAGCGGGCACGATCCAGATCTCTTCACTCTCCTCGAGGAGTCGGTCCAGCTGTCCACGGTGGCGAATGCCGGTTCCGTGTTCGGTGTACAGGAAGATCGTCGGGCCGTCGTACGCACCGACCTGGTGGAAGGCGTGCCGCGCGAGGTCCTCGTCGCGCATGATCTCCTCGTCGGAGAGCTCCCCGATGGCCTCCTTCACCCGGTCGAGATTGCGCTCGAACTCTTCCTTCGTCGCCTCCCACCCACGCTCCAGGAGCTCCTGACCGTCATCAGAGTCGACAGGAGCCGCGGTCGGCAACTCTCCCCATCGCGCTGTCCCCGCAACGGACGTGTCCTCCTCATCGAAAGTCACGTGGTAGTCGAAGACGGCGCCGGCGTGTGGGTCCGCGCCGACCAAGCGGTCGAACACCGTCTTTCCGGTGGCCAGTGCGTCGTCGTGGGTCGATTCCTCTACTAGCGCGTAAATCACCATATGCATCTTGAACACCTCGAAACGCCGACGCACCGGGGGTCGTTGCTCGCTCCAGCTGCGCCGGCACCCATCGCCGGCGCTCGAAAAACGCTCCTCGTGACGGCGGATTCTCAGGCTTCGTCCGCTCGTCCGACAGTGATGGTCAGATCGCCCGATTCGTAGTCGGCCTCGAAATCGACCGCGAACCCGTCCGACTCGTAGGCGGCGTGGTAAGCACGGTGGCGTTTGAGCGAGCCTGTCGCCTTGAAGTGGAAGAATGCGGCCGCTGTGTAGGGCTTGCTCTGTGTTTCGACCTGCGACTCGACGGATGCGGGGAGCGCGATTTGGGGTGTTTCCGTGTCGATACTCGCAGCGAACTCCTTCGCTTCCTCGACGGTCGCTTGCGAATGCGCTGGTGTCTCGCCAGTCAGCACGTTCACCGGTGTTTCCGTGTCGTCGGTGAACAGGACATCTTCGAAGGTGTGTGTTCCGAGGATCGCTTCGGGATCCAACTCGCAGTCGTGAAACGGGTCGTCCTCTGAGGTCATCGAATCACGAGCCTACGGCGGGGCTCACCCATTCCGACCCTGAAAAACAGCAGCTGCCACGAAGCAGATCGAACTAGGGGCTTTGTTGGAATCCCCCGGACCTGGCAGATGTCGCGTGCAGGATACAGAGACTGTATGCAGCAAACGAGATGAGTGCTCGGGGGGTAGCGACTTACAGATTCGACCCTGAGGTAGTCTCCGAGGTTCGGTCAAGTCGCTCGTAGAGGTAGTACGAGTACACGATGGTGCCGCCGGCTGTCAGAAGTGCAGGGACGAGGAGGAAGTAGAGCGCGTAGTTGCCGAACAGTAGGCCGACGACCGTGAGGATGGCGGTGAGTTTGAAGAGGCGGCCGCCGAGCGCGTGGGTTCGTGCCCAGACTTCCTCGCTGCTGAGGGTCCACGGTGTCCGTATGCCGACGAACCAGTTCTGCTTGGCGTGCGTGAGCACGACGCCGCTGTAGTAGAACAGGCCAGCCGCGGCGACGAGAATCAGATACGTGAAGTCAAACTCGTAGCCGAGATTGAACGCGACGACGCCAGCGTGGACAACGAACATATAGATGGTGAAGATGACGACGAACCAGTCGTAGTACGACCGGAACTCGGCGATGTTTTCTCGAAGCGGGTCGATCCGTGGAATGACGGCGAACAAGCCAAGGATTCCTGCCATCAGGGCGGGGGTGAGCCAGAGGGCGAGCGTCTTCTGCATCGTTCCGTTGGGGTTACCAGCGGCATCCCAGTTCGTGACGAGTTCAGCGGGGAGCGATGGAGCAGCAAGCAAGCTCACAATGCCGGACAACACGACGAAGCCCGCAGCCAACAGGAACCGGTGAATCGTCTTCATACTGGAATATACGACCTGTACTCTGATGAACAAGTGGGGTAGAGAGTCAGTGGATACTCGGGTCAGCACTCCCTGTCCGGTGGCCCTGTTGAAATCCTCAGCAACTGATACAAACGGCGTGCGAGATACAGAGAGTGGGTTCAGCACGCCCTGTTGGAGCGATATTGAGTCAGTTGCTCGTAGATGTCCCAGCCTTTGTCACTGATATGGCCGATTAGCAGCAGTTGCTTTCGTCAGGATTCCACACACACGCATTCCCAGTCGTCAAGCTGTTTTCCTCGATGTATGCGGAGAGACACGCATAGTTGCAGAAGTACTCGGGGGAGCCGCAGTCGTTGTCACAGTCACGGACACAGATTGGGTCGTGGTCGAAAATACGCGACTCACAGTACACACAAAGCTCGTCTGCGTCGGGAATTGCAACGGTCGTGGACATACCGAAAGTAGGGAGAGTGCTATGGAAAGCGTTTCGTAAAATCAGGATTGTCCCATGATTGACTCGCGCCATCTATACAGCAGTGCCTCTTCCACCTTCTCGATGCTCATCACTACTGATGTGACCGATACAGAGAATAGGTTTAGCAGAAAAGACTGGGCCTGTCAACCGATTCACGCCACGGATTCGACACCGAGAATCTCGAAGCGAGCACCACCTGTCTCGCTCTCGGTCACCTGAATCGTCCACCCATGTGCAGTGACCATTTCGGCGACAATAGCGAGCCCAAATCCGGTTCCCTCCTCACGGGTTGTATATCCCGGCTCGAACACGGAGTCACCATCGCCCTCGGGGATACCGGGCCCATCGTCGAACACGTAGAACCCCGGTTTGTCAGACAGCGCCCCAACGGTAACCGTCACGTCTGGGCCGCCGTGGTCCAGTGCGTTCCGAAACAGGTTTTCGAAGAGTCGTTTCAGCCGTGCGGGGTCCGCTTTGAACGCCAAGTCATCATCGACCCGTAATTCGGCAGTGTCCGTCTCGACCATCTCCCAGCTCCCCTTTGCGACCGACGAGAGAGACACGGCGTCCCACTGCTCAACCGGTTGTCCCTCACGGGCAAGGGTGAGAATTTGGTTTATCAGGTCGTCCATCCGGGTCAGCGCCCGCTCAACAGCCTCTGCGTTCTCATTATCTGCCGCCATCACAACCTCCTCACGAAGTAACTCGAACCGACCTGTGGCCACATTGAGTGGGTTTCGGAGGTCGTGGCTCACTAAACTGGCAAACTGTTCGAGACGTTCATTCTGACGCTCTAACTCCTCGCGGTACCTCTCACGGTCGGTCACATCGGTGAGTACGATAGTTCGACCGAGTCCGGATTTCACCGTCCCATATGGCGTCTCCGTCACACGGTAATACCGCGTAGAGCCCTCCTGCTGCACCTTCAGAATCGGATTATCGCTGTCAAGGCAGTCGGCCACTTGCGGGAGTGACGTCTCCAGATGAGCACCCTCTGCACCGTCGATCTCGGGAAACAGGGTCAGCGCAGCACGATTCGTGTCCCGAATGTAATTGTCCACGTCAAGTGCGATAACTGGTGTGTCCCGTTCGGCGGCCAGTTGGACGGCCTCGAACTGGTCGATGTAGACGAATGCGACACCAACAGCGAAGACGGCGACCCCCAGCGGCTCGTAGGTGATGTCGATGAGGTAGGGCGTGGTGTACCCAACAAGATCCAACACGACGGGAAGGCCAGTGATCCCAACGAGAGCAAAGAGTGCCCGTGTGTCAAGGTCGATTTGCGTGAACAGTTCCAGGAGCATGAAGTAACCGACAAAGGCGAGCGCGTACGAGAGCCCCATCGCGGTCCAGTGTAGTGGCCCCGTATATACGGATAGATGAGGGAACGGGGTAGCGACGACTGTTGTTGTGAAGTATTCGCGGTGGAGGGGATTAGTGACCTTCACCGCGACGAGTGCGATGTAGACGGCGATAGCGAGGCGACGATATGTTGGGTTTCGGTGGTATGTACGGCCGGTGTATGCAGAACAGAAGTACAGCCATGCTCCGACTGCGGCGAGACCTAGCACCAGTCCGAGGGTATACCACCCGAGTTTGAGTGATGTTGTCGGGGAGACCAGAAAACCGACGTGAGCAGCTGCCCACCCGCCACTCGTCAATAAAAGCGCCCACAACCCTTGTCGCGTGTCTGAGTCAGTGATATGGTGAAGTCGTGTGAGGCTTGCAAAACAGGTGAGTGCGGCAATCAAAAACACACCAACATAGAGCAAAAAGAGCGGAGATGCTGGTAAGACTGCCATAGCGGATGTATTAGAGGCGTGAATATCACTCTGGCGTCATAGATTTGCTGGGTCTTGATAGCCTGCGAGATACGCGCGCTGTATTCAGCACGGCCTCAGAAAACTACCAGATGATGAGTATTTTAGCAGGGCCAACTAGGAGCAGGTCTGGCTCGCCGTCTCGAAGGGTGATTCTCCGGTCGGAATGCGCAGCTCCTGTTGGTCTCCGACTCGCTTGGCCAGCTTCTGTTTCAGGTACTGTCTCGCCGTCGACGGCGTGAAGACGCCTTTGTCGAGCATATCGCCGACGACGTCTTTGAGGGCCGCGAACTGTCCCTGCAGGTGGCCGTCGCCGACCGGCTCGCCGTCGTACCAGCGCACCGTCGCGAGCGCGCCGTTCCCGACCGTCTCCCCCTGTTCGACTGTCTCCGAATCGTACTGGAGGCCGAACCACAGCGTCCGGTAGGCGGTCACCTCGAACGTCGTCGACACCACGAAGAACGCCTCGTGGTGGAGGTAGTCGAGGTGGTCAGCGACGATCTCGTCGAGGGTGAGCCCGGTGGCACGGGGCTTCGGCTCGACGACCGTCGACGGTCGATCCTCATCGGCGAGGTAGCCGTCGACGGCGTCTGCCTCGAGGCCATCGGCCAACTCCGACAGCAGCTGTTTCGCCCACTTCGAGTCGGTATCTTCGCTACCGAACGGTGTTTCGGCCGTGATACGGTGCTTCAGTTTCAGGTTTGCAGCACCCCAGTGAGAGTAGTGGAGCGTGTACTGGCCATCGGTACGTTCGTACGCAACAAGTGCGCGGTGTCCCATGATTCAATCACCTTACGAGGCGATGCTTGTGCTGTGTCGCCCCGCACCCCTCCCGGGGACGAACAACGCTACTCGTCGATCGGGTCGGGGGAACTGAGGTCCGCGTGGAGGACTTCGCCGTCGCGAACGACGTACCGCTTCGCCAGCACCGGGAATCGGCATTTCGTGAAACCGGCCGTCTGGATATCGAATTCTTCGTTCGGTTCGAGATGGTCAGCGAGCGACCGGAGGAACTCGTGAGTTACGATGCCGCCCTCGTAGTCCGGGAGGCCGCTCTCCCGTGCCTCGTATACCTCGAAGTCGTCGCACCCCCAGATAGTGAGCTCGCCCTCCTCCGTGACCTCCCAGTCGAGCGTCCCAAAGCAGTAGTTCTCACAGAGCTCGCGGACTGCCTGCGGATTCGATACGATTGCGCCGGTCGACGTCGTCGCAGCTTGTAGTGTGGCCATGTCTGGATTTCGCGGGGAAGCCCCCGCACCCCTTCGGGGGGCGACAAAATAGGCTCAGCAGCCCTCTGTAACCGGGCCGGAGACGCCGTTACGTGTCTGCTCGGGCGTCTGTTCCGTCGCCGTCGGCTGGTCTAGTGAGAAGGCTCACCTCTTCCAGGAGAGCTCTTGCTCTCTCGACTCGTTCCTGATCTGCATCGTCCAGTCGGTCGATATCTAGACGATTCAGGTTACTGAGCACGCAATGCATCCGGTAGCCTTGTTTGAACTCTTGCTCCATCGGAAGCGCCTCACCGCTCGCCGGCGCAGATAGACTCCCCATCGAGACTGGCGCCGGAGTTAAAGGAGATCACGGTATTAACCAACGAAACTCGGAGGCATCTGTAGAGATGTTGGTTAATCGACGCCCAGCACTGGAGCTACTCGAGACTGGGTCCGTAGCGAGCCGAACCACACACCCGGCACTCCCAGATCGGTTGGCCCGTCCACGCCGCAGCCGGGACCGACTCGTGGATCTTGAACTGGTGGTCGGTCGCCCGTCCACAGGCTTGACAATCGAGATCCTGACTCGTAGGTACCAACGACACCTGACTATTAGTCTTATCCTCCCGAGCGGATTCGGTCAGCGCCATCGCTGGAACCAGCCACACCGCATCGTCGGCGTCGTCGAGGACCGCGTTGAGACGCGACGCGTCGCGGATGCCGTCCCCATGCTGGTCGTAGAGCCGCCTTGGGGCCTGCTCCTGACGCTCCGACGCTCCCTGCTCGTGCCACCCAGCCCCGTCACGGGCGGCACTGAGAAGCTGCTCTCCCTCTTCCGACGACACCTGTACCGCGTCGGGGAGTGAGGGCCATTGCTCGACCAGCTGGCGCGCCGGCGCCTCGTCGAGATCGTAGATGAGGGTGTAGTCGTCGACGGCCGGCTCCGCCTCGTTGGCGGAGAGAAGGTTCGCCGCGGCACCACCCTTTGCGACGGCGCCGTAGAACGTGGTCGACTCGACGATCAGGTGGACGATACCGAGGAACGTCGTCGACGCTGTCTCGTTCGTGCTTGTGGCGCCACTCCCGAGATGGTTGGTGAGACAGAACCGGCATTTCGTCTGGCCGTCTGGGACTGACGCCCCACAGGAACGACACTCGCCGTCGGTTACCGTCGGTGCATCAGGGTAGCCACCAGAGCTCGTCGCGACGCGTTGCCGCCGGGGGGTACCCTCACACTCGTCGCCCAACCTCGTATCCGGAATGTGGGACGCCTCGCCGGTCGGCCGCAGTTCCTCGAAGTCAGAATATCGGTTGTACATCGATTGGCTCGTAGCTTTTGTCGGTATCGTATTTCAACGTCCGGACGCCTTCGCTCGCAACGCACTCTTGATTATACGAGAGCGTACAAACATATATGGGAGTTCAGCGCCAACACTGTCGTAAGAGGTGTCAAACATGTCCGAATCCTCGCCAGACGGCGTTCAGTCGTGGGCTGCGTCGATGAGCGCCCGTGACCGTATTCGAGCAGTCGCCGAGACACTCCGCGAACCCCGTTCAGTCAACTGGATCAGCGAACAGGCCGACGCCGCTTGGAGTACGACCAACGAGGAACTTCAGGATCTTGTCGACCAAGGCCAGCTGCGTCGCGTCGAAGCCGGTGAGACGACGCGCTACCAGCCGGACTACACGCGACTGCTCTTCGAGGAGATCCGGACGCTCATCGAGGCAAACACGCGCGAGGAGCTGCGGAGCGAATTGGCCGCGATCACCAAGGAGATCGAGGAGTGGCAGGCAACCTTCGATGTCGAGACGTGGGAGGAGCTCGAACAGTCGCTCGCCGACGGCGACCTCACAAGTTCCGATCTCCACGAGCGCCGTGACGTGATCACACGGTGGGAGGAGAATCTGGAAGACCGTCGCCTCATCAAGCACGCGTTGGCGCTCTACTCGGACGTCGAAGCCGCTCGCGAACAGCAGATCAACGTGGCTGATCGCGTCATAAACTAATTCTTGTGATCTTCGAACTTGCGGGCGTCATCGAGGGCGACACAGCTACTTGCAAGACTGCTCATCTATCTTTTCCTGGAGTTCGACCGCGGCCTTCTCGAAGTGTTCCGCGAGGAACGGTGTTCCCGACACCGCCCGCTCGGTGAGAAATGCGACGGCGTCAGTGACCGCATCAGCGTCGCGTTCCGTAGCTGCGACACAGTCAACATATCCGTCGAGTGCCCGACTAAATGCACGCGAGAAATGGTCGTACGCACCGTCAACGCGCTCCATGTTCTCGTCGAGTGACTCGGTGAGTGCCCGGTAGACGGTTGCCGCCGACGCGGCCCGCCCCTGCTCGCGATGCTCGTTTGCGAGATCGAACCACTGCGTGAAGTCGATGGGCTCGAAGACGACGTGGTACTCAGGGTTCGTCTCTTCGAACCGCCGGTCGATCGAAGTGCGAAGCTCGTCGACCGACTGTCTCATCGGCTCGCCGACGCGGGCGAGAAACCGATCGCGGAGATCCGTATCGGTCGCGAGTTCATCACGCAGGAACGCGCGCAGTTCGTCGGCGTCGGCGCCACCGAGTGCGGCATCGAGTCGATCGCCGTTGTCTGACGGTGGGTCGTCGACACACCGAAGCAACACGGCGACAACGTGCTTACACGCACCCGGCCCGTCGTACGGACAATCGCACCACGGGGCAAACCCGCCAGTGGCGAGGTCAACACGAACATCGTACTGACGGCTGCCACTCACGACGGCGGTTACGGTGGTGTCGACGCGGTGAATCTCGTGGATACGTCCCTCAGCAAGATATCGTTCGCCCCGTTCGAAGACTGCGTCCGTGCAGATGTCCCGAACCGCGTCCTCGGTTACGTCCATTTTTACGGTGGGTTTGGCGCACTATTCAGCCGATCCAATGTATCAACCTCGTACGCTGCTCGCCACACTGCGTGGACAGCACGCGTCACGAGTGAGACCTCGGTCACGTCGATACAGGACGGCTCGGCGGCCGTCGTCGCGGCCTCGGGTGGCGGATGGAAGTGGATCTCGGGTGAGTGTGTATTCGGGTGGCGATCGAAGCGCCAGTTGACGTCGTCACTATCGACGTAGTGAAACGAATACATCCCCAGTTCGCTCCACTGAATATCGAACCGCGCGCTGGTGGCGTCGCCGAGGCCGTCGCTGAGCGTGATCCGGAGTTCTGTGGGTGCGACGACGTCATCGTACGACGTTTCATCGACCAAGGGCTCAAGTTCGATCCAGAGATCACGAATCCGCTGGAGCGCCGGGAGATAGATCGGTCCGAACTCGCCGGCGCGGTCGTCCCCACTCATACAGCGAGCTGGTGACTGGCCTCGTCGTAGGCGAGTGCGGCTTGGGCGACAGCGAGATTCTGCCGTGTCGTGCGCCACGCGGTGAGGTCGTCCCAGCCCTCCGCCTCGTCGCCGTCGAGTTGCTGGGCGAGTTCTTCCGGTGACACCACGTCGTAGCTGTCTTCGTAGCGCCGGATCTCGGCTTTCATGTCCCGGATGCTGTCAAGCAACTCCGGCCGAGTGACTTCCTCGCGCAGCTCACGGATCCGGGACATCAAGATCCGGTCGCTATCTCGCCTATACAGCGTTGTTTGGCCGTCTTGGTCCGTCTCGGCGAACCCGGTGTTCACGAGCGACTTGCAGTGTCGACGGGCCGTTGGCTCGCTCACGAGGGCGCGGTCGGCAATCTCGGCGGCCGACTGCCCGTCGTGGGTCTGTTCGACGATCTCGTACACCCGCTCGAACGGCGTGGTCTCCGCTTTCCAGTCTGCCTTGACCTGCTTGTTGATGTCGTCCCACGTCTCGGTCATACTAGGTGCTACGCAGTTGAGAAACAAATAGTTTCCTGAGGAAAACATCTCAAGGTAGTTGTTGTACAGGTGCGTTGTCAGGCTACACGCTCCTCTAACGTCTCGTGATGCGTCCGAACTGTGGTTGGCGTGACGTTTCCTGTCTCCGCGACGTCGCTTTGCGTCACCCAGTACCCCAGTTCCTCCCCCGCTTTGTAGAGGCAGGCCGCTGCGAACCCGGCTGGATGGACGCCCGCCGTGAGACCGCTCTCTTCGGCCTGTTCTGCAAGTGTTCGAGCCCGTTGTCGGATCTCGTCTGGACATTCGAGGTCCGAGGCGAGGCGTGGCACGAACTTACCGGGAGAGACGGGCTTGGCAGGGAGCCCCAGCTCTTCGTTCAGCGTTTTGTACGCATTCGTGACCCGTGACTCCACGACGCGGGCCATCTCGCTGACCTCGCCCACCAATCGCGAGAGGCCGTTACATCGACACGCGCCGTACACGCTCGCTGCGGCGATCGCCTCGATGGATCTGCCACGCAGCAGATTTTCATTCTGTGCGCTCCGGAACAGCTGACACGCCTGATCGCGCACCGAATTGGAGAGTTCGAGAGCACCCGAAATCCTTCGAACTTCGCCTAGGCCGTGTGCGAGGTTTCGCTCGGCTTTTGACTGGAACCGACCGCGACTTTGTTCTCGTCGCATTCGGGATAGTCGCTGGTGTTTTTGCCCAGAGAGGTTGTTCCCGTTCGCATCTTTCCCGCGACCGATCTCCGTCGAGAGGCCTCGGTCATGCCGTGCCGCAGTCAGTGGAGCGCCCGTCCGCTTTCGCTGGTCCTGATCGTGAGTTCTCCATTCAGGACCGTGATCGATTCGTTGTTCGTCAATAACGAGTCCACAGTCCTCACAGATCGTTTCGATCGCGTTGGTAGTGACCCGGCCATCACACTCCGGACATGGGTTTGTGCTGGAGTTTGTCTGGACGTCCTCGTCGAAGCCCGTTTCGTAGATATCTCTAGTTGCCATCGGTAGTTTGTGAGGTGTATTGTCTACACCTCTCACCCCTGGGGGAGATAAACAGCCGCGGACAGAGCGGTGTGTGGCGATTTGCTGGGCTACTGGAGGAGGTCTCTACGACCTGTCCGCACACACTCCCAGCAGGGAAAATCGTTGGACAGCCCATCACAATCGCACTGCGTTGTATCTCCGGTATCGGATTGGTCTCCTTGTCGCTCTCCATCCGTTACAACGCCGCTGTCGGTGATAGCTTGTGTCTTCTTCACAATGTCTAGAATTTGAGGTCGGATCGCAACGGCGACGCGGTGCTTACATACACCATCATACACTGCGTCAGCGGGACACTCACAAGCTGCTGGGACGCCGTCGACAACAGTGACGCGGTATTCATGATCTGCTGGATTTTGATGACTTTCGTTACGAACACGGATGTCACCATCTAGAAGAGAAAATTCGAAGGCTTCGTACTGAGCGCGTTTGAGTACACGATTCGTTGGTTCGAGACTGTCGAGTAGGGTTATCGCCATTATGTGTCGCGGCGACTGGTGCGCCGCACCCTTCGGTGCGCAAACAAACTCTCAGTAACTCACAGGTTGACCCGTTGTCAAGGTCGTGGCTGCGCGCGCAGCGGAGTCCTCGTGAGCATCGTGAACGAGGGCACGGGAGACGAGCGAATGCGAGTCTCACGGAGCGAGCACGGAGCGGAGGGTGGGGCGGCGGGGTTTGGGTCGGTCCGGCACGTAGCAAAAAAGAAGTATGCGACGACCGGCTACTCCCACCACCGACCGCGCTCGGAGAATTCGATCCTGCTCCGCCGGTCTCAATAAGAGTCTCTGTCCATCAATAATCAGCGCTGGAACGGCCGTGCTAGCCGCCGCAAAATGCGCTTCCCGTTCGAACGGACGAACGCAAGGCCACCGACTTTCGACTCGTCGAGGGCGTACCGTTTGGTAGTATCGCTCGTGTCAGTATCGACTGGATAGATCATCCCGTCGTCAGTACCGAAATCGAGCACTTCACGGATGCGTGACTCGGTCAAATTGCACGCATCGGCGAGTTCGGTGACAGTTTTCGGGCCCTGTTTCAGCTCTTCGACGACGAGGTGAGCGTGGTTCATCACCAGCATCACCTCGCTGGCGCTCATATCGTCGGGTTCGTCGCTACTAGTGCTATCGGCGAAGTCCGCGCGGGCATCGAAGAGGAACCAGACGCCGATAAGCGCGGTCAGCGCCGGGAACCATACTGGACCGCCTGTTCCGGTGGTCGCAGTGAGTTCCCAGCCGAGCCACGCGAGACTGGCGACCGTGATGAACGCGCCGAGGCCAACGCCGACCCAGCGGCTATCGACAGTCGGCGTTTCTCTGAGAATCGAGGTCGCCTCCACGAACGCGAAGCCGAAAGCGATGACGAGTACTGTCTCGACATCTTTGGTGACGCCATAGACGAGGGCGAGAAATGCGATGAGCGAGAGCACGTCTCGGGCCGTGAGCTGTTCGCGGGCGGTGCGACCGAGACTGGAGACCATACGTGTACCACAGTCAGGAGTCCTATTAAGCTACTGGTCGAACACATTCTCACTAGCTGGGAGAGTTTGCGAGATACCAAGCGGTGAAGACCTTCCTATATGATGTAGAATGCTACAAAGAACTATCTGGAGTCTGGTGAAGTGGTGTATCTGGACCGTATACACAAGAGGATAGAATTTGCTCAACAGGTGGACAAGACATGAATGAAGATTTATTTGTTCGTGTAGTCGGCGGCTTTGGGACGATAGCAATTCTACTCGTTGCGGTTACAGTAGGCGCTTTGATGAGGAATGATCCTGATGAAATGTTTGCTTGGTCAATGATTTATACAGTCACACTGTCAATAGGTGCGGTTGTACTCGTCTATCGTTTCGGAGATAAAATGGATTCAATGTAATGAGCGATTGAGAGCATATACTGACCACACCCAGTCAGAATGTGTCACTTTCGAAGGATTTCAACAGAGCCGTGTTTTTATGATAGGTATACAGAGTGGCTGTAGTAGCTATATCGTGGACAAATAGGCGTGAATAGTATACGTGCGAGCGCTGTCACGGTTTCTATGTATAGCTAATTTATAAATGGGTATACTAACGGTGCGGATTTTCAGGGCTATTGTGTCACGATCGCGCTGCTGTTACACATCTACTCGAAAATCGAAGCGGCGCGCGACCAGAGATCGAGGGGGCTGACTGGACCATGCGCTATCCCTTTGCTACGGAAGATTGATCGGTATTCAACTGGCCGACGGCGTCAAGTAACCGCGAGTGACCGTTACAGCGACAGGCTCCATAGATGCTTGCTACCGCTATCGCTTCGATAGATCTGCCACGACACAGATCCTCGTTCTGGGCGCTCCGGAAGAGCTGACACGCCTGGTCGCGGACCGAATCGGCAAGTTCGAGGGAACTCGCCAACCGACGCACTTCGCCCAGTCCGTGGGCGAGATTCCGTTCTGCTTTCGACCGCCAGCGACCGCGGGTCTGCTCACGGCGCATCCGCGCGAGTCGCCGTCGCTTCTGCCCAGAGATCTTGTTCCCCTTCGCGTCGGTGCCGCGACCAATCTCTGTCGACAGGCCGCGATCGTGGCGGGCGGCTGTGAGTGGGGCGCCCGTTTGTTCGCACTCCTCGTCGTCGTACGCCCGCCACTCCGGCCCGTGATCGATACGCTGTTCGTCGATGACCAAGACACAGTCCTCGCAGACCGTTTCGACCGCGTTCGTGGTGACCCGGCCGTCGCACTCGGGACATTGGTTTGCGCTAGTATCGAGTCACGACTTCTGACGATCAATTTCGAGGTTCTATCTTTTCAACCGCAGGTTGGTATATGGCCAATAATGACGATTGGTGCTAGTCAGATTCCTTTGCCATTGAGCCGTGTCTTGCGGAGCCAACAAATGGAAGAATTGGTTTGCCTATGAATTGATGTCTGTAATCTTGTCTATATATATATCTTGGATGCCCGTCGAGTATGATTTATAGTTATACTCTCCCGGTACAGAATATGTCATCTGTATCTCAAAATGGGGGTGCGAAGCTTTCCATGCACCAATTGTGGACAGTTTCGTACTCTGTGGAGCGACCACGATGTTTTTTTTTGGGTAAACGCTCATGAATCAGTTCTTGAATAACACTTCTCGTGCCATCTACAGACCCAGCAGGAAAATTGAAAGTGTCTATCTCTGGCTTGGTTAGGAGCATATCCTGTTCTTCCTCATTTCTATCAAGGAAATCAGGGTTTGTCGGTGGATCTCCAATCCCAAACAGCACTTCTGAAGCCTCAAATTCCTCAATAATTCTCTCCGCGCGGTCCTTTTCAAATCCGGATAGCAAAATGAGGCTAGTTGGTCGGTTTGCTTGATGTATCCCTGCTTGTCCCAGAATATTTCGAATCTGCCTGTGACCTCTGCTCAGCCACTCTCCATGAGTCTTTGGCGAAATGTAGAATAGATTTATATTGTTTGTACCATCTCTGCTGTAAATGAGATTCAGCAATATAAGAAGAGTCTCCTTACTAAAACACAGTCTCGGAGGATAGGCTAGTTTTGGATCGAATCGCCATCAAGTCGTGGTGATTCTCAGCGGTCAGGGATCGATTTTGAATCTTTACTCTTGAACTACCGGACGGACGCACGAAATTGCGTGGATTTTGGTGCTGCTGAATACGGTTGTCACTCTTGAGCGGCGGACCCAGCGAGAGGTCAGCCGATTAGTCGTGCGGGATCAACGACGAGGCAATGAGTTCGACACACTCACCCGCAGTCAACACGGGTGCGTAGTCCATCTCACCTCCCACACCCGCTTTCAGTAGAAAGTCGGTGAGCCGCCAGATATTGTACAACAGCACGGCGAACACGAAGTAGAACAGGCGAATACGGTAGTCTTTCGAGGAGGTCTTCGCGAGAAAATCACCTTTGATCGATTTGTACTCACCCTCGATCTGCCACCGGCAGTTGTAGCGCTGACAGAACGACTCGGCTTCCTCGGGGGTCCCACGGAGTCCAGCCTTTGAGGAGACGTTGACGATGGCGCCGCCGCCGGTGTCCTCTAATGCGGGGAGTTCGTATTTCATACCGGCCCAGACGCCAGTCTGATTGATATCGAGGACGCGGTCCCACTCTTCCTCGTTGATTTCCGGGATTTGGGCTGATGTGTTTCCGACCGCAGCGTTGTTGACGGCGTAGTCGAGTCGCTCGTGTTTGTTGAGCGTGGCATCGACGAGGGCTTCAATTAACTCACTGCGGCCGGTGTCGACCCCGATGAAGGTTGCATTGGCATTATCTTTTTGTCTGGAGAACAGAATATCAAAAAAATCGACCGATTGAAAACGGAATGAGCTTACTGTTGGACCTCCCGAATTCGACGTACGGTGGCCTCAGCAAGCTGTGTGAAACTGACTGTGTCCGGCACAGCATCGACAGCAATCCCATGCTTGTCGACAGCATGTTCTGTCGGTGACCCTATTGCACCGACAACTGTCTCCTCTAGCCCGCGTTGTAGTGCAGTGACAGCGTCGCGTTCAGTCGCGATCTGCACAAAGTGTTCCACCGTCTTTGGCGACGTGAACAGTATCCCATCTAACTCACCGTTTACCGCAAGTGAAACCGATTGTCCCGCAGTTGCGGGTTGTTCTAAGCGATACAGTTGCGTTTCGGTGACGACTGCACCCGCTGCTTCTAATCCTTCAACCAGTACGTCGCTACCGTGTGCACTTCGAGCAAGTTCGATAGTTTGGTCCTTGACCTCGGCAGCTAACTCGTCGACGAGTCCTGTAGATGTGAACGTCGATGGAACGACACCGACTGAATAGCCTTGATTGCGTAATGCGGTTGCAGTCTGCTCTCCGACGGCACAAATAGTGGTTTCCCGTTGTTCCCATCCCGCTGTCGCAACTAATTCGACACCCGTCTCGCTCGTGAAAACACAGTAGTCCGCATGCTGTGGAACTCGATCAATCGGTTCGATTGTCAGCATCGGGTCTGGGATCGGTGACACATCGAGTGACTGGAGATACTCGACCGCCTCAGCGATGCGGTTGTCGTCAGGGCGGAGGACAGCCACCGTTGGACGGGACATGCCAGACAGTTAGCTAGTGCTGGACTTGTGTGTATCGAGCATCGGCGACCAATCTCGAACGATTCAAACCTCCATCTTGCAAAGTATCGGTATGGACGACGAGTCTCATGACCACGTTCTTCCCGGAAGTGACGACGAGTTAACCACACCAGACGTTCAGGGCTATGATTTCCGTGGGGAATTCGATTTTCAAGAGATGCTAGAAGCCTATGCGACGACGGGCTTTCAGGCAACACAGCTCGCAGAAGCAATCGACATCGCGGAACAGATGCAAGACGCCGGTGCCACGATCTATCTCACGTGTACGTCGAATATTATTTCATCGGGACTGCGTGAGGTCGTTGCCTACCTTGTTCGCGAAGGGTACGTCGACGTGCTTATTACGACTTCGGGGTCGCTAGCGGAGGATGTCATTAAGACAGCGAAGCCGTTCAAAATGGGAGAGTGGGATTCGGACGAAGCCGCCCTCCGGGAACAGGGAATCAACCGTCTTGGAAATCTCTTTGTTCCCTCTGACCGTTACGTCTGGTTAGAGGAATACCTGTACGACTTCTTCGAGGATTTCTTCGCCGACAAAAAGGTTCGGACGCCGACGGCGTTTGCTCGTGAACTGGGAGACACACTCGACGATCCGGATTCGGTCCTGAAGCAAGCAGCGGACAATGATGTTCCCGTCTACTGTCCGGCGCTGACGGATTCCGAGATTGGGAATTTTCTCTACTATTACCGACAGGGGTATGATTCGGAGGTCGGCATCGAGATTCTTGACGATTATGACTCGCTCATTGAGGACGGAATGCTCGCCGACACGACGGGGCTGATCGCAGTTGGAGGTGGCGTGCCAAAACACCACGCGATTATGACGAACCTGTTCCGCGGTGGAGCGGATTACGTCGTCTACATCTCGACCGGAATGGAAGGAGATGGATCACTCTCTGGGGCGCCCCCAGACGAGGCAGTCTCGTGGGGGAAGATCAAAGACGATGAACAGACAAACTACACGCAGGTCGAGGCAGAAGCGACATTAGTCTTCCCACTGCTCGTGGCGGGTGCTTTCAGCAAATAATATTATTATTCTCATAGAAGACTGGTTATTATTTCCACGAGACATGCTTGGACGGCCTCAAATGTGGCTCGCATAGTAGCGCCCCCAAATCCAAAAGCAATCAAACTCATGGTGATGATGAAATCAGCCTTCGAATCGTTGGGGCTAAGCAGGATCGTGAGCACTGTGAGTATTCCCGACATCGCACAGATGAGGAGACCTGTCAGGAATGACAGTACTATGAAGAACGGGTCAGTGAAGCCCATCACGGAGTATGCTGGTTCATAGAGCCCAACGAACGATAAAATGAAGCCGATAACGACATATCCCAGAAAACAGACAGTACTGAGAATGGCTCCAGGTGTAACAAGCTGATACAGTCGAAAAAATCCTTTCTCAATCGGGGTGGTTGGCTGTCGGATCCGTCTGAATGGTCGGTTGTCCATGCCCCTACGGCCAGAGTCCCCGTGCCTCGTGTGCTTCCGCAATGCGAGACAATGCCACGATGTAGGCTGCATCACGCCAGGTAACCTCTCGCTGCTCAAATTCCGTTCGAACAGCTTCCCAGGCGGCCTGCATCTCGGTTTCGAGTTCGTCGTTTACCCGTTCAAGCGACCACGACCGGCGGTTGATATCCTGGAGCCATTCGAAGTAGCTCACCGTGACACCGCCGGCATTGGCGAGGATGTCTGGAATCACCGCGATGTCCCGGTCCGCCAGAATCGTACTGGCTGTCGAGGTGGTGGGCCCGTTCGCGCCTTCGATGACCATGTCAGCGGCGATCGCATCTGCATTCGCTTCGGTGATCACGTTTCCGAGAGCGGCAGGGACGAGTACGTCGACGTCGAGCGTAAGCAACTCATCATTTGAGATCACGTTGTCCGCGTATTTTGTGACGGCTTCAGGCTCCTCGTCGTGTGATGGAACTGCGGCAGTATCGATTCCCTCTGGGTCGTACATTGCGCCGTTCACGTCGCTGATTGCGACGACCGTTGCCCCCCACTTGTCGAGGAGGCGAGCTGCATTCGCGCCGACACTACCGTACCCCTGGATTGCGACCGTCGTTTCTTCTAGATCGCTTTCATAATATTCGCAGGCCTGCTTGGTAATGATTGCAACGCTCCGACCAGGAGCTTCTTCACGGCCTTCACTACCACCGACGATCGGCGGTTTGCCTGTGACGACGCCTGGTGTCGTTTCGCCTTCCTGCATTGAGTACGCATCCATCAACCACGCCATCGTCTGTGGATCAGTACCCATATCGGGCGCGGGAATATCGCGATTCGGTCCGATAACATCGCGAATTTCCTGGGCAAACCGACGAGTGAGTCGCTCTTTTTCTCCCGAGCTCAACTCTTTCGGGTTGACTGCGACTCCGCCTTTCGCACCGCCGAACGGTAGGTCCATGACGGCACACTTCCAGGTCATCCACATCCCAAGTCCGACACACTCGTCCCGCGTCACCTCGGGATGATACCGGAGACCACCCTTATAAGGGCCTCTGACGCTGTCATGTTGGGCTCGATAACCCGTGAACACCTCGACTGTTCCATCATCACGTTCGATGGGGACGGTGACTTCGTGGACCTTCTTGGGATGTTTCAGCCGTTCGACGATATTCTGGTCGATATCGAGATGGCTAGCAGCCTGGTGAAGCTGTCGGCGCGCCGTTTCGAGCGCTGATTCCGGTTCGGTGGATTCGATTGTCGAGTCTTCCATCTCGTCGGGTTTGGTAGTAGATTCGGGTGCCATAGTCATTCAAACGGCATGTACCGGTTCCGCATCGGACCACCACAATCAGGGCACTGCCCCGGGGCGTCTTCTGCGATAATGATACTCCCACACTCGAAGCACTCATACGGTGTTTTTTCGTCTGATTCAAGCTCAACATCTTTCATAGTGAGTTCACGAGTGCCAGCAGGGATCTTGGGCACTCAATAAAGGTATAATATGTCTATAAGGGAATACCTGATAATTGGTTAACTAACCCTTCTTGCGATAGAGGGTTTGTTATTTAATCTTCCTTACTGAGGGAGCGACAGCGAGATTGTTCTCGTCGAAGAGTGTCGCAAACAGTTTGCGCTGGACGGTCCGGGCGTGTTTATAGAACGCAGGTGGAGAGATACCAAGCATCTCCGCAACATCCTCTCCTGTATTCTCTCGTGGCGATTCGAAGTACCCACTGTAGTACGCCGTCTGGATCACTTCGAGTTGTCGATCTGTGAGTTTCTCGAGGAACGCCGAGTAGAGATCACGGTCCATCGCCTGGTCGAGTGTCTGCTTCGAGCGGAGTTCGATATCAGTAAACATCTCGCGGACGAGTCGTGTGATCGTTCGAACTTCGATGGTATCCGGGATGTCGATGACGAGTGTGGTGCCATCTGGATCCGCAGTCGCCTCCCGAAAGACAGCGCCATGGTCGGCTAATTCCAAGGCGAGAAACGGCTGTGTAAGTCGTAGTTGTAAGACGCCACCCTCACCGTCTGCACTGATCTGTTGCACGTCATCGATTGCTACCAGCTGTGATGCTGCTTCGGCGACCTCACTCAGCGGTGTGTCTTCGACAGTCACGAACACGTAGCTTCCCTCTGTGGATTGTTGGGCTCCGCCTTTATATGAGAGTGTACATGCTGCGTCCTGCGCCAATCGTGAGAGGACAAACGTCGGGTCGTCAATTACAAATTCGACGCGACTCACAGACGTCGTGAGCAGTGCATTCTTTCGCTCGATTGCACTGAGCGCGGATGCAATGGTTTCACCGAGTTCTGCCAGAACGGCTGTCGCCGTCTCGTCGAACGCATCCTGGGTCGTTGCATAGACCGTCAACACACCATGTGTGAGGTCGTTGTAGATAAGTGGAATACTCAATACCGAGAGGAAATCGCGAGTGAGGGCATCCTTTCGCCACGGCTCCTCGCGCAGATCGGCAGCGACGTTCGTAACCATCGCCACCTCACCAGTCGCCGCGGTTTGGCCCGCTGGATCGACCCCTGACGTAGCGACCGCAAAGGGATGGCTGTCCAGATACCCTTGTTCGTGTCCCGCCCACGCCCGTGGATCAACAGTATCAGTTGTCGAATCGACCGTCCCGATCCAGGCAAACTTGAACCGGTCGTCGGCAGCCAGCAACTCACAGACGGTACGATCAATTTCTTCCCGTGTTTCGGCCTGTACGAGCGCTTGGTCGATCTCTCGAATCGTCTCATTGGTTCGGTTCAGGGCGGTGAGCTGCTCGTTTTGCTGTTGGAGTGTACGGTCCTGTTCACGGAGTTGCGACTCCCGAGAGACACGGTCGAGAGCTGCCTCAGCCGTCGCGGCAAGGAGATCGGTCAATTCTCGAGTCACATCGTCGAAGGCACTGACTTGAGCTGACCCAGCGACGAACACGCCGTGCTTGCCGAGTGGAATGTAGGACGCACTCCGGAGATCCGTCGCCCTGTTTTCAAGTCGTTCCGACTCGTGGACGTCATCGAAAAACAGTGCCTCGTCTTCGACGAAACTGTAGCTCGGAAGGGTTTCGCCGTCGGTATGTAGGGTTGGAAGCGGCCCGTTTAATTCCCGCATTGCTGTCGAGTTTGCGGCGGGTTTGAGGACGTTAGTATCAGCATCGAAGAGATAGACGGCACTCGCATCGAGATCGAGCACACCGGGTGTGTCGTCGACGATGTGCTGGGCAATCTCCTGGTGTGTTCCAGCGTAGAGGAAATCGCGGGTGGTCTCGTGGAGCGTTGCGAGTGCCTCCTCGCGTTGCTTCCGTTTCGTGATATCTCGGCAACTAAAGAGAAGTGTTCCGCCCTGAATCGAGACTTCGCGAACGTTGACCAAGAGTGTGTGCTCCCGCCCAGCTTTGTCGATCGCCGTCGTCTCGATATTCTTGAGGACACCCTCTTTCGCGAGTTCATCGCGGTCGAAGAGGTTCTTCCCGAGTAGATCGTCGATCGTCTCTTGCTCGTGAATTTCGTCGGCGGTGTAGCCGAAGATGAAGTGGACGTTGGGACAAACGTAGGTGTACTCGCCGGCTTCATTCGTGATGAGAACGGTATCGGTCATGTTGTTGAGCGTGACGCGATGAAGCTTCTCGGATTGCCGAATATCCCGGTCCAGATCCACTCGCTCAGTAATATCGACACCCTCAACGATGATCGAAACGAGGTCACCGCGTTCGCTCTCCACAGGGCGCACAGAAAGGTCGATAACGCGTGGATCCTCAAGATGCGGTGGCTGTGGAACGACAACGTTCCCGAACGCCCCGTCGAGTGCGTTCTCCACGATTTGGTGGATCTCCACGCTCGTTTCGTCCGTTTGCGACCACCACGGCAGTGTCCAGAACGGCTCGCCGATAATCGTCTTAATGTCGTCGTCGATCATCTCCCGTGCCGTCTGGTTCACACGGACGAGTGAGCCATCCGGGTCGAGTACCCACGTCGCTGTCCTCGAATCGCTGAAGATCGCATCGAACTGTCTGGCACGCGTTCGCTGTGTGGCCGCCCGCTGTGCGGACCGAACTGCCCGTTCGGTTCGGTCCATCAGTTCCTTTACCATCTGGTCAACTGAATCCGTTTGTGTGACGTAATCAGTAACACCGGCCCTAATAGCCTCGCTGGCGATAGCTTCGCTCCCGGATGCAGTACCAACTAGCACTGGAAATACAGTAGTTTCGGTGCGGATCTCCGTGAGCAGGTCAAGTCCGGTTGTCTCTGCAAGCGCGTACTCGGTGATGAGACAGTCCGTAGACTCCCTTCGGAAAACCTCGAGCGCCTCTGATTTGGTCTCAACCCGTTTGACAGTCGCATCAGTCCGGGTATTGAGCGTTGCTTTGAATTGCGTGAGCCACTCGCTCGTCCCGACAAGCAACACACAGGACGAATCAAGGACTGTCGGAGAAGACACCATTATTCGCTACCCAGGAACCAGCGGGAGTGCAGACTGTCGCGGGCTTGCGCCAAACGCTGCTGCAGTACCGTGCCGAGAGTCACACACATCTCTAGTTACTCATTAAACTATCGAGAGTTAAAGAGGTTTGTTATTGAACCATCAAGAGGACTACGAGCGAGACGTAACAAGGAAACGCTGCTTCCGGGAATTGTCACGGTCAACCGTCTTTTCCCGACTTCCGCGTCCCACCTCCCGCCCACCCTATCGAGTAATGCCTACCCGAACAACCAACATACAATCCGAGGACACCGACATCAATGAATCGTCCCAGAGGAGCCAGTCGACGTGGGGACTTGTCGCTGGCGCGAGTCTAATCTCCACAGGACTGGCTGCCTACGAGATCGTCCCGGCAAGCGTCACACCGCTTATTCGTGACTCATTAAATATTGGGCCGACAACCGCAGGGCTCCTTGTTGGGATTATGTTCGGCACCGCAGTGATCACGAGCCTTCCTGCCGGTGCTGTGCTCGACCGAACAAACACCAGGAATGCAATGGCAGTCGCCGTTATCATCTTGTTCCTCGCTGGGATATGGGGCTGGATGGCTGGCCGGAGCGGTGACTATCGAGCAGTCATCGCCTCACGTGCTGTTGGCGGCGTTGCGTACGTCGTCGTCTGGAATGCGGGCATCGACATCGTGAGCCGATCGGTCGACGAATCTCGGCGGGCGACTGCTGTTGGCGTGTTCACTGCCAGTGGCCCAGTCGGATTCGCACTCGGTCAGGGAACGGGTCCACTCGTCGCAGCGTGGTTTGGCTGGCCAGCGATCTTCCTCGCGTTCAATGGGATTGCTCTCGTCGGATTAGTCCTGTTTTGGCCGATGAGCCGCGGTCTCGGACGCAGTGGCGGTGACGCGCCATCTCTGGCTGAATTCGGTGATGTCCTCCGAAACAAGAACGTCTGGCTTGTGGGTGGCCTTGGCTTTCTCGGGTACTCGCTGTACCTGTTCGTGAACAGTTGGGGCTCATCGTATCTCACCGAAGAGGTTGGACTTTCGCTAGGACTCAGCGGACTGCTCGTCGCGCTGTTCCCCGCGGTTGGCATCCTCGCGCGGATAAGTAGTGGGGTACTCTCCGATCGGTTGTTCGGTGGTCGGCGGCAACCGATTGCGTTCGGATCCTTCTTCGTTGCGGCACCGCTCGTTGTGGGATTCACGCATCTCCAGTCGGTTGCCGTGCTCATCGTGATGTTGCTCGTTGCGGGCTTTGCGATTCAACTCACACTCGGTCTATCGTTCACCTACGTCCGGGAACTGGTTGATCCGCGGGTTGCCGCGACGGCCGTGGCATTCCTCACAAGTGTTGGGCTTGCGGGAGCGTTTCTCGCACCGATCGCTGGCGGTGCTGTAATCGATGCTGCTGGGTTCGATACTGCCTTCCTCATGGCTGGTGGCTTCGCCGTCCTCGGTGTCATACTAGCGTGGTGGGCCCCGGAACCAGGGAAACAGAAATACGAGTAATCTTCCCGACGGGTTTTCGGGATCGAAGTCGTCAAGCATGAGATGCGGGTTATGGGGTCCCCAAGCCGTAACGACGAATTGTCTCACTTGGCTGAACGCTATTCTCGCTTCACCAGTTTCTCGTTCATTGGCATCGATTCCGCTGTTTCTTCACTCACCTGCGCCTCCCGGTCGTTGTATCGCTTGAGTTCTCGGCCGATGCGCTCCAACGCCCCGACGGCGCGTTCGATGAGTTGGTAGGCTGCCAGGGAGAGGCGGATATTCTTCATCAAGAATCCTCCCCCTCTTCCGGTTCAACGAGATCGTTACTCTCCCTAAGGAGTTCCTGAACGGCGGGACAGGGTCGTTCTCGATCGGAAGCGTTCGATAATCGAGCGGTGCAGGATACGCCCGGTCGTCCTGCGCGCAGAGGATGATCAACCACTCGTCGCATCCTTCGCCGAGGGCGACGTAGTCCGCGAGGAGCTGTTTCGCCCACGCGGAGTCGGTGTCGTCGCCACTGAACGGCGACTCAGCCGAGATTCGATGGTTGAGCTTCAGGTTCGCTGCGCCCCAATGAGAGTAGTGTAGCGTGTACTGTCCGTCGGTTCGCTCATACGCAACAAGTGCGCGGTGACCCATTTACCAATCACCTCGCAGGGCGACCGCGACCGGATCGCCCCGCACCCTTCCTGGGGGACGAACAACGCTACCAGTAGTTGCGAGTGGGGGTTTCTGTATTCGAAATGGACCCTGACGCTCGGATAGCCAGTGCGGTTCGACGCATATTTCGCAGTCCGTCGGCGACTTCCTCGTGAATGAGTCGCTACCGGACAGCCGGCCACTTCTTGCTGCTGTGTGCGGTCTGGGGGACGGCGTTCATGGCGACGGACGTCGGCCTCGCAGACCTTCCCGCGGTGCCGTTCGCCGCCGTGCGCTTCGACGTCGCCGCCGCGCTGCTGTTTGCCGCCGCTCTCGCCTCCGGCGCGGACTTCCGCCCCCGGACTCGGGACGACTATGTCTACGTGCTCGTCGGCGGTGCGTTCATTATCGGAGCCCATCACGCGTTTCTCTTCGCCGGCCAGCGGTACGTCACGGGCGGCGTCGCCGCCGTTCTGTTGGGTCTCGTCCCCGTCGTGACGCCCGCGCTCACGCGTCTCGTCTCCACCGACGAGGAGTTCACCGCCGCCACCGCACTCGGTGTCGCGCTCGGGTTCGTTGGCGTTGTCGTCATCGCCGACCCTGACCCCGCGAACATCACGGACAGCGTCCTCGGTGTGTCGCTCGTGCTCGCGTCCGCGCTCGTGTTCGCTGTCGCCGCGGTCGTCACCCACAGCCGATCGCCGTCGATGCCGTTCCTCGCCACGCAGGCGTGGATGATGGCTGTCGGCGCGGTCGTCCTCCACGCCGCGGTGCTCGTGGTCCCCGGCCAGTCGTTCGCGGCGGCGACGTGGACGCCGTCCGCACTCGTCGCGCTCGCGTACCTCTCCGCGGTCGCCGGCGTCGGTGGCTTCCTGCTGTACTTCACGTTGTTGGATGACCTCGGCCCCATCGAGATGAGTTTCATCGAGTACGTCATTCCCGTGTTCGCCACACTCGCGGGCTGGCTGGTGCTTGGGCAGGAAGTGACGCCAGCGACTGTCGGCGGGTTCGCGTTCATTGTGGCGGGGTTCGTCGCCGCGAAGTGGCGGGCGTTGCGTGGGCTATCGTAGCGCGTGGGTACTGATCACTCGGGGAAGTTCTTCAGAATGCGTTCGGTGCGTGCTCAGTGGCTCATAGGTGTGATATCCGATAATCAAATCTCTTTACCGGGGAATGCTTGTGCTGTATCACCTCACATTAGACTCGGTTGAGATCGACGTACGCTCTTCTGTAGGAGATTGTTGATACTGCTGAGCTGCGGCTATCGAGTCGAAGAGGACAAGCACACCGCGCCGAAGCGCTCGACGCGCCGTCAAAGCAACTCTCTGAGATCAACAATGTGCTTCACAAGAGCGGAGACTCAAATTAAGAGAATAAATTTGGAATCCTATATCAATTAGCCAACCACGTTATTCAAATTATCTCAGTCGTCGCCGATACGTACCTCGGTCGGTTGACCGTACTTGCCGGGGCGACGGTGCTCGGGTTCGGATTCAGCGGCGCACTGCTCGTCCGCGAGTTCGGGATCGGCGAGTGGACGTCCTTCGTCGGGTTTCTCGTCGGCGCCGTCGGCGCCGGCGCCCCGTTCCTCGCGATCGCGGTACTGCTGTCGACCGTCCCTCGGGAGAAGACTCACGCACTCGGTGCGACGCTGCTCGTGTGGGTCTGGTTCGTCTTAGTCCATGATCTGATCGCGCTCGGCGTCGTCGCCGCGTTCGAACTCCCCGACGCCGTCCTCTCGGCGTTCGTGTTCTCGAACCCGGTGAGCACGTTCCGTGTACTCGTCTTAAGTGGGCTCGGAACCACCGCCGGCGGTGGATTCACGGCCGTACTCACCGGCAGCAGCCTCTCGACAGGAGCCCTCGCGGTCGCGCTGGTCGCGTGGTGTGTCGTCCCGATCGTCGTCGCGGCGCGACTCGTCCGCCGTCGCCGGCTCTGACCGGCCCCGCAGTTCGACCTTCCGTCGATCACCTACCGCACTCTGTACTCAACCATCCATGTGTACTCACAACCATCACCGACACGAAGCGAACAGTCGAACCGACACCGAGCGAGCCGTCAGCGACGCGCCCGACCGTTCGAGGTCCGATAACGCGGGCCCGCCGAGAAGATCCGTTCTCAGAGGAGCCGTAACCGCTGCGACCGTCGGTATCGGCGCTATCGCCGGATGCCTCGGCGACGAGGCGCCGACGACGACGGAGCCTCCGGACCCGATCGCGCTCGGCCACGGGAAGGCCTGCGACGCCTGCGGGATGCTGATCGTGGATCACGGCGGCCCGAACGGACAGGTGTTCTACGTCGGCGACCACCCGCAGGGCCGCGACGGCCCCGCCTGGTACGACAGCCTGACCGAACTGGTGACCGACCGCGCATCGGCGATCGACCGCGGCCGCGAGCCCGTCGCGACGTACGTCACAGACTACGCGGCTGTGGAGTACGAGATAACGGAGGCGGGCGGCGACCGGGTCATCTCTTCGCACGTCGCTGCCGAGTCGTTCGTCGACTGGGAAGACGCCGTTTACGCGGTCGAGACCGGCGTGGTGGGTGCGATGGGTCCCGACGTGATCCCGTTCACTGACCCCGCAGCCGCCGAGTCCTTCGTCGGGGCCGAAGGCGGGCGAGTCGTCGAGCCGGACGCGGTGACGGTCGAGCTCGTCTCATCGCTGTAGCGCGCTCCCCACTTCCGGTCGGCAGGTACCGCGACGAACGGGAGGCTCGCGACGACGGAAACGAACACGTTCGGGATAACTAACGCGCCTGTCGGGCGCAGATACCCGACTATGACACGGGAGACGTCAATCGTCGAAGAGACGGCCGCACCGACTGACCGTCCAGTCGAAACACTCGACGTCGCCGATCTCGGTCCGCCGGAGCCGCTTCGCCAAACGCTCGAACTGCTCGCTGACCTGCCGAATGAGACCGTCCTCATTCAGTATAACGACCGGGCTCCGCAGTTCCTGTTCCCGAAGCTCGCGGATCGCGGCTACGTGCACGATACCGTCGAGACCGACGAGGGCGTGGTTACGGCTATTTGGGCAGATCCGGACAGCTAATGCGCTCCCCCGAGCGGCGAGCATCACCGCTCCCGTTGTTCTTTTTTATATCACCCACCGAATAATTCGGATTTCTCCCCCACAGTGCAGGAATTCCCGTCGAAGGTATTCCCCCCACTCCCCTTCTTTAAACCGTATGACTCGACGCACACTCGACCGGCGATCGTTCGTTCGAACGACTGCGGCGCTCGGCGTGACCACCGCGCTCGCCGGCTGTGGCGGCAGCGGCGGCGACGGGAGCGACGGCTCCGACGGGAGCGACGGCTCCGGCGGCTCCGGCGGCTCCGGCGGCGACAGCGGCAGCCAGGAGTTCCTCTCCGAGGAGCCGGACTACGGTGGCTTCCTCGACGACGCCAACAACTACGAGCAGACGGTCGACATGACCGGCTCCGACTCGGTGACCGTTGAGGTCGGCGCCGGCGAGGGGCTGGCGTTCGGTCCCGCGGCGGTCGCAGTGTCGTCCGGAACGACCGTTACTTGGGAGTGGACGGGTGAAGGCGGCAGCCACAACGTGTCCGGGTCCAACGGGAATTTCGAAAGCGAGACCGTCGGCGAGGAGGGCCATACCTTCGAGCACACGTTCGAGGAATCCGGCACCCATACGTACGTCTGTACGCCGCATGAGGCGGTCGGCATGAACGGCGCCATTCACGTAGAGTGATCTTCTCTTCGCCCTGAATGACGGGGTCTTAGCCTTACAATTTCCAGCCGGCGAAGACGATACGAGGCCGTCGGGTGATCCCTTCTACCCGAGATAGCGTCCGTCACACGGACTCCCGAGCCGGTTCTTCCGTCGGATCGCTGGTGAGCAACACCCGTCCGAACGCCCGTGACATCCCGACGAGCGTCAGCGCCCACACCACCAGCGCGAACCAGCCCCAGTACGCGGGAACGACGGAGAGGAGACCGAATGTCCCGATCCCGGCGATATTCAGCGTACTGGCGGTGTACATCCCCATTGGGAACACACGCCCCCACGCCGTCGGCGCGTACGTGTGCAGGTGGTCGCCGAATCCCAGCCGCGACCACGGGAAGAGGAGTACCCAAGCAGGTGGCTTGCCGTCTGTCCCGCCGGTGAGGAACTTCCAGATATCAACGACGAGCAGCAGCGGGATCCACCACGAAGCGATCGCCCACGCGAGGAACGTGACGCCGATGATCACCGGTGCATACGGTTCCCATCCCTGAAACGTTTCCAGCCGCGGTCCGAGCGTTGTCCCCGCGAGCGTCGTGATGGCCGCCGCGCCCATCGTGATCCAGTACGGCCCTGTCCAGTCGTCGGGACGGATCGGGCCGTCGAGGAGTCGGTAGGTGACGACAGTGACAACGACAAAGTAGAGGACGTACCCCGAGCCGAAGTAGCTCATGCTCAACAGCACGACCGCGTTCCCATACCCCGCCAATGGTTCGGCGAGCAACCCGCCGAGGACCGCGAGCGACTGCATGCAGACGATCACGAGCAAGAAGGCGCCGTCGATCCGCTCGCTCACACCCGCCTTTCCCGCACCGATAATCTCGGTCACAAACAGGTAGTACAACAGCAGTGGCGTGGCGACAATGGTCACCCCCCACATCGCGGCCGCCACCGCGACAGTATCGAAGAACAGCAGAAACTGAACCCCGACGGTATTCGTGGCAACGATGAAGGTCAGCGTGCCCCAGTGTCGGTCTCGGTTCCGTAGATCGGCCAGCGTGCACTTGGGAAACGCCGCGGTTCGAACGGTGAACAGCGCAAGCAACAACGCGTAACAGGCGATGTTGAACACCGCCAGCGACCGCGCGACAATCGGGACACCCAGCTCGAAGAAGGAAATTGAGACGATTCCGGTCGACATGACGAATCCGAAGTATGCCGGGTCGAGCGCCTCGAGGGCGCTACCGAGAGAGGCAGCGAGTGTCTCCCCGTGAACAGAGGTAGGCGGGTCGTCGATTCCGGATGAGTTGGTCATTTCAGCCGCTCAAAGTGGGGGACCGATCCCACCGTGTTGTCGGGTGTTGGCCGGTCCGATGGTAAATGGGTACCGTTACGAGATCACACATAACTGCATCTCGGACGATATTCACCGAACATGTTCTTTCGGAGCAGTCTTATTGTTGAGAAATTAAGCGACGATAGTGACGAAAAACCAAACAATTTACGCGAGGATCGGCGGAAATGAAGCTGTCGAATCTGTCGTAGCCGATTTTTATGATCGTGTATTCTCAGATCCACTTCTTCAGCCGTACTTCGAAGATATCGACCGTGATGCGCTGTACGCCCACCAAGTGCAATTCATAAGTGCGGTAGCGGGCGGCCCGGTATCATACGACGGGGCCGATATGCAGGCTGCTCACGAGGGAATGGGAATCACCGGGGAAGCCTTCGGTCGCGTTGCGGCATACCTCGCCGAAGCGCTCAAAGAGAACGGTGTCACCGAGGACGACGTCGACGCGATCCTCGATGAAGTCGGTGCGCTCAAGCCGGACGTCGTAGGCCAGTGAACGCACGTAAGTCGAGAGGTCCTTCTGAGGAGCTTTTTTAACAACTCACTGCTGGACGCGATACACGTAACCGCCACAACCGCACTGATCGACGACGCTGGTCTCTGCGTCCGGGTAGTGGTCGTGGATCGGCGCCTCGAGGTACTCCTCGGGAGTGCCGTGGTTCGGATGCGTGACGAGGTTGACGTGGTAGTCGGGTTCCGTCCGATTGATCGCCGCAAGTGCGTGCTCGATCAGCGTCTCGCGATCGTCAGCGTACCGTTCCTGTTCGAGGTTCGCGGACCACGACGCATCGTGCTCCTCGTCGAGAAACGAGGGTGCCGACTCGTTGGTTTCGGAGGCTGCCGCGGTGCGTTCGCGGTCAGATTGCTGGTCCCGTGTAGACATGAGTGTACGTATGAGACGGACACGCCTCCGTGTCAGTGCGAACATGTTCGCTACGTCCCGCCTTCTGGAGAGCCAGGTCGGGGGTCACGGGTGCAGTCCCGACGACCTCCCGTTCGTCACGAATCGCTGAGACCGACGCTCTACGTATCAGTGCCTGCGCCGGGGTCAAATTCGATCGGATTTCGAGGGAGATCGTCGACGAACTCCCGGACGATCGTTCGTTCGACGCGTTGGAGTGTCTCGCTGCACGTGGATTTTGCGATCCCAACGTGTTCGGCGATCTCGGTCAACGTACAGGTGCGTGGTACGTCGTAATAACCGCGTTCGACCGCCTCGAACAACACCTCTCGCTGCCGCTCGGTGAGCGACTCACCCGGGTTCAGCCGCTGTTGAACGTACTCGACGTCGAACTCCGCACCGACACCTCGGAGCATCTTCCCGAAGTCAGCGACGCGCTCGTGGGCGCCGGTGACGTCGATTCGAGCCACTCCGTTCTCGATCTCGACGGGCATCTCGATCGGGATGCCGGCCTGCCGTGCAGCCGCCATCAACAGCGGTGCATGTGCCTCGACTTGGACGGTGGCAACCCCGTCACTCAACGCCATTACCGAGACTTCCTCGATCGTTTCGTGAATCTCTATCGCGTCCAGAATTTCATCGATATCGTCAGCGGTGATCTTCACGAGCGCGAACCCCGCACCATCTCCGGGGGTCGCACTGAGTACCTGAATCCGTGCTTCCGGGAACTCCCGAGAGACTTCACCGACCCACGGTCCGTCTGGGAGGTCAACGTTGAGTCGAGCCTGTGCCATATCGTCTGTTCGCTGTCACGGGGCAAAATGGATTCGTCTTCGTGCCCCAACCTCAGTCAATACGGATTCGTCAAATAGTAAGGGAGCGGAAACTCTCATGTGGATTTGGAGACGAGTGCCGCTTCATATCTCACGGAGTGAGAGCCATCCTATCCCTTTTCGGTCTTTCTGCGAAAATGTGAGAACACACGGGAATATCGATTACCATGACAAATACAAAATCAGAGATAGCAGTCACGTTCAATCCACAAGAATGGGTCGACGGACCGTACCACCTAGACGATGGGGCAGACAAACAACTGACTCCCGCCGAAAATCGGGAGCCAGTAACGTTCGAAATACCCTGGGAGGACGGAACTGACGAGGAGGGAACTGTGTTCCCGGACGAATCCTACGAGGCGAATCAGTTACAATCGCACCCTGCTGCTCCGGAGTGGGTCCGAAATTGGGATGGGCCATACTACGTTCGGACAAAATCGGTTGCCGACGAGTAACGGGCAACTGACAGAGCAGATCAAGTACCTCGAGAATAGCAGAAGTGAACCATGGCCGCTGAAATCTCACGCTGGTCGCGTCGATACGTTCTGATCGGGGTGATCGCACTCTGTTGTTGGCAGGTGGCCACTGTTGCTGGCCTCCCGCGACGCACGACGGTGGCGTTGGGCGTGTTCGGGTTCGTGTTCCACGTCGTCTTCGGCAAATCCTACGCCCTCGTGCCGGCGTACTTCGACGCTGATCTCGTCTTCGAACACGCCCCGATGGTCCAGCTTCCCTTCATCGTTATGGGGACTGCGTGTCTCGCGCTCGACCCGCTTCTCGCTCGTCGCTTCCGTGTCGACCTCGGCGTTCTCGGCGGTGTGCTCTGGACGGTCGGCGTCGCCGTGTTCGTCGGATCGATCGTACTGACGATCGCCGAACCACTCCGACGCGGGACGACTGGAACCGGGGATCACAACGCCGATCGACGGCCGCTCGACCGATTCACGAATCGCTTCGTCCCGATCGTTCTCCTGTATCTCCTCGCCGGTAGCTACGAGACCGTCGCCGGACAGGTCAGCAAACTCCCGCCGCTGATCGGCGTCCAGGCTGCCGCAACGCATCTCTTGGCCGCCGGGGCCGCGACGTTGCTCGTGGTCACGCTCGGCTTTCGACTGCTTCCGCGGTTCCTCGGCGCACATCCGACCCGATCGTCGGCCGCCCTTGTCCTACCCGTTGCCGCGACTGCCCCCGGGATCATTGCCGGCGGGTTCGTCGACGAACGATTGCTCCCACTCGGTGCCGCTCTGATGGTGATCGCGATGGTCGGCTTCGCGCTTGTCGTCTTCAGAATGTGGTTCCAGTCCGACAAACGCCGAATCGGATTGCACGCCCTTCTCCCAAGCGCGACATTCGGCGTCATCGGCGTCCTTTTCGGCGGTCTCTTCGCGGTCGGCGGCACGTCTCCAGCGTTGATCGAGACCCACCTCCGGGTCAACCTGCTCGGCTTTCTCGGCCTGATGATCGTCGGAACATCGTTTCAGTTCTATCCACCGCGGCTGGGTGCGTTTCCCGGGTCGTCGAACCGTTCCGCGAGCGTAGCGATCGCTGCCCTCGCTTTCGGACTCGGGATCGAGGTCCTCGGTGCCGCTGTGATCGCCGTCCTCAATCCAGCGATGGCGTTGCTTTCGACACAAGCAATCACTCTCGGCCGTTGGCTCACGCTCTTCGGTGTGTTCGGGTACGCGTACCTCATCGCGAGTGTGTTCAGGACACGATCGACATGATCTTCTCAGTCAACTCGGCCCGTATCAAATCGTCATATGAACCGCCGATTGCACAAACTCCCGTTCCACAAGTTCGAAAAATTCGTCTCGTACAAGGCGATATGGAGGGATATTCCCACTGATACAGTGGACCCCTACTACAACTCGCAGACGTGTTCGTGCTGTGGTGAGCGTGGGTATCGGCAGGGGCGGCGGTTCCAGTGTCTGAACGACGAGTGTGATGTAGCGCAAGATCACGCCGACCGGAATGCGTCGGTGAGCATCGTGTGGCGTGAGAAGGCGAAACTCGACGGTAACATGACGAATTACCGGACGCACAAAATCCAACCACAGGTTCGGTTGGTGCGTCTGTCCAGGTTGGGGCACGTAAGCCGCCCAACCTCATCTGCTCGCTTGCCGAACAGGGAGTGCTAGCGCACGGCTGAGGGAACTACAAAAGCCTCGGGCCACACCACTCTCCTCTGGCTACTCGTCGGACCGAGACGCCAATACGATTAGGGCGGTACTCTCCTCAACGGCATGGGGAGCGATCTCCTGATCACCGTCGAAACGGACAATGTCGCGCGCTGACAGCTCGCGTGTCTCGTCGCCGAGTTCCAGCTCGATCGTTCCCTCGATAAGATAAAATACGATCTCCCGGTCGGGATGTGAATGAGACGGGACTTCACCGCCCGCATCAAGGGTGAGTTTGATCGTCTTCGGTTCAGCGTCGGGGAAGACGTTGGCGTGGGGCTGTCCGTCCAGTTCGTTGAGGTTGTGTACCGTCGTCATGTATCGGTCGGATCGAATTCGTCGGTTCGGAGTCCTCGGCGGACCGGTTCGTGTTCGGCGTCGGTTGGCGGTGGAGCGGTGACGAGCAGCGCTTCGAGCCGCGAGTCGTCGTCGGCCTTGACACCGCGGTCGGTGTCCGCTCCGACGGTCACAACATCTCCTGGTTCGACGCGGTGTTCCGCATCCCCGTCGCGGATGAGCCCGGTGCCGGAACGGACATCGATCACCACGTCACTGGATGGAGCGTGAATCGGGATAAACTCAGTACCTCACAAAGCATCCTCGGCTAGCTGTTTCTGCGGCCTGAGTTCTGTGTCGAAGCGGTTGTACTGACGGTCTCGACGAGAGAATTACGGACGGATCGACGGAGAGCTGTCGCTGTCGG
>Ga0208772_100052_pt1 | contig 58597 bp, 56 predicted proteins | sample AntDeeMetVIREN14_FD_184782 | JGI IMG/M metagenome (GOLD analysis project Ga0208772, IMG submission 184782) | Saline lake microbial communities from Deep Lake, Antarctica, in enrichment culture - Antarctic Deep Lake Metagenome VIREN14 (SPAdes)... ... | reverse complement strand
TTGCCCGTGAGATCTTTGCCTTCACGCAACTGCTTTAAGGCGGCATCCATGTCGAAATTGGTTTTGGTCATATGTCATCTCTTTTTTGCTTAGTTTAACGAAATGACACAGAATTCTGAACACTACCTCCTATACGGGAAGTTACCAGTCGGTTTTGCCGGATACTGTATATGCCAACTTTGAAGATATGAAAGAGCTTGTGACATTTAAGTTTTCTCAGGTTGAGGTAAACACTTATGCCGGTATGAAAACAGCAGATAAACTGGTGGTGACGAAAAGCGAAAACGATCTACTGCCGGCAGGTTGTGAGTTTATGATCATTCATTATTAACCACTGAGTTTCAGCAGAGTCTCATTATCCTGTTGAGATTGGACGGCTTAGCCGCTCTTTTTTCCATGTAATCATCAGAGATTTGATACTGTAGTAAATAATGCATTTTTATCTCCTGTTAAATAAAGGCGCTGACCATGTCTGCTTTGTTGATAGCCAAAACACTTGGGCTTTTTTTTATTACAGCAGTCGCTGAAATTATAGGTTGTTATTTACCTTACCTGTGGTTGAAAAAAGATGGAAGTGCCTGGTTATTGATTCCGGCGGCTATTAGTCTGGCATTATTTGCCTGGCTGTTGACTCTGCATCCGGCGGAAAGCGGACGAGTTTATGCTGCTTATGGTGGCGTGTATGTGGTTACTGCGCTTCTCTGGTTAAAAGCCGTGGAAGGGGCATCGCTGTCTATGTACGATGCGGTGGGTGCTGCTTTTACCCTAACCGGAATGGCGATTATTGCTGCCGGATGGAATCACTAGGAAAAAGAGTACATTTATCTAAAGGCTCTACCGAAGGGGCTAAGCCTCCTGAATATTCAGAAGGCTTAATGCAGTCCTTTTTGAAATGAGTTTGAAGCTGATTACTTCAACGTAACGAATTCCTCGGCACTGGTCGGATGCAGCGCAACCGTAGAGTCTAAATCCGCTTTGGTAGCCCCCATTTTCAGAGCAACGGCAAAGCCTTGTAAAATTTCATCCATGCCTTCGCCAATACCGTGAATGCCGACCACTTTTTCTTCTTGGCCGTGACACACCAGTTTAAAGTAACTGAGGGCGCGGTGCGGAGTGACGGCATTGTACATAGCCGCAAAAGATGACTTATAAACGCTAATATTCTCCTCACCGAATTTCAGTTTTGCGTCTTCTTCGCTTAAACCAACAGTGCCAATGGTTGGATGGCTAAATACAACGGTTGGAATGTTTTCAAAGTCCATGTGTGCGTTCGGCATGTTGTTAAATAGGCGCTCTGCTAATTGACGACCTGCTTTAATTGCAACGGGTGTTAGCGCGGCCGCGCCGGTATTATCACCAACAGCGTAAATGCCTTGTACGTTGGTATTCTGGAACTTATCGACATTAATGAAGCCATCGTTATCCAGTTCAACACCGGTGCACTCTAGGTTGATGTTGTCAGTGGACGGCACACGGCCTATGGCCCATACCAGACAATCTACGCCTTCCATTGTTTTGCCGTTTTCAAAGTGCAACGTTAAAGTACCGTCGTCCTGTTTCACGACTTCACGTACCGTTGTTTCGGTATGCAGCTCAGGGCCGTCTTGTTTCATGCGCTCCAGCAAACCGTCGGTAATGTCTTTGTCGAAGGTGCGCAGCGGTCTATCACGACGTACCAGTAAGTGTGTGTCCGTTCCTAACGCGTGGAACACACCGGCAATTTCGACGGCAATATAACCAGCGCCAACGACAGCAGCTTTCTTAGGCTGCTCTGTTAATGCGAAAAAGCCGTCAGAGTCGATACCATGCTCGGCGCCTGGAATTTCAGGGATCATCGGGCGTCCGCCGGTGGCAATGGTAATATGGTCCGCAGTAATTTTTTCGCCGTTTACTTCCACGGTTTTGTGGTCAACGAACTTGGCGAAGCCTTCAATAAACTCAACGCCATTGCTTTGGAAACCACGGTGATAGCCTCCGTGAATGCGCTCAATGTAGGCTTCACGGTTATGCACCATGGTTGCCCAGTCAAAACCTTTTTGCTCAAGGTCAAAGCCATAAGACGGTGAATACTTGATGGCTTCTGCAATATGAGCGCCATACCACATGACTTTCTTAGGTACACAACCCACGTTTACGCAGGTACCGCCAACGAATTTTGCTTCAATAACGGCGGCCTTTGCACCACGAATGGCGGCACGGTTGGCTGAGGCAATACCGCCACTGCCGGCACCTATCGCCAGATAGTCATAATGTCTGCTCATACTGCTTAACTCCTGTGCTTAATTCAAAAACTGCGCATATCTTGAATAAAAACCCCGTATCTTGCAAATAAAGACACGAGGTTGTCATGCTTTTTATACCGATAGCGGTAATCGAAAGATCAGTTTACAGCACTGCTCTTAACGACCACCTGCCGGTAAGTTTTCTTTGACGAACTCGGTCATCATGGTGCGCAGATGCAAAGTGGTGCCTTCACCCTCGTAAATACCATGCGAGCGGTTCGGGTAGGCAAAAAATTCAAATTGCTTACCGTGTTTAATCAGTTCGTTAACCAGACGCTCACTGCCCTGGAAGTGGACGTTGTCGTCGCCTGTGCCATGCACTAACAATAAGTCACCTTCCAGATTCTCGGCGTGCGTAATTGCCGAGGTCTCTTTGTAGCGCTCTGCAGACTCAGGCAATAAGCCAGAATAGCGTTCCTGATAAATGGTGTCGTACAAGGTTAAGTCGGGTACTGGTGCCAGCGCCATGCCCATGTTGTAGGCGTCCGGATAACGGAAAAGCGCATTAAGCGTTTGTGAACCGCCGCCACTGTGTCCCCAAATGCCAACCCGGCTTTCATCAATAAAGTCCCAGCGTTCCAGCATTTGTTGCAGCGCGTCGTACTGGTCGCGTACGGTGACAACGCCCAGATTTTTGTATATAGAACGGCGCCAATCGAACCCGCGTGGTGATTTAGTACCACGGTTATCAATAGAGGCAACAATATAGCCTTGTTGGGTCAGCATGGTGTGCCACAAATACAAGGAGCCACCCCATTTATTAGCGACAGTCTGCCCCCAGGGTTCGCCGTAAACGTAGAACAAAATTGGGTATTCTTTGTTTGGATCAAAGTCGGTTGGCTTCATGATGTAGCCGTCCAACTCAAGTCCGTCACGCGCTTCCACACGGAAGAACTCCACCGGCTGTTTCTCGACGTTTTCAACCGCTTTTTGGACGTCAGTGTTATCGACGACCGTACGAATAACCTTATGATCCGGCAATGAAATCATTTTAGTAACGGGGACTTGATTCACAGAGTGAAAAGTATGTTCTGCGTATTTGGCGTCTTGCGAAATACTGTAGCTATGAGTGCCGTCCATGTCTGGCGTCAGACGTTCTAAGCGACCACTGCCGTCTAAGCTGGCGCGGAACAAATAACGCTCTAACGGTGTTTCAGGTGAGGCAATAAAGTAGACCCAGCCGTTATCCTCGTTTACACGCAGCACTTCAACAACGTCCCAGTTACCGCGGGTAATGGCGGTGGTTCTGCCTGAGTCGCGTTGTACCCGGTAAATATGGCGGTAACCGCTGCGCTCACTCAGCCAGGTAAATTCGCGGCCATCATTTAAAAAGTGAATGTCATCAACGTATTCGGCCCAGGAATCAGTATTTTCCCTTAACAGCTCTTGGCTGCGTCCGGTTTTAATGTCGCTGATAAAGGCACGGTTGATGTGTTGCTTGCGGGTCAGTTGCTGAATTAACAGTTGCTCGCTGTTCCCGGCCCAGTTCATACGTACTAAGTAATGCTGACGGGGATCACCCGGAATATCCATCCACTGAGTTTTACCGCCGCTGGCTGGCATAACGCCAATGCGCATGGCAGCATTGGTTTCACCTACTTTCGGGTAAGGAAATTCTTTTAGCGTAGGGTATAACTCGTCGGTGTTATTGATCATGGTGAATACCGGCGTACCTTCGGTATCAAGCTGCCAGTAAGCAATGTGCTGGCCATTCGGGCTCCAGCGAAAGCCGTCGCGCAGGAAAAACTCTTCTTCATTCACCCAGTCGAAAGTGCCATTCACGATGGTGTCGTTGCCATCGTTTGTCAGTGCCGTAATGCGGAAGCTGTTTAAGTCCTGTACGTAAATGTTGTTCTGCATTACATAAGCGACTTTGGTGCCCTGCGGGTTAAACTTGGCAAACTGTAGCGTCGACTCTGGTGCGCTACCGCCGAGTTTCCGCAGTTCATTGTTGCCGCGGTTTAATACCCAGTAATCGCCCAAAGTGTGGGTGCGCCATGAGCGTTTGGTATTGGTAAAAATAAGCACTTTATTGCCATCGTCAGACCAGACGTAATCGGCTATATCCAGTGCTTTATCTTTGCCCTTTGGTGTAAGTTGCTCAGCGCTGACTAACACGGTGCGTTCGTTAGTCTCAGGATGGTAACGCACAATATCGCGACCGTCGGATGAATCAGATTGTTCCAGAGTGGTATAACCTGATCCGTCTTCCAGCCAACGCGTAGGGGCTGGACGATCAATGCTAAAAGTATCGCTGGAAAAGATTTTTTCAGGTGTAAGCTGGCTACTGCCGGTAATTTCAGCAGTTTTAGATTCATCGGCTGTTTGTGTGCCGCCCAGGTTACTACAGGCGCTTAAGGTGACAATGGCCGTAATTCCGGCCATTAAGCGCAAAGAGCGAAAAGAGGTGTCAGACATGACATTTACCTTTATTCTGATTTATTAACGATTTGATAATACCGTAAAAAACGTAGGAAACCATATAAGTGTGGTTGAAGACTAGCGCAAAGACCCAATATCTACCGTAAGCATTTTGAAAAAATTGAGGTAATAATGAGCCGTAATCCGTTATTAGAACAGAGTCAGCTTCCTGACTTTGAGCAAATTAAACCAGAGCACATTCAGCCTGCTTTGAAGGAGTGTATAGAGCATGCCCGGCAGACTATTGACGACGTGCTGGCGCGAGGAGACTTCAGCTGGAACGGCTTAATTGAGCCTTTAACCGACGCCGATGAAAAGTTAGAGCACGTGTGGGCACCGGTGTCGCATTTAAACTCAGTGGTCAGCACGCCTGAGTTGCGTGAAGCCCATGACAGCTGTCTGCCACTATTGTCTGACTATGCAACTTATGTTGGTCAGCACAAAGGCTTGTTTGATGCCTACGAAACGCTGCGTAACAGTGATGAATTTGCCGAACTGACCGAAGCTCAGCAGAAACTCATTAACGATACCTTGCGTGATTTTCGTTTGTCGGGTGTCGATTTACCTGCGGACAAAAAGAAACGCTACGCTGAAATTTCGTCTCGCCTATCTGACTTATCGTCGACGTTCAGCAACAACTTGCTGGATGCGACTCACGCCTGGACTTGCTTAATTACGGACGAAAGTCGCTTAGCCGGGTTACCCGACAGTATTAAAGAGGCGGCGAAAGAAACAGCGGCCGATCAGGAAAAAGACGGCTGGCTATTTACTTTAGACATTCCGAGCTACCTGCCGGTAATGCTGTACGCCGAAGACAGAGAGCTTCGTAAAGACATGTATCAGGCCTTTGTGACGCGGGCTTCAGAAACAGGACCGAACGGCGGCAAATTCGATAACTCGGCAGTGATGGATGAGACTCTGGCGCTGCGTCATGAAATGGCGAAGTTGCTGGACTTTAATGACTTCGCCGAAATGTCGTTAGCAACAAAAATGGCAGAGTCACCAGAGCAAGTGTTGGGCTTTGTGAAAGACTTAGCGGACAAGTCGATGCCACAGGCAAAAGAAGAATACGCTGAGGTGGAAGCCTTTGCCAAAGAGCAGGGCGTTGAGAAAATGGAAGCCTGGGACGTGCCTTACTTCAGTGAGCAACTGAAGCAGCAGCGCTATTCCATTTCCGATGAGTTACTGCGTCCGTACTTCCCTGAACAGCAGGTGTTGAACGGCTTGTTTGAAGTGGTTAAGCGCTTATTCGGCATGACGGTGAGTGAACAAAAAGACATAAAAACCTGGCATGATAACGTGCGCTTTTTCCGTATTCACGACGCCGATGGTCACTTGCGCGGAAGCTTCTATTTAGATTTATACGCACGCCAGGGTAAACGTGGTGGTGCCTGGATGGCTGACTTTGTTGGTCGCAGAGTGCATGCCGATGGTGAGCTACAAAACCCCGTGGCGTTTTTAACCTGTAACTTCAGTAAACCAGTGGGTGGTAAACCTGCGCTCTTTACTCATGATGAAGTACTGACGCTATTCCATGAGTTTGGCCACGGTTTGCACCATATGCTGACACAGGTCGATACCGCAGGTCTTTCTGGTATTAACGGTGTTGAATGGGATGCCGTAGAGCTGCCAAGTCAGTTTTTAGAAAACTGGTGTTGGGAGCCGGAGGCACTGGCACTTATTTCTGGCCACTACGAAACAGGCGAGCCATTACCGCAGGAATTACTGGACAAAATGCTGGCGGCACGTAATTATCAGTCGGCGATGCAAATGATGCGTCAGTTAGAGTTTTCGCTGTTTGATATGCGCATTCACCACGAGTTTGATGAAAGCAAAGGCGCGCGTATTAGCGAAGTTTTGAGTGAAGTTCGCGAGCAGACCTCGGTGCGTATTCCGCCAGAGTACAATCGGTTCCAGCACAGCTTTGGTCATATCTTCGCTGGTGGTTATGCTGCGGGTTACTACAGCTACAAATGGGCAGAGGTACTATCGTCGGATGCGTTCGCACGTTTTGAAGAAGAAGGCATTTTCAGTGCGGCAACCGGTCGTGACTTCCTGCAAGTTATTCTGGAGCGCGGTGGCAGCCGTAAAGCCGGAGACTTATTTCAGGAGTTCAGGGGGCGTGAGCCTAGCGTGGAACCGTTGCTAAGACATAGCGGTATTAAAGCCGCGTAGATGAAGTGTCATACCGTAGTCTGATGTTATTTACGTCAGGCTACGTTCGCCATCACAATATTAACGAGACCAACTAAACCAAGTACAAACAAAATGGTAAGAATAACGCCAATGATTATGTAGGCTTTGGGACTTCCGTGCTGAAAGTCTCGTTGGCGGTTTTTTTCGGTTTGCACACCTAAAAATGCGGCGAGAACACTGACTACCATACTCACGATACCGAGTTTAGGTGCTTTGTTATCTGATGAATCTGACATTAATCGGTGTATTCGTTTTGGTAACGTTTTTTGCTGTTATCGCTTGAACTTGAGATTAACTCAACCAAGTCGAAAAAGTGGAACTGCACCGAGCGGCTGTCGCCTGTTAGCCAATTAAACCAGGTAACTTGCTCTGCTGCTAACTGGCACTGAGTTGAATTACTGTTTGGTTCCGATTCAGTCATGAGTTGTTGGCATTTTTGGGTAGCATTTTTTTGGGCCATAAGAGACGACGGGCTCACCAAAGCAAATGCGGTAAACGCAGCTAAAGCCAGTGAAGTAATCATTGTGAGTAGTCGCATATAGCCTCTCCAAAACCTTGATTGACTAATTTATCAGCGATTTTGTAAAAATTCTAGTCATCGATGCGAATTTTTTTGTCCAGGGTTAACTGCTACAATAACCCTCTTTTTAATCAAGGTCGGGAAAACAAACGATGAAACCATTAATTGCGCCATCAATACTGTCCGCAGACTTCGCCCGTTTAGGTGAGGAAGTCGATGCTGTATTAAACGCCGGCGCCGACGTTGTGCACTTTGACGTTATGGACAATCATTATGTCCCGAACCTGACTATCGGGCCCATGGTTTGTAAAGCGCTGAGAGACTACGGTATAAAAGCGCCCATCGACGTACATTTAATGGTGAAGCCGGTTGATCGAATTATTCCTGACTTTGCAGAAGCTGGTGCTTCCATTATTACTTTCCACCCAGAAGCTTCTGAGCACGTTGATCGGACCTTGCAGATGATTCATGAGTATGGTTGTCAGGCCGGTCTGGTGTTAAACCCTGCAACGCCGCTTCACTATCTTGATTATGTGATGGATAAAGTGGATGTGATTCTGCTTATGTCAGTAAATCCGGGTTTTGGTGGTCAGTCGTTTATTCCGTCCACACTGGATAAACTGCGAGCGGTGCGAAAGCTGATTAATGAAAGCGGGCGCGATATTCGGTTGGAAGTGGATGGTGGAGTTAAGGTTTCAAATATAGGTGAAATTGCGGAAGCTGGCGCGGATATGTTCGTTGCGGGTTCAGCTATTTTTAATACGGATGATTACGCCAGTGTCATCCAGACAATGCGCGATGAAATCGCTGCGGTAACAGGTTCGTAGAGGAAGAAGAATGTCTAAACCAATTGTATTAAGTGGTTGTCAGCCGTCAGGGCAGTTGTCTATTGGTAATTACATTGGCGCATTACGTCAGTGGGTGAACATGCAGGATACTCACGACTGTAAGTTTATGCTGGTTGATCAGCACGCAATTACCGTGCGTCAGGAACCTGAAAAACTGCAGCAGGCAACACTGGATGGTCTGGCTTTGTATTTAGCCTGTGGCCTGGACCCTGAGAAAAGTACCGTTTTCATTCAGTCGCATGTTCCTGAACACACTCAGCTGGCCTGGGTTCTTAATTGCTACACGCAGATGGGTGAGCTTAACCGCATGACGCAGTTTAAAGATAAGTCTCAGCGTCACGCTAATAATATTAATGCTGGATTGTTTACCTACCCGGCACTAATGGCTGCAGACATTTTGTTGTATCAGGCGAATGAAGTGCCGGTTGGTGATGACCAGAAGCAGCACCTGGAAATGACACGCAATGTGGCCGAGCGCTTTAATAACCTGTATGGCGACATTTTCACCATTCCAGAGCCGATGATTCCAAAAGTGGGCGCGCGGGTTATGTCGCTGCAGGAGCCGACTAAAAAAATGTCAAAGTCGGACGATAACCCGAATAACTTTGTTGGCTTACTGGAAGAGCCGAAGAAAATTCTTAAGAAAATCAAAAAAGCCGTTACCGACTCCGATGAGCAGGCACGCATTTACTTTAATCCTGAGGAGAAGCCTGGCGTTTCAAATTTACTCAGCATTATGTCTGCAGCTACCGGTAAATCAATTGATGAACTGGTACCAGAGTATGAAGACAAAATGTATGGACATTTAAAAGTCGATGTAGCGGAGTCAGTGGTTGCTATGCTTGAGCCTATTCAGCAGCGATACCACGAAATGCGCAATGATCAGGCTTTCTTGCAACAAGTTATGAAGCAGGGAGCTGATAAAGCGCGTGAAGCGTCAGCAAAAACATTGTCCGATGTTTATAAAGCGGTTGGTTTTGTACCATACCCGGGATAACAGTAATTATGGTGGGTGAGTCTCCTGAACAGCGTGAAAAGGAATTATTAACCAGCGTCGAGACCATGGCTAACATTGGTAGCTTTTGGTACGAGCCGGCGACGGAAAACTTATATTGGAGCCGCCAGTTAAGAGAGATCCACGGTATAACCGACAATGGGTCCATTAGTTATGAAAAAGCGATGGCGTTTCATTTACCCGAGTACCGGGAAAACATAAAACAGCTTGTTGCACAGAGTCTGGAGTGCAATAGAAGCTTGTCAGCGGAGAGTTGCCTGGAAGACACTGCTGGTCATATCCATTGGGTGACTATTACCGGGGTGACTAAGCAATTAGAGAACGGTGACACAGTTCTCTTTGGTGCTATTCAGGATGTAACGGAAAAAAAGCATCGGCTGCAACAATTACAGGAACAGACGAGCGCACTTCGCAGCACCTTAGATAATTTGATTGATGCCGTTATTACAATTGACAGCAAAGGTATCATTACTAACTTTAGTGCTCCGGCGGAGCGGATGTTTGGATACAGTGAAGCCGAAGTTAAAGGTAATAATGTCAGCATGCTCATGCCTGAGCCCTACGCCAGGGAGCATGATCGTTATCTTGAAGCTTATCAGGAAACTGGCCGGGCACGTATTATAGGCATTGGTCGAGAGGTTCAGGGCAAGCGTAAAAGCGGTGAAGTATTTCCTATCGATTTAGCCGTAACGGAAGTGAGTCGTGCCGGAGAAGCTCAATACATAGGGGTTATCCGGGATATTACCGAACAAAAGGAAAACGCTCGCAAACTGGAATATTTAGCCAACTTTGATGAACAAACTGGCTTGCCAAATCGTCATCGGTTTCTCGATTTGGTAGAAAAGCGTCTGGAGAGTAATCGACCTATAGTCGTTGCTTCTATTAACATGGATTACTTTAATCGTGTGAATACCATCCATGGGCATGAAGAGGGTGATCGTGTTATTCAGCTAATTGCACAAAGGCTGAGACAAACGATAGGAGATTCAGGCTGGATAGCCAGAGATCTTGGTGACAAGTTCTGGGTGGGAATCATGCAAGATTCAACACGTACTGGCTTAGAGGTCATAAGGAAATTGCATGACGCCTTGCGCGAACCATTTGAAACAACGTTCCAGACTCACTATTTAACTGCCAGTATTGGTGTAGGGTTAAGTGGTGGCGATGAAAGGGCATCCGCTTTGCTATCTTTGGCTGATACAGCCACTTCAAATGCACGTCATAACGGTCGCGATCAAATTGCGGTTTACGAAGCAGAAATATCTGAGTCCGTGGTTGCTGATGCGAGAGCCGAAGTTGCCTTACGAGCGGCTTTAGGTAAAGGTCAGTTTGAATGCTGGTTGCAGTCTAAAGTCGATCCCCAGGGCGTAACTTGCGGTGCAGAGGCTTTGATGCGTTGGCGTAATGAGAGTGGCGAAATCGTTTCCCCCGCTCAATTTATTCCGGTAGCAGAACGTTTACAGCTTATTATTCCAATGGCCAGAGAATTACTGCAGCAGGTAGCCTTTACACTGAACAAATTAAAAACGCAGGGACTGGATGACAATATCGCTGTTAACGTAAGCCCCGTTGAGTTCCTACAAAGTGATTATGTGGAAACAGTGCAGCAGATTTTTGCGGAGTATGATGCGCCACTGAGCCAGTTGACCATGGAAATTACTGAAAACCTACTTTTGGGTGATGCCGAAAAAGTGCAGCAAACTATGGCCCGTCTTGCTGAGTTGGGCGTTGTGTTCTCAATTGATGACTTTGGTACCGGCTATTCTAACTTATTGAGGATTCAGCAATTACCCATTACTGAATTAAAAATAGACAGAGAATTTGTTCAGCTCGCGGAAGTGAATGAAAAGCATATGGGTCTGCTATTGGCGATGTTAAACATGGCTCACTCTTTGTCGGTCTCCTCGGTTGCTGAGGGGGTAGAAACCGCTGAGCAAGTGAAGCTACTTGGAGAAAATGGTGCTGATTTATTGCAGGGTTTTTACTTTGCAAGACCAGTACATTATAAAACCTGGCTGAATGAGCGGTTGCCTCAGTAGCATGATCGTCCTAATTGATAATTTTGACTCATTTACCCACAACCTGGCTCGATACTTTCGTGAATTGGGGGAAGATGTTGCTGTTTTTCGTAACAATGAAATAACAGTTTCGCGCATTGAAGAACTCTCCCCGAGAGCTCTTGTGATATCTCCCGGGCCTTGTACACCCAAAGAGTCAGGCGTGTCTTTGGCTGCTATTCAGCATTTTGGAAAGAAGCTTCCAATACTGGGCGTTTGTCTTGGGCACCAGGCGTTAGCTCAGGTATTTGGAGCCAAAGTTGTTCGTGCCGAAAAAGTGATGCATGGAAAAACATCAGTTATTCGACACACCGGTAACGGACTGTTCCAGCAGTTAGATAACCCTCTGGAAGTTACGCGCTACCATTCGTTGGTAGTTTGCCCGGCCAGTTTGCCAACAGATTTCCTAATTGATGCCGATACAAAAACTGAGCAGGGAACGCGCGAGATTATGGCTATACGACACCGAACGCTGCCGTTATTTGGGGTGCAGTTTCACCCGGAATCGGTAATGACGGCCCAGGGACATAATCTTTTAGCGAATTTTTTACGTTGTATACGATAATTAGCTAGTAGTATTTGGCAGCCCTATTCAACATAATGCTGCCGCAGTTCAGTTAATACAGAGGTAATATGTTCCACTTTTTTGCGGGTACAACGGAAGGCGGCAGTAATGATCCGGCCCTGCGTTTAGAAAAACGTTTTATCAATTATTTGATAAGTTTTCCGTTTGCGCGCAAAGCTCGCTCGAAAGCGGACGGTACTGACGAGGAAGACCAAGAACAGTTACGCCAACTTCTTGAAGTAGAGCGCCTGAACTATGAAGAACGTGACCGTAAAGCACAGGCGCGTCAACGTTATGCTGACCGCATTTCTGATGAACTGCATGAAGAAATTTACCACCGGGCATTGAAAACGATAGAGGACGGCGATCACATTCGCGAACGTCTGATACCGCTTCCTGAGAAACTGCCTGAGCTACTTGATACCCTGAGTCTGAAAGCTGCTTCTATGCGCCGCATTGAGTCCGTGGTGCAAGGTATGGACTGGTTTCACACAGGGTTACTTCGAACGGTCAATCAACCTCCTTTTATCGATCGCAACAAGCAGGTAAAAATTGATAACTTACGTGTTGCTATGAGTTTTGTGGGAACCGAAAACCTGCGATTGTTAGCGCCCGCATACATCATGCAAAACTGGCTGCCTCCAGCGACACAACCCTTTACTTTGTTCCGCCGTAAAATTTGGGAGCACTCTTTGGGGACGGCTATTGCTGCGCATAACATTGCCGTAGAGCGTAAGCTGCGGGACCCGGTACTTGCTTATACTATTGGTATGTTCCATGAGCTTGGAAAAATAGCGTTAACCAAACTGTATCTTCGCTTATTCGACGACGTGCAGCGTGAATTTGCGATGCAAAGCGTGAACGATAAATCACCTGAGCGGCATAATACGATTATAAAGCTGACTCCGGATGAACGTTTTTTACGTGACTTAATGTTGGAGAAGGACAAAGACGTCAGTTACCTGGTTGCTGAAGGCTGGGGACTCAAGCGCGTTCCTGTCAGTAAACACCTGTTAGCTTTTACTCAAAGTAAAGCCGCAGAGAATGAATCTGAATACGCGCAAGCTTTGGCCCAGGCAAACGCTTATTGTGAGTTCAGAATGTTAAGAGAAGTGGACTTAGCCAGCCTGGAAGAAGGTAAACACCTGTTAAACAAATACTCGATAACGGCAGAAACTATTGCGCGCTTAAATAATATTAGTTTAAAGCGACCGCCTATTGTTGTGCCTGAGTAAGGTGTTAGCACTCAAACTCGGTATCTATCAATAGGTGGTTGAAAACATTGTTAATATGAGCGTCATCGTCAGTGAAGCGGACTCCGACACTGATCATCCCACGTTCTTTGCGTTGATTCATAATCTGACCGGAAAGGCTCAGTGACTCTTTTTGCGAGCCAGAACCAATGCCCACCTTAATATTCATATGAGTAACATTACCGGCCTCATTGGGCGTGGCTTTAAAAACGATTCTGCATCCGGCGGAAGAGATATCGACTATGACGCCACTGGCGAGCTTTTTCTTAGTGCTTGCCTGGCTATTGTCCGCAGTGACATCAACCGGAATGTGGGTGCGCACTCGTTTTTTTGCACGTAAAGCACGGTTTTCAACTTGCTCAGGGTATTCTAAATACAGCAACCTGAACGGGAAGTTAGTTACCGCTCTAATTTTCGTTTTAAACGCAATACACTCGCCGGTTTCTCCCTCTAAAACCAATCGGACAATAACCGGGTTACCCTCAAATAAAACATCTGAATAGCTCCCTTCGGTACGGGGGTTGGGCTGCTTTAATAAAAGATATTTGCCGGTGTCAAAACCGACCAGCTGGAGTTTTGTGCGTACTTTTGCTGCGGACGCAAACTCTACATCAATCATATCGCCTGGGCGTAAGTAAGCCAGCTTTAGCTGTGGTTGAGACGGGGATTCCAGAGTTGGGGTCTGATTGTCCATAGTATTCTCTGTCGCCGAGCATTGATTCAATAAACTTCAGGCTAAGGTAAGTATTAATAAAAAGCAATGCAATTTTGCGTAGTAAGATGTTATTAGCGGTGTAACAAATTGTTTCTGGGAAAAATTATGACTAAAGATTCATTCTTTCTGCATGCAGTTAGCATAACTATTCGTATCTGATGCAAGAAAAGCGTAAAGCCCCGTTTTAAGCGATTTATAACGGAATTAGCACAGACAAAGTGAACAAATTTTGGCATAATAGCGGGCTACTTTAAGAAATGAATTTGTTGACACCTTTGTTAACTCGCTAAGGCGATAAGGACGAGAGTAATGGCAGACAATATGACAGTAAACCGTGAAATGTTTAATGACGTAATGGTTCCCAACTATAACCCAGCATCAATGATCCCGGTAAAGGGCGAAGGCGCCCGGGTATGGGATCAGGACGGTCGTGAATACGTTGACTTTGCAGGCGGCATTGCTGTGAACTGTCTTGGTCATTGCCACCCGGCTATGGTGTCAGCTCTGCAGGAACAAAGTCAGAAACTCTGGCATTTGAGTAACGTATTTACTAACGAACCGGCAATTCGTCTGGCGAAGAAGCTGACCGAAGCGACTTTTGCTGATCGTGTTTACTACGCTAATTCAGGTGCTGAAGCCAACGAAGCAGCATTAAAACTGGCGCGTCGCTGGGCGATTGAAAAGCACGGTGAGCACAAACAAAAAATCATTGCTTTCACTAAAGGCTTCCACGGGCGTACTTTCTTTACGGTAACCGTTGGTGGTCAACCAGCATACTCTGATGGTTTTGGACCGAAACCTGGTGGTGTGGACCATGTTGACTACAACAACATTGATGCGTTAAAAGCACTCATTTCTGACGATACTTGCGCGGTTATGATGGAGCCTTTACAAGGTGAAGGTGGCGTCGTAAGCCCTGATGTTGAATTCGTCAAAGCGGTACGTGAACTTTGTGACCAGAACAACGCGTTACTCATTTTTGATGAAGTACAAACAGGTTTTGGCCGTACCGGTAGCCTTTATGCTTATGAGCAGCTGGGTGTTACGCCAGATATTCTGACATCAGCGAAAGCATTGGGCGGCGGTTTCCCTATTGGCGCTATGCTAACAACAACTGAAATTGCAGAGCATCTTAAACCAGGTACACACGGCAGTACTTACGGCGGAAACCCGCTGGCTTGTGCTGTGTCAGAAGCGGTGTTCGATATTGTTAATACCAAAGAAACTCTGGATGGCGTTAAGCAACGGGAGCAGTGGTTTAAAGAGCAGCTGGCGGCAATTAACGAAAAGTATAACGTGTTTAGCGAAGTTCGTGGCCAGGGTCTATTGCTTGGTGCGGCAATGAATAAAGAATACGAAGGACGCGCACGCGACTTCCTATTAGCGGGTCAGGAGCATGGCGTAATGGTTTTAATTGCCGGCGCTAATGTCGTGCGCTTTACCCCGTCACTGGTTATTTCTGAAGAAGACGTAAAAGAAGGCCTGCAGCGCTTTGAAAAAGCCGTTGCTCAGGTTGTCGGTCAATAACTGAGGCTGTTTTATGTTGCTAATCAGACCCATTAAGCCGTCAGATTACGAAGCGTTATATCAGTGCGCGATTGAGTCCGGTCATGGTTTTACTTCCTTACCGGTAGACCAGTCGCTGCTGGAGCGTCGTATTAATGCGGCGCAAAAGGCTTTCGCTAAAGACACCGTTGAAACACCCGGTGATGAAAGCTACCTGTTTGTTATGGAAGATACTGAAACTGGTACTATTGCAGGTGTTAGTGGTATCGAAGCTGCGGTGGGTTTGAATGAAGCCTTCTGGCATTACCGATTAGGTAAAGTTGTGCATCATTCAGAGAAGCTTAATATCTATAATGCGCTGGAAACTCTTACTCTGTGTAATGACTACACCGGTGTTTCCGAGCTATGCACGTTGTTTTTGCGAGAACCTTACCGACACAACATGAACGGACGTACATTGTCACGTTTCCGTATGTTGTTTTTGGCGCAATTTAAGCAACGTTTCAGTGACTGGGTAATAGCCGAAATGCGCGGTGTTTCAAATGAAAACGGAGACTCGCCATTCTGGAACTGGCTGGAGGAAAACTTTTTCTCTATGGACTTTCCAAAGGCTGACTACTTGAGCGGAATAGGTGACAAAGTCTTTATTTCTGAGCTGATGCCTCGTTTCCCTATTTATACCAATTTGTTGAGTAAAGAAGCGCAAGCAGTGGTCGGAAAGGTGCACGATAATACGCGTCCGGCCCTTAAGTTATTGGAGTCGGAAGGTTTTCGTTTCAGAGGTTTTGTGGATATTTTTGATGCCGGACCAACGGTTGAAGCGGAAGTTTGTAATCTTAACAGTGTGCGTAACAGTCGTTTAGTGCCGGTAACGGTACGCGACTCGGTAGCAGAAGGCGAGGGTGTTCCTCATATTGTGTGTAATACGCAGTTGAAGAACTTCCGCGCGACAAAGCTTTCTTTGCCAGAAGGCGCAGAAGAACTCATATTGACGACAGAACAAGCACAGGCAATGCATTTAGAAAGCGGCGATGAAGCCCGCATTGTTGCACTCTAAGCAGGAGTATTTGTATGACGAACAGTATTCAATTTATCGATGGTTGTTGGGAAGCAGGCGAAGGCCAGTTGTTTAAATCAATTGATCCGGCCCGTAATGAAGCTATCTGGAGCGGAGAATCCGCCAGCGAAGCTCAGGTAGAAAAAGCGGTAATGGCTGCTCGCAAAGCATTTCCGGATTGGGCTGGCCGCAGCGTCGAAGAGCGCCTGGCTATCTGTAAAAAGTTTTCAGCGTTACTCGAAGAAAATAAAGAACACTTGGCGCGTGTCATGGCAAAAGAAACCGGCAAACCTGTATGGGAAACCCGTACCGAAGTTGGTGCTATGATGGGTAAAGTCGCTATTTCTGAGCGTGCTTACCATGAGCGCACTGGTACTGTGGAAAACGAAATGCCGGGGGCTAAAGCCTTTATTCGTCATAAACCTCACGGTGTGGTTGCCGTTTATGGTCCTTATAACTTTCCCGGACACTTACCGAATGGGCACATTGTGCCAGCACTGATAGCCGGTAACACGGTCGTGTTTAAGCCAAGTGAACTCACACCAATGGTTGCTCAGGAAACCATTAAGTTATGGGAACAAGCGGGCATACCGGCCGGTGTTTTAAACCTGGTTCAGGGCGAAGTTGAAACCGGTAAAGCATTATCAGCACACCCTCAAATTGATGGCCTGTATTTCACCGGCTCGTCGAACACAGGACACTTACTACACAAACAATTTGGCGGTCGTCCAGATAAAATCCTTGCGTTGGAAATGGGCGGTAATAACCCGTTATTGGTTACGAACGTTGCTGACATTGATGCGGCCGTTCATAACATTGTGCAGTCGGCGTTTATTACTTCAGGCCAGCGTTGTACATGTGCGCGCCGCTTGTTTATTGAAGACTCTGAACAAGGCCGAGCAGTACTTGAGCGTTTAATTGAAGTAACTGAAAACATTTTGGTCGATGACTACGAAGCTGACCCTCAGCCGTTTATGGGCGCAATGATTTCTGCTAAAGCTGCGGGCGAAATGGTCGATGCTCAAAATGAGCTGCTGCATAAAGGCGCTAAGTCATTAGTGCGCATGAAGCAGGTTGACTCGAAAAAAGGTTTTGTAACCCCGGGCATAGTCGATGTTACCGGTGTTGAAGACCTACCGGATGAAGAGCATTTCGGGCCGTTACTAAAAGTGTATCGCTTTAAAGATATTGATGAAGCTATTACAGAAGCGAATAACACACGCTACGGCCTATCTGCCGGTGTGCTTTGTGACGATGAACAAACGTATCGTTACTTTTTCAAACACATTCGCGCAGGTATTGTGAACTGGAATAAGCCGATTACTGGTGCCAGCAGTGCAGCACCTTTCGGCGGTATTGGAGCAAGTGGTAACCATCGTGCCAGCGCTTACTATGCGGCCGACTACTGTGCGTACCCGGTTGCGTCAGTGGAAGCTGATAGCATGAGTTTACCCGAGAATTTAGCGCCAGGGCTTAAATTTTAATCACAATCTGTGCTAGTTTATCGGCTGGGCAACGTGAATGGTTGCCTGGCCGTGTGAAAAAGAGAAGCAGATGATAGTTGAAACCGACGGATATATTGAGTTAATCCAGTACCTGACAGGTCAGTTACCGGTCTTTACCGAGCAGGGTAATAGCGCAAAAACAGCCGATTACACCTTACGTGACTTAATGGAAGAGCGCTTATCGGAAAGTATGATGGCCGTTTTTGAGCAAAACGAGCTTGACCAGGAAATACGTCTGGATATTGTCCGTGAAACCGACGCTATTGTTTATGATTTAGAAGAAGTGTTATCTAAAGTTTTGGATACACACCCAACCCCTCAGCAGGAAGCCTTTATTAATGAGTTTGTCGGACTGGTGAAAAACCTTTTTGACGAACGCCTGCAAAGTTACCGGTTATAGTTTTTACGCATTCCAGTAAGGATTTTCCTAATGTCAGCAAATAATATGAGCGCCAAGGTTTCCTGGGTTGATGATATGACCTTTGTGGCTACATCAGGTAGCGGCCATCAGGTGGTCATGGACGGTGACAGTCCGGGAAATGCACCAAGTCCAATGGAAATGGTGCTGATGTCGGCAGGAAGTTGTGCATCGGTTGATGTCGTCAGCATTCTTAAAAAAGCCAAACAAAATCTACACCGCTGTTATTGTGAATTATCAGGTAAGCGGGCGGAGTCTGTCCCTAAAGTCTTTACCGAAATTCATTTAGAATTTGTTGTGGTGGGTGAAGATATTAACGAAAAGCATGTTGAGCGTGCGGTAAAACTTTCAGCCGATAAGTACTGCTCTGTTGCTAAAATGCTGGAAGCTTCCGTTAAAATGACACACAGCTATCGCATTGAATCTCCTCAACAAGACGATTGATCTTTGAATTACCGACACGCTTTTCACGCAGGCAACTTTGCTGATGTTTTTAAACATTTGCTGCAGGCCCGTGCACTTGAGTACTTTCAGCAGAAGAACAAACCGTATTTTGTCCTGGATACCCATGGCGGTATTGGCTATTACGACTTACAGGGTGACGAAGCCGTTAGAACGGCCGAAGCCGAACAAGGTATTGTGCGCTTTGCTGAGCAAGCGGCGGATGAGCCCTTAGCAAAGCAGTATTTACGAATTGTCAGTGAGCTTAACTCGGATAGTGAGAATTTGCGTTATTACCCGGGGTCGCCCGTGCTCACGTCAGAGTTCTTGCGCGAAGGTGACCGACTGGTCGTCTGCGAGCTGCACAAAGAAGACGCAGAAACGCTTAAACAGACCCCTTTGGGAAGGCATAAACAGGTGCAAATATTAGCGCCGGTGAATGGGTATGAGGCGGTTCGTTCGCAATTGCCTCCGGCTGAGAAACGGGGGCTGGTTCTGATTGACCCGCCGTTTGAAAATACGAGCGAATTCGACGACGTGGTTAATGCGTTGAAACAGGGTCTGAAGCGCTGGAAAAGTGGCAGCTTCGCGGTTTGGTACCCAATAAAAGACGAGTTGAAAACAGCGGCCTTTCATCGCGATGTTGCTGCTTTACCGGACATTCCTAAAACCATGATAATGGAACTCAACATACGCACAAACGATGAACGTAAAGGTCTCCATGGCTGTGGCTTTCTTTGGGTGAATCCGCCTTATGGTGTCGTTCAGGACAGTGAGCAATTACTGCCTTTTTTATGCAAAACATTAGCGCAGGACAAAGGTGCGAATTTTCACAGTCGCTGGCTGGTTGGTGAGTAGTTACTTACTTGATATCCAGTCAACCTGACGTCGCACTTGGTTTTTCCTTTCCATAATTTGTTCAATAAGCGGTGTTAAAATCAATTCCATGGCTAACGCCATTTTGCCGCCGGGCACAACCAGAGTGTTAGTTCTCGACATAAATGAGCCGTCTATCATTTGCAGATAATACGGGAAGTCGACGTTTTTAATGCCACGAAAGCGTATGACAACAAAGCTCTCATCCAGCGACGGTATGTCTTTTGCGCTAAACGGGTTAGAGGTATCCACAGTCGGAACCCGCTGAAAGTTAATATGAGTTCTCGAGAATTGCGGCACAATATGGTGAATGTAATCTTCCATACCGCGCACGATACTGGTCGTTACCGCTTCACGTGAGTGACCACGCTCAGATGTGTCGCGAATGAGTTTCTGGATCCATTCCAGGTTAACGATCGGTACCATACCTATCAGCAGGTCGACATACTGCGCGACATCGTAACCGCTACCGCACACGCCACCATGTAAGCCTTCGTAGAATAAGGCATCGGTACTTTCAGGGAGCTCCTCCCAGGGGGTAAATGTGCCGGGCATTTGGTTATAAGGCACGGCATCGTCAAAGCTGTGCAAGTAACGGCGAACTTTACCGTTACCGGTTTGCGAGTATGAACGAAATAAAGACTCCAGACGGTCGAAGTCGTTGGCTTCAGCCCCAAAGTAACTGATATGCCGTCCTTGCTCTTGTGCTTTGCGAATGGCCAAATCCATTTCGGGGCGAGAATAGCGATGAAAACTGTCGCCTTCCACAAAGGCAGCGCTGACATCTAACGAGCGAAAGATGTGGCGTACCGCCTGACCTGTCGTGGTGGTTCCTGCTCCTGATGAACCGGTAACGGCAATTATCGGGTGCTTCGATGACATAACATTCTCGCAAACTAAAGAAGAACAGTTGTTATACTGACCTGTTTTACCAAGGTCAAGGTAAACTCGATGACTTTAATAGTGAGGCGGCGGTGGTTCATCGGCCGGATCGGAGTCAGTTGACTGATTCTCCTGCATTTGTTTCAAGCGTTTGCCCAGCCACCGAATCTGCTTTTGCATTTCAGTCATTTGTTGAGTTTGTTCGGTAACCAGTTTATTGAGTGAGTTAATGGTGTCTTCCTGAAAGGTGAGTTGCATTTCCAGGTTATTCAATTGCGCTTCAATTTTTTCTATTGTCATTCTTTACTACCTGTTAAATCAATATTCCACCACTCGGCGAGGCCGGCAGAACTTTCACTAATAACCATTTGTTCTTCTTCATCGAGGACGACAGATAACACAGAAGCGTTGCTTGGGCGGCCACCGTCGCGTAAATCTACTCGCCAATGCGAGATTTGTTTTCCTGTCGCTGTGTCCCAAATTGCAATTTGACGTGATGGTGATCCGGTAAGGAGGTAATTACCGGATGCGCTAAAGCGGGCAGCGCTAAAAATTTTATGACGTTCCATGAATTTCAGATTGGAAACGGTTTTTCCGTCGGGCAACGACCGAATAATGGCATTATCGGTGGCGTCTGAAGTAAACGCGAAATGTCCATCGGGGTGCAGAGCAACCTGCGTGATGCGCCCTTCTAATGGCCAGCGGTGAACAATTTGCCCACTACGGGTATCCCATAGTATGGCTGAGTGGTCATTGGAGCCACTGAGTACATAAAAACCGTTAGGAGAAATATCCAGTGCATTGATGGTTTCGGTATGACCATAAAATTCAATGCGCCGGCCTGAAGCAGGGTTAAAAGCAACCTGAGTGCCATCACGCTTACCCAGCACGACGGTCCCGCCCTTTTTACTGACGACCAGTTTTTGTATACCCCCAGAACCGATTTTCCAGAACCCTAAGTTTTCGCCGCTTTCAATGTCCCACATGGAGAACTCTTTACGAGAAGCCGCGACGGCAACTGCGCCATCTGCGCTGATATCAACATCGATAATTTGCGAAACTTCACTTTCATTATGTTGCCACTGATATTTTGCATTGGTGGCATAACGCGGCCAAAGCAGCAACCCGGTTTCATCTGTAGAAACCAGGCTGAAACTGCCATCATCAGCTATATCGGCGGCGTAGGTACCATTTTCTGCATGAATGGCTTTATTGATTTTCTCGGGCGATGGTTGGCAACCTGCCATGGCAATGAGCAGCATGAGCGCGCTGCACAGCTTTAGAAAAGGCATAGGCAAGTTCCTTATGGTTGTGTAGTATGGGTCTGTTACATAACACTATTATGGCATAGTCCGAAAGGATGCAAGACGATAATTGGAGAAAACGATGAAACAACTGATGAAGCCGTTAGCTATCTCAGCCATCGCGCTGGCACTGACTGCTTGTTCACAAGAGAAATTTCCTGCTAATGACACTGAATTAGTTGATGAGAAAGATAAGCAGGCGTATGCCTTAGGCTCGTCTGTTGGTGGCTTTATTGCGCGTAACCTGGAGCGTCAGGAAGAAGCGGATTATATGCTTGAGCGCGATGTTGTTATTGCCGGCTTTGTCGATGCGATAAAAGGTGATCCTCAACTGACTGATGAAGAAGCAGAAGAAATTCTAAATGCGATGCGTCAGGAAGTCATGGAACAGCGCCAGAACGTTTTAGGTAAAAAGTCTGAAGAAGAAGGCAAGGCTTACTTGGCTGAAAACGCGAAGAAAGAAGGTGTGCAAACAACGGACTCAGGTCTTCAGTACGAAGTGCTGGAAGAAGGTGATGGAGTCAGCCCTTCAGAAACCGACATGGTTGAAGTTCACTATGAAGGTACGCTGGTAAATGGCGAGGTGTTTGACAGCTCTTACGAGCGTGGCGAGCCAACATCATTTCCATTGAACCGCGTTATTCCTGGCTGGACAGAAGGTTTGCAGCTTATGAAAGAAGGCGGTAAATATCGCTTCGTGATTCCGGCTGAACTGGCTTATGGTGAGCGCGAAGTGGGTGGTGGCCAGATACCGCCAAACTCAACGCTAATTTTTACTGTTGAATTGCTGAATGTTCAAAAAGACGAACTGGATACAGAACAAGAGTAAGAACGGCTTAGTTGATAAAAGCGCCGGTAGATTTTCCGGCGCTTTTTTGTTGGTAACGGGTTCTACCCCGTTATCACGGACGGTTTAAAACGGTTGTTAACTTCTTGTCTTGATTCGCTACTCTACGTCGCATTCTCGGATTATGAAACCGCTCGATATAAAAAAATATGTCGGCACGGGCTTCATCTCTGGTTCGGTATTTTCGGTGATTCACGCGCTCTCGTTTGAGCATACCGAAAAAGCCTTCACAAGCCGCATTATCGGCACAATGACCCACGGCACTCATGCTTCCCAGCAAGTCATTGTTTTTTAAGTAACGCTGATAATCACCGCTGGTAAATTGCGTTCCGCGATCCGAATGCAGTACTGCCTGCGTCGACTCAGGGCGTTGCCAGACGGCCATTTCGACGGCTCGTAACACCATTTTCCTGTCCTGCCGGTGATGCATTGACCAGCCCACAACGACATTGTTGAACAGATCCAACACAACACACAGGTAAAGTTTCCCTTCGTCTGTTTTCACTTCGGTTATGTCAGTTACCCACTTGGTATTCGGCTCAATGGCCTTAAAATCTCGACCCAGGTGGTTTTTAATACCATCCGGGCGCTGCGACGGCGCTTTCCGCCCATGCCCTCTTTTACGCGGCCAGCCTTGTAGCCCATGCTGCGCCATTAATCGGGCAACACGGTTCAGACTGGCTGTTTCCTTTTCTTCTTTGAGGTCCTCATGCATGCGTGGCGCACCAATGATGCCACCACTATCTTCATGGATCTCTTTAATACGCGTCAGCAATCGTTCATTATCAACGGCACGACGCGAGGGTTGGCGGTTCACCCAGTCATAATAGCCGCTGGCTGAGACTTTCATACAACGGCACATTAAGCGTATGGGAAACAATTCGCGACAACGTTCGATCGCCTGATATCTCAGGACGACTCTTTTGCGAAGAACGTTGCCGCTTCGCGCAAAAAATCACGCTCTTTTTTTATCCGGGCCAGTTCGCGCTTAAGCCGGGCAACTTCTTCATCACGCGGCGTACCTGAGCCTTTGTGAGCATTGCCGGGCGCTTCTTCTAACTCACGTTTCCAGCGAGACAGCATATTCGGGTTAACACCAATTTCCAGTGCAACCTGTCGGCAGCTAACGCCAGGCTGTCGTGTCTGCTCTACGGCTTCACGTTTAAATTCTGTGCTGTATTTTCTTCGTTTGGTCATGAACACTCCTTATGGGCACATTATGCCTCTTTATGGATGTGTCCGTAAAATCTGGGTAGAACCCAACTGTGCTAGGCGGGTATTAGATTATGTTCGTCTAAATGGTTGAGGAGTTTATCTTCAAATTCCATTCTTAACTCAAGCGCTTCGCCTAATGCGGATAAATCTCTATCGAAGGTTTCACAGTGGTCCGTGGAACTGATATCCCCGTATTTATCGTTAAAGTCTAAGGCAATCTCGGTCGTGTCAGAAATTAAAGGAAATAGCTCATCTGCTAGGTCATCAACAGAGTTTCCCTGCGAGCTGGCCTCGCGCACAATTTGATCATAAATTTCAAAATGCCCGCTTGATACATAGTCGACCAGCTGGCCGCAAAAGTTCCGGATATCTACCACATCAGGTAAGCCTTGGCGGATGCTTTCGTACGGAGGGAGCGCGGCAAGCTTAAAGTAATTAACTAATAAGTCCTGGCGTTCAGACAACCAGATATCGATACTTTTATGAGCGCCACCCCAGCGCTTTTTTGCCTGCTCATTACGGCTTAACATGATACTCTCCGTTTATAGTTTCAGTACCTATTGTAAATTCAGAAGCATTAGAACTCAACTGATTTTACAGAAAACTCAGCGGATTCGATACGCGGAATTATTATGGCCACTTTGTATTCAAAACCTGCAAATGATGAACCAGCATGGTGGTTCGTCGTCAGCTCTGATCACCTTTTCCTGGATGCTGCCGGCGAAGTGCCATTTGGCTGTTTACAGGAGTTAAGCTTTCCGGATTTGGATGAATATCGGGTTGTCGAGATAGGTGAGCTGCGTGAGCGCAGTTGCTATCTGGTAATGGCAGATTACATGGATGAGCAATTTACAGGAGGCGAGTTTGCCCCCTTGCGACAGCTTCTTGCCGTTGAAGACATGGAAAAGTTTGCAATGGCTGGCAGGGCACGCCAGTTCAGTGACTTCCTCAATACACACCGGTTCTGCGGTCGCTGTGGTGCGCGGATGCAGGCTATCGAATGGGAATTGGCAATGCACTGCAACCAATGCCAGCATCGCTGTTACCCCAGAGTGTCGCCGTGCATTATTGTTGCTATTCGCAAAGGCGATAACATTTTATTGGCTCAGGGTAAGCGACATAAAGCCGGACTGCACTCCATTCTCGCGGGCTTTGTTGAGGCGGGTGAGAGTCTGGAGCAGGCATTAGAGCGAGAAGTTTATGAGGAAGCAGGAATTCGCGTTAAGAACATTCAATACCATTTGAGTCAGCCCTGGTCTTTCCCTCATTCATTGATGATGGGGTTTACTGCCGAGTGGGCAGAAGGTGAGCTACATATTGATCCACACGAACTGATTACCGGCGACTGGTTTGCTTTTGATAATCTGCCCATGATCCCTCCCGAGGGAACCATAGCAAGAACCTTGATTGATCTCTCTCAAAAGAGGTAAGCACAAGTTTTCATGGAGCCAATGCCTGCGGACTGATAAAATACCGGGCATTGATGTTGATTAAAAATTGGATTCGCTATGACCGCTCCGGCGCTTAAAAATGATCGTTACCTTCGTGCATTGGCAAAACAACCTGTTGATCGCACTCCCGTCTGGATGATGCGTCAGGCTGGACGCTATTTACCTGAGTATAAAGAAGTGCGCGCGCAGGCTGGCGACTTTATGTCTTTATGCCGCAATACTGAACTCGCTTGCGAAGTGACCATGCAACCGTTGCGTCGATTCGACCTGGATGCCGCTATACTTTTCAGTGATATTCTGACCATTCCTGATGCTATGGGTCTGGGCTTATATTTTGAAGCGGGTGAGGGACCGAAGTTTAAAGACCCGGTACGCAGTATGGCTGCTATTAAAAACTTGGCCGTGCCCGATATGGAAGATGAGTTAGGCTACGTGATGGATGCTGTGCGCGCTATCCGTCGTGAACTTAATGGCAGTGTACCGCTTATTGGATTTTCTGGTAGCCCGTGGACACTGGCGACCTATATGGTTGAAGGTGGCAGCACCAAAAACTTTTCTAAAGTGAAGCAGCTAATGTTTGCTGACCCTGAAGCCATGCATACCTTACTGAATGTATTGGCTGAATCTGTGACTCAGTACCTTAACGCGCAAATCGCTGCAGGCGCACAGTCGGTCATGATATTCGATACCTGGGGTGGTGTTTTATCGCCACGTGACTACAAATCATTCTCTCTGGCTTATATGGAAAAAATTGTGGCTGGCCTTACACGGGAAGCCGACGGACGCAAAGTGCCTGTTACGTTATTTACTAAAAATGGCGGGCAATGGCTGGAAGCTATGGCGGCCAGTGGCGCAGATGCGCTGGGTGTAGACTGGACCACCGACTTAGCCGACGCCAGAGCCCGTGTTGGCGGGCAAGTTGCGCTGCAAGGTAATATGGACCCCAGCGTGCTGTATGCAAAACCAGAGCGTATTGAAGAAGAAGTACAAACCATATTACAAAGCTATGGCTCAGGCACCGGCCATGTCTTCAACTTGGGTCATGGCATTCACCCTGAGGTTGATCCGGAACACGCCGCTGCTTTTATTAACGCCATTCATAAATACAGCCCTGCGTTTCATTCAAACGACTGAATTTGCGATTAAACCGCCATAATCCTCGTTAAGTGCACCGCCTTTTGGGCGGTGTTTTGCGTACAATGGTCTATGTTAAAGACGTTGTATTATGAACTTAGAGGTAAACATGGCGAAACGTTCCTGGATAAACCCTATCACTATTGTTGTCGTTATTTTAATGGCGGCAGCTGTGTATCTGTTTGGGTTCCCTCCTGAAGAAAAGGTTGAAGAGGGCAAGGAACAGACTGTCCCAGTAAAGATCCAGACCGCTGAAATTAGTGAATTCCGCGATACTATCGAAGCACTTGGCACCGCCATGGCCAATGAAACGGTTCGTATTACAGCTCAAACTCAGGACGTTGTTGAAAAAATCTATTTTGAAAGCGGTGACTTAGTTGAACAAGGACAACTGCTTGCGGAGTTGAATGCCCGCAAAGAAGTTGCCCGTGTGCAGCAGCTTAAGTTTAGTTTAGATGAAGCCAAACGTCAGCTTGAACGAGTCAGTGAACTGCGCCGCGGTAATGCCGCATCGCAACAACAGTTCGACGAGCAACAAGTACGTGTTAATGGTCTGCAGGCTGACTTAGAGGTGGCGGAAGCGACATTACGCGAAATGAAGATTCATGCACCTTTTTCAGGCCGTGTGGGTATTCGTGAAATTAGTGCAGGTTCCTTAGTCAGCCCCGGCGATGTGTTTACAACGCTGGATGACATTAAACCGATTAAAGTCGACTTTAGTGTTCCTGAACGCTACTTCGCCAGTATTGCCGTTGATCAGGAAGTGATTACCCGCAGCCGGGCGTACCCGGGAGAACAGTTTGTCGGACGTATTTCCAGTATTGATTCGCGCGTTGACCCCGTGACTCGTTCCGTGAAAGTGCGCGCTAAAATTGATAATGATGATGAACGCCTGCGTCCGGGAATGTTGCTTCAGATCACGTTATTACGGAGCATTGATGAAGCTTTATTGCTTCCTGAAAAAGCTCTTATTCCAATTCAAAACAGACAATATGTGTACGTGTTAACTCCGGATAACCGTGCGCGCCAAAAAGAAGTGACCATTGGCCGTCGTAAGCCAGGAATCGTAGAAATTACTGACGGCCTTAAGCCGGGAGAAAAAGTCATTATAGAAGGCATTGTTCGCCTTCGTGACGGTGTACCTGTTTCTGTGCAGGGAGGTTAAGTTATGTTGTTGTCTGACCTTTCTGTAAAACGTCCGGTTTTTGCAACCGTACTGAATATTCTGCTGGTGGTTTTCGGTATTGTAGCTTTTACCATGCTGCCGTTGCGTGAGTACCCGGATATTGATCGCCCCATAGTCTCTATTGATACAGACTACCCCGGTGCCTCTGCCGAAGTTGTAGAAACGCAGGTAACGCAATTAGTTGAAGACCGCATTAGCGGCATAGAAGGCATTAAAAACATCAGCTCCAGCAGCCGCAATGGACGCTCCAGTATTAGTATTGAATTTAATCTGACCCGCGACATTGATGCCGCTTCTAACGACGTTCGTGAGCGCGTGTCGCGTGTACTCGATAATCTCCCCGAAGAAGCCGACCCTCCCGAAGTTTCAAAAGCCTCAAGCGACGAAAGTACGATTGTTTGGTATAACCTTCGCAGCGAGAGCATGTCGATTCTTGAACTGACTGATTATGCTGAGCGTTATATCGTAGACCGTCTGTCAGTTGCTGACGGTGTCGCGCGTGTGGTCATTGGTGGTGACCGCCGTTATGCCATGCGCGTCTGGCTGGACCGTGATGCTATGGCGGCACGACAGGTGACGGTAACCGACATAGTCAGCCGTTTACGTGAAGAAAACGTTGAGCTTCCGGCGGGGGAAGTTGAGTCAACTGACAGAGAATTCTCGGTTCGTATGGCGCGCGCTTATTTGTCGCCGGAAGACTTTAAAAACCTGGTGATACGACAAGGCGACGATGGCTATTTAGTGCGCCTGGGCGAGGTTGCCCGAGTAGAGCTGGGTGCTGAAGATGACAAAACCGACTTCCGTGGGAACGGCGTTAACATGGTTGGTGTTGGTGTCATTAAGCAGTCGAAAGGTAACACCCTGGACGTGGTTAAGAACGTTCACCGGGAGATGAGAAAAATCCAGGAAACCCTGCCTGAAACCATGTATCTGGCGCCCAGTTACGACTCTTCGATATTTATTCAGGGGTCTGTTGATGAGGTTTACAACACGCTGGCTGTGGCGATGGCACTGGTTATTGTGGTTATTTACCTGTTCCTGGGGAACATAAGAGCCACCATAGTACCGGCGTTGACGGTACCTGTTGCCATTATTGCTTCTTACATAGTTTTGTTTGCACTGGGTTTTTCTATCAACCTGTTGACCTTGCTTGCGCTGGTATTAGCGATAGGTCTGGTGGTAGATGACTCCATTGTCGTATTGGAGAATATTTACCGTCGTATTGAGGAAGGTGAACCACCTATCCTGGCGGCTTATCGCGGAGCACGAGAGGTCGGTTTTGCTGTCATAGCAACCACATTGGTACTGATTTCGGTGTTTGTTCCACTGGCCTTCTTGGAAGGTAATATTGGGAAACTCTTTACTGAGTTCGCTATAGCTATAGCGGCCGCTGTGGCCTTTTCCAGTATCGCAGCATTAACTCTGACGCCGATGCTGAGCTCGAAGGTATTAAGTAAGAAGGAGCGAACCAGTAAATTTGGCAGAGCTTTTGATGCGACCTTTAACTGGCTTGAAAGAGGTTATCGCAATGTGCTCGAAAAGAGCGTAAAGCGCCCGTTAATGGCTGTCGTATTGGTTGTTATGTCCGGGGTCGTTGCCTTTGGCTTGTTCAGCTTTATTCCTCAAGAGTTTGCGCCGCCGGAAGACCGCGGTACGTTCTATATTCAGGTGCGCAGTGCCGAGGGAGCCAGTTTTGAGTCGAGCTCCCGGCATATGGACGAAATTGAACAGATTCTGCTGCCTTATATCGATGAAGGAAAAATTGACCGCCTAATTGTTCGTGCTCCGGGTTGGGGTGGTAGTGCAGGTATCGCTATTGTCGGTGCGGTGCCTTTTGACGAGCGAGAATGGTCAAGCTTTGATTTAATGGAAGAGATGCGATCGCAGCTGGATTCTGTTGTGGGCGTCCAGGCTTTTGCCTTTATGCGCAGCGGCATCAGCGGGGGGGGTGGCCGGCCGGTGCAGTTTGTGCTGCAAGGTAATACCTATGAGCGACTGGCTGAATTTCGTGACATTGTGATTGAAGAGGCATCGACCAATCCTGGGCTGCAGAACCTCGATAGTGACTATAAGGAAACGCTACCGCAGTTACTGATTCAGGTTGATGAAGCCAGTGCAGCAGATCTGGGTGTTTCCGTACAGGATATAGGTATTACGCTCCAGTCGGTACTGGGTCAAAGGCGAGTAACCACTTACCTTGACCGGGGTGAAGAATATGACGTCATGCTGGAAGGTGAAAAGGCCGATTATCGCAGCCCAAGTGCCATAGATAACATTTACGTTCGCTCACGCAAAAGTGACGAACTGATTCCGTTGTCAAACCTGGTGACTATTACTGAGCAAGCTACGTCAGCCCGGCTGAATCGTTATAACCGTATGCGCAGTGTTACTATTGAAGCGAACCTTGCGGAAGGCTACTCGCTGGGTGAAGCCTTGAGTTATCTGGAAGGGGTTGTGCAAGAGAAGCTTCCTGAAGATGTTTCTATTGACTATAAAGGTGAGTCGCAACTGTATAAGGAAAGCGGCAACTCAATCATCTTTGTTTTCGGTCTTGCGTTGGTGATCACCTTCCTGGTTCTGGCGGCACAGTTCGAAAGCTTTATTCACCCGCTGGTTATTATGCTGGCGGTGCCTATGGCTATAGTAGGTGCCTTATTGGCATTGTACATAACGGGTATGAGTATCAATATCTACAGTCAGATTGGTATTGTCATGCTAATAGGCCTGGCCGCTAAAAACGGTATTCTTATTGTTGAGTTTGCGAACCAGTTGCGGGACTCCGGTATGGAGTTCAAAGAGGCGGTACTTAAAGCCGCTCAGCAACGCTTACGACCTATTGTAATGACGGCGTTCACAACCTTAATGAGTGCAATGCCGCTGATTCTTGGGTCAGGACCCGGAGCAGAAAGTCGTATGGTCATTGGTACGGTTATTTTTGCAGGTGTTGCCGTATCCGCCTTTTTAACGCTATTTGTTATTCCGGCTCTGTATATAGCACTTGCCAGAAACACCAGTTCGCCAATGGCTATCACTCGTAAGCTGGAATCGTTGCAGGAAGAGTACCCGGACCATCATAGCTGATGGTCTTTCAGGCTAATAATGCAGAATAGGTTCGTTGCCGGCAGTGGTTAGGCCGGCGATGACATTTTGAGCGTAGTTGGGGTGGTTGGTAAAAATGCCATCCACACCCATTGCGTGCAGCTCTTCAATATCGTGTTGGCCGTCTACTGTGTAGACATAAACTTGTAAGCCCCTGCGATGACCATCCTCAACCAGTTCAGGTGTCACAAAATCTACCGCAAAGTGAGCTGAGAACGCCTGTAGCTCCTCTGCGAACTGACAGTAGCTCAATGGACAGCTGGCACTCAAGGCGCCGATTCTAATCTCAGGACGACGCTTTTTAAGCCGCTGTAACCAGTGGTGATTAAAAGACGAAACCAAGAGTTGTTCAGGTTTGAAATTGGCGTGCTTTAGAGCGTAATCAATATCAAGCAGAAGTTCTTTGGTGGGCATATCACCTTTAAGCTCAATATTTACGTGACAATGTCCGTTAATATGAGCTAATGCTTCGCGCAAGGTGGGTATAGACTGCTGACCAAACACTTTCAGGTGTTTTATCTGCTCAGCGGTTAAGTCCTTTAGCCGGCCCGGGGTGGCAGTCAGACGTTCCAGGTATCGGTCGTGAAACACAAAACGCTCACCGTCTATGGCGTAAACGTCCAGTTCAATGCCATGCACGCCGCTGTCCATGGCTCGCGAGAAAGCGGCAAGCGTATTCTCCGGAGCCTCATAACTGGCCCCTCGGTGTGCCCATAAAATCAATCGTCGCTCTCTTTTATCTCGGCCATGGCTTCGCCCATACGCGTGGTAGAAAGTGGCTTAAGCTCGTCATCAAATTCAATTGAGTTTTCGGTAAAGGTTAACACTACGGTTGAACCGAGTTTGAAATGACCCATTTCTTCACCTTTTTTGAGGTGTATAGCTGAGTGGCCTGATGTTGGATACGACCAGCTTTGAATACGGCCCCCGGTGGGCGGCGTGACGGTGCCGGACCAAACCGTACCGATACTGGCGACGATAGTTGCGCCAACTAATACCATGGACATGGGGCCAACTTCGGTATCAAAAATAGCAACAACGCGTTCGTTACGCGCGAACAAATTCGGTACATTAGCCGCGGTTAAGGGGTTTACTGAATATAAATCACCCGGCACGTAAATCATTTTTTTCAGCACGCCGTCGCAAGGCATATGAATGCGGTGGTAATCTTTCGGCGCCAGATAAATCGTCGCGAATTTACCGTTTACAAAAGGCTTGGCGTCTTCTTCGTTGCCACCGAGCAACTCCTGTAATGAATAGTCATGCCCTTTAGCCTGAAAAATGCGGCCGCCATCAATATCGCCCAGCTGGCTGACTGCACCGTCGACCGGGTGTGCTAATTCGTTGTCGTCTGCTTCCAGTGGCCGAAGTTCTGGTTTTAACCTGCGAGTGAAGAATTCATTAAAGGTTTTATAAGCCTTGGGTGATTCGTGAATGGCCTCACTCATGTCAATTTTATACTGCCGAATAAACCAGCGGATAAAAACCTGTGTGAACCATCCGGCACGTGCAGCGGCAAACTTTCCCATTAACCTGGAAATTAAATGCTTCGGCATCACATGCTGGAAGAAAATTTTGACTTTATCGGTCTTTGACACAGTTATTTACCTCTAATTGCCCGACTGGGCTTTTGTGTTTTCATCGTCTCTATAATGCGATGATAATTAGAAAGGCGCCATTCATGCAATTGATTGTTATCGACAGCCTCTTGCAGTGCGCAGCCTGGATCATTGCCGTGTTTACAATCGCGAAATTTGCAGCCGCCTAAGTAGTCGCGAAAGTCGACATAGCACCGGGCTACTCTCTCTGGTTCCAGGTGCCATAAAGAAAACTCCCGGATACCGGGGGAGTCAATAAGGGCTCCGCCCTCCTTTAAGTCATACCAGGTTGCAACCGTCGTTGTGTGCTGTCCTAATCCAGAGTTATCTGACACCAAATTTGTGTCGGCGTTCACGTCGGGTAGAAGCTGGTTTACCAGCGATGACTTACCCACTCCGGACTGACCGACAACAATCGAAATATGGTCTTTCAACATCTCCTGCAAAGCATCCAATCCGCTCTGAGTTGCACTGCTGACGTTAAGTACTTTGTAGCCGATGCTCTTGTAGTCTTTTAAACGCTGCTCAATATGATTGCGCTCTTCGTCGTCTATCTCCGTCAGTAAGTCGGCTTTGTTAAGAACAATAACTGGCTCAATGCCAATGTCTTCGCAGGCAACTAAATAACGGTCGATAATGGGTGAGGAGAAGCTTGGAAGTACGCTTGAAATAATAAAAATTTGATCAATGTTTGCGGCGACCGGTTTGAGACCGTCATAGTAGTCGGGGCGGGAAAGTAAACTTTCGCGCTCCTGAACGGCAACCACAACACCTTGCATGCCTTGCTGTTCAGCCGAAGCTCTGGACCATAAAACGCTGTCGCCACATACGAGACTACTGATAACCCTACGAATATGGCAGCGGTAGGTAGTTCCGTGTTCGTCACGGATATCAGCATGTTGGCCGAACCGACTGATAACGCGACCTGGTTCCGGTGCATTAAGTTGGCTGTCAGTCCATTCTATATCGGTATTTTTCAGCCGTTTTTTTTGATTGACTGATACTTGCCGTTGCTGACCTTTATTAAGACGTCTGCGTTTTACCAAGCCCGTTAACCTGTTGTCGTGCTGGAAATGACGCTATCATACAACAAATTGCATTAAGAGAGCAGGGTAATGACAGAAGACGACAAGAAACAACGCCTAATTTGGATTGACCTCGAAATGACCGGGCTGGTACCGGAAGAGCATCACATTATTGAAGTAGCAACCATTGTTACTGACGCACAGCTGAACACCTTAGCGGAAGGGCCTGTCATTGCTATTCATCAACCTCAAAAGTACCTGGACAGAATGGACGACTGGAATGTCAAAACGCATACAGGTTCAGGCCTGGTTGAGCGAATAAAGCAAAGTGAGTACGACGAAAAGAAAGCAACAGCAGAAACCATTGAGTTTTTAAAACAATATGTTGATGCCGGGGTTTCTCCTATGTGCGGTAACAGTATTTGTCAGGACCGCCGTTTTTTAGCGAAACACATGCCTGAACTCGAAGCCTTTTTTCATTACCGGAACCTGGATGTCAGTACCTTAAAAGAGTTGGCAAAACGCTGGCAACCGGAAGTTGTTAATAGTTTCAAAAAGTCGGGTGCGCATGAAGCTTTGGCTGATATTCGCGAGTCTATTGCTGAATTGCAGCATTACCGAGAGCATTTTTTCAGCAAATAAGTCAATTGCGGCGCAAAAACTATTGACCTTATCGGTGGTATCAGTAGAATACACGCCGCACTGACGAAGCGGGAATAGCTCAGCTGGTAGAGCACAACCTTGCCAAGGTTGGGGTCGCGAGTTCGAATCTCGTTTCCCGCTCCAACGTCAGACTTTCCAGAATACTGCAATAGTACCAATACGCGGGAATAGCTCAGCTGGTAGAGCACAACCTTGCCAAGGTTGGGGTCGCGAGTTCGAATCTCGTTTCCCGCTCCAAGTTTTCTTTTCAAATTAGTTAACAAGTCTTTCTTTTCTACTGCTAAGACCTTGAAAGATCGGCTCTGCAACTTTCATCGGGAAGTTTCTGGGTAAGCGCTTACTCACTCTTTCAATAACGCTCTCTGTGTTCTTATGCATTATCGTAAGAATGTCCAGCATTTCTTTAAGACTATATTGCGCTTCCTTTGCCGAACTTAAGAAGTGGCGCCCGTAAATTTGAAATAGTTTTGATTTTCGGCCTTTTGAGCCTTTAAGTGTCATTGCCAGTTTTAAGTCTCTTAAATGAAGTCCTTGACCGCCAACTGCCGGGTATGCGGATAGAATGTCGTAGAGCGGAGTTAGCCTGAAGCCACCACCAGGTTCGATAAACACAGAAAAGTTTTTAGCATGTCCGTCGGTTGCGCCTAGCAGAAAAAATAGCACCTGTGCGGCCATAAAGGTTTGTCTGTCTTTATGGGCATTAGAAGAGCTTTGTAGGTGTTTCATAATTTGCGCTATGGACGGACCGCCGTCAGACTCGTACTTTCGAGCAGAAGGGCAGCTAAGCACCTGACAGTAATCCTCTTGCGGCAGCCGCATGAGCCAGGATTTATCGCTGGAGTGCTTGCGATCAAAACGTTCTACAGCCAAGGCTTTTACTCTACCTGTATTAACAACTTCACAAGCGGGCACGTCGAACCCGAATTCCCTGGCAATTTCCAGGCACAGTAGTTCATTTTCGACACTGTCGGATAAGTCGATAGTATGGTCTGCTCCTTGGATCTTGCCTATAGGTAGCTTGATGATGTGGCTTGTCGGTGTAGCTCCTTCGGGAATGCACCATTTATCTTCCATTTTCAGTAACGCTGTTTTCTCTTGCGCGCCGGCTATAGATATACGAAAGTCATTGAGCTCATTCACCATGCCAAGCGGTGCTTTTGACTGGTAGCCAAGAAGAACCTTTTCTAGCTCGCTTTCATTCAGAGTCTGGTAGTTTATTGTCTTTATATTGCCAGGTTGTTCCCCTTGAGGGTAAAACTGTAAAGCGCCTACCGTATCTCGGCCCACTGCTTTGAGAAGATCGAAAGGCTGTTTCGAGTCGGCTCGGTAGCGCGCAACAATCCTGTCCCGAACTTCCTGGCTATCGGGCAGAAGGTTATCGAAAAAGTTGATGACTTCAGGACCTTCGTAGGTGTTCCTTGTTAGAGGCATTGATAACGAAATGGGACGGGCACCCGGTGTCTCGAGCCAGTTGATACTGTAGTTAAAACGGTGGGCACCAGAGTTACCACGGTGCAGCTCACCGACCAGCAACCCGTTCATATAAATATCGAGTTTATCCATTACCATTCCTCATTCCATGAGTGTTCAGTGTTGTTTTCCTGAGCGTTTTCCTTGCTCTTAATACTTAACTCTAGCCCAAGTGCTGATAGAAGCCGAAATAACGTATCTATTTGGCTTTTCTCAGGAGACAGTTCAAAGCTTGAGACAGTGCCTTGTCTTAAACCAACGGATTCAGCAACGTTTGCCTGACTTAAACTTTGTCGTTTTCTTTCATCTTTTAAATGAACCGCTAACGCGTGGGGGCTTGTAATTTTCATACCTGTTCCTAAACGTGAGTCCGTTTAAGAACAGTATTATACGCATTTGCGTGTAAATCAAATTTTAATCGCTAGTGCGTGTACATGAATTTCTAAACGCACTAGCGACTAACCGAGTTTGAAGGTTTCACTAACTCTCTTTCGAGCTGTCCACAAACATCGCTATAGCACCGTCACCGGTAATGTTACAGGCGGTACCGAAGCTGTCTTGTGCCATGTACAAGGCTATCATTAAGGCGACTGCGGTTTCGCCGAAACCCAACATAGAGCCTAACAGGCCAACTGCAGACATAACCGCACCGCCTGGAACGCCTGGCGCAGCTAACATGACAATACCCAGCATTAAAATAAACGGCAGCATGGTAAAGAAGCCGGGAATAGCCAGTGAATTATGCAGCACCATAACCGCTACTGCACAGCTGACAATGGTAATGGTGGAGCCGGCTAAGTGCACCGTGGCACAAAGAGGCACCGTAAAGTTGGCAACGTCGTTATCGACTTTGTTCTTGCGCACGCTTTGCAAAGTAACTGGAATAGTGGCAGCGCTGGACATAGTACCGAGTGCGGTAAAATACGCCGGCAGCATATTTTTAATTAAAAACAGCGGCGAACGACCGGTTTTTATACCCGCCATAATGTACATAGAGGTGATGTAAACCCAGTGCAGTGCGACGGCAAGTATCAGAATAACGCCAAAGGTTTTCAGGGTGTTAAATACGGTACCGGCAACGGCCATTTCCGCAAAAATACCGGCAATATACAGCGGCAGTAAAGGAATAATGACCTTAACCAGCAGCAGCTCAATAATGTCACGGCCTTGATCCGACAGTTTCTTCAGGTTTTCGGCTTTGGTACTGGCAATACCCAACCCAAAAATAAACGCTAAAACTAGTGCCGACATCACTTCCATTAGCGGCGGAACCGACAGCTCAATAAAGGGTTCGATAGTGGTTTTGGCTTCTGTAGAAACACTCTGAGCGTCGGTTGTCAGCCATGGCACCACAACGCTGGCCGCAAAAAATGCAACAATGCCTGCCGTGACGGTAGAGGCATACGCAATGCCTAAAGTTTTACCCAGCAGTTTTCCCGAGTTACTGGGTAAGCCAGCAATACCGCTGGTAATAAAGAACAGAATAAGCAACGGAATAGTAAAGAACAGTAGCTGACCGAACAGCGTTTTAAAGGTCAGCAATACCTGACTGACCCACTCAGGCATGTAAAGCCCAATAAGAATACCGGCGACAATACCCGCCACTAGCTTAAGAATTAATCCCATAATATGTGACTCATTATTGTTATTTGAGAATGGAGGTACGCTTAGAGTAAACCCTTTAAATGTGCAACGACACTGCGACCTAAAGCGCTGAGATTATACCCGCCTTCGAGCGTCGATACGATACGACCGTCAGAATGTTTGTCGGCAATTTCTTTCAGCTTAACGCTTATCCAGTGGTAATCTTCTTCTTTCAGTAAGAACTGTGACATGTCGTCTTCGGCATGACCATCGAAGCCTGCCGAAATGAGTACCAGCTGAGGTTGGAACTCATCAAGTGCGTGGAACCATTTTTCTGAAACGGCTTGTTGCCATTGTTCGCCTTTGCAGCCAGCAGGTAGCGGCACGTTATGCACATTGCCCACGCTGTTGTCTTCGCCGGTGAACGGATAAAATGCCTGCTGGAACGACGAGCAAAACAAGATACGGTCATCGCCCTGAACAATGTCTTCAGTACCGTTGCCGTGATGTACGTCAAAATCGACAATAGCGATACGTTCAAGCCCGTGCTTTTCAATGGCGTGATACGCCGCAATGGCGATGTTGTTGAATAAACAAAACCCCATGGCTTTTGTGCGCGTAGCGTGGTGGCCGGGTGGTCTAACGGCACAAAACGCCTGTTTGTTGAGGGTGGTCATGACATCGTCAACGGCATTGACGGCGCTGCCAGCTGCTTTCAAGGCGGCGGTTAGGCTACCCGGTGTCACTAGGGTGTCCGGGTCTATCCATTCATGGTCGTACTCGGGAATTTCCGCACGAACAAAGTCAATATGTGCCTGCGAGTGTGCCGCCTGAATCGCTTCCCAGGGTGCTTCTGTTGCTTCTTTTCGTATGAGAACGAAGTCGAGCCCGGAGCGAATCAGTTGGTCATTAATGGCTTCAATACGGGCAGGGCATTCGGGGTGCTGCTCGTTAGGTATGTGTTTGAGGCAGTCATCGTGACTGAATACGACTATCGACATAATTTACTCACTGCCTTCTTTAAGGTTGAGCTTTAACAGAACCTCACCGGGTTCTTCACTCGGCAGGCGTTTAAATCCACCGCGCTCGAAGACACTGAGCATGGGTTTATTGGCGGCTAATACATAGGCTTGCATACTGTCCAGTCCGCGCTCCCGGGCTATGCGGATCATTTCATCTAAAAGCATGCCGGCCATGCCGCGGCCCTGATATTTTTCGCGGGTGACAAAAGCGACTTCACAGCTGTTTTGTGACTCAATGTAGTAGTAGCGTCCAACCGCCTGAATCTGAACCGCAGAGCCTTTTTGATGGACGATGCAAAGCGCCAAATCCTTAGACTGATCGACACTGACTAAGTTACAGGACTTTTCGCGGCTCATGCTGGTAGGCACGGCGTTATAACGTAATTGCAGAGTTTCCTTGGTATGCGAGTAGAAAAACTCCTGCAGCCGGCGTTCGTCAGACGGATAAAGTGGACGCAAATCAAAGTTCTCGCCGTTAATTTTTAGCTTTTTAAAGCCAACATCGCCAAGCTCCGGTACGTCGACAGGGGTTTGTTGCTGATAATGCGGCACCCAATAGTGCTTACGAACTTCCTGTAATAAGTGACTACGGAATTTAGGGTGAGCCACGCGAATTAATTCCATAGCCCGTTCACGAATGCTTTTTCCGCGCAACGAAGCGACACCGAATTCGGTCACCACATAATGAACGTGTCCGCGGGTGGTTACGACGCCTGCTCCTTCTCTTATAAATGGGACAATGCGGGATACTTTTCCGTCGTTTGTTGTTGACGGTAGTGCGATAACCGGTTTACCGCCTTTACTTAAGGAAGCTCCTCGACTGAAGTCCACCTGTCCGCCAATACCGCTGTAAAATTGGTGACCAATAGAATCCGACACGATTTGTCCGGTTAAATCGACTTCAATAGCGCTGTTTATAGCCACTAACTTATCGTTACGTGCGACATTCGCAGGTGAGTTAACGTATTCACTTGGATAAAAGCCTACGTGGGGGTTGTGATCGACAAAGTCGTATAGGGCTTTTGAGCCCATGCAGAAACTGGTCACGATTTTATTGGGGTGAAAGGTTTTCTTGCGGTTATTAATGACGCCGTTGAGCATTAAATGCATGACGTCGTCGGTAATCAGTTCGCTGTGAATGCCTAAATCTTTATGATTACTGAGATACCTCAACGCCGCTGCACAAATATTGCCAATACCAACTTGAAGGGTCGCGCCGTCTTCAACCAACAACGAAATATACTGACCAATACGCTCAATAATTTTGCTGTTGTCGTATTCTGGTGGAGCAAGTTCAGGCAGTGGAGTAGAGTGCTCCCAGAAGTAGTTAATTTGGTTTTCGTGCAAAAACGACTGGCCGTAGGTGACTGGCATTTGTGGGTTAACCTGAGCGATAACCGTCTTCGCAGATTTCGCTGCAGCGGCCACCACATCTACCGAAACCCCCATTGAGTGGTAACCGTACTTGTCACCAGGAGCGACCATAATCAGCGCTGCGTCCAATGGCAAGATACCATTATTGAATAGGTTCGGTATGTCTGAAATAAAGCTAGGCGTGTAGTCGGCTCGACCTTCATTAACAGCTTTACGAATGGTGCCTCCGCCAATGAAGAAAGTATTTACTTTAAATAATTGCTGATACTGAGGCTCCGCCCATTTGTTGTCGGACAGTGTCATAAGCTGCACAATTTCAATATCGTGCAGATCTTTTGAGTTTTCTATTAGGTCGTCAATAAGGGCAGTTGGTACGGCGGCATGAGAGCCGATAAAAATGCGCTGCCCTGACTTTAAAACTTTCGACCAGTTGATTTTGAGTGTTGTCATAACATCCGTTTTATCGCAGATGTATATTTTGTGCAATGGTTAAAATTCGGGTAAACTCGATGATTAATTAATAGCCGAAAAGACATAGCTCCATGTATAAAAAAAATAACAAATGGGCTCAATATTGGATGCTCGTACCTTTTCTTCTGTTACTGAGTGTGTTCGCTAACGCTAATCAGGAGTTGGTAGAGCATATCCATGGTGTTCCCGTTGACATGTCAATTGAAGAGCAACTGGATGAGTATTTGACGACGAATGGTCAGGCTGGTGTTGACTCAAACGCCTTGCTCTTTGAGGCTATTAATAATATCTCTGAGGACACTCCGGTAGCGACTCGCTCGCGCGCGCTTAGTTATAAAGCGTTTTGGCATTACGGTGAGGGTGATAAAGAACAGGCCTTTGAAACATTGAATGAATTACTGGCATTAGCTCAATATTCAGAGTTAGCGGATGTTGAAGTTGAGGCAAAAGCGACTCAGTTAGAGCTGCTCAACGCAGAGCAAAAAAGAGGCGAGGCGCTGCTACTGATTAGTGACATAGAAGTTCCACTTCCCAAGGCCCGAATGCCCCGCGTTCGTTATTACGCACATAACTTAATTTCCCGTATTTATAAAGATTGGAATCGTTACGACGACGCATTACGTCATTTGCTGCAAGCACAGACGGCGGTTAGTGAAACCGATAACGAGCGAACGGCTATTCGTAAACAGTACCTCGATTATTCAATATCAGTCATACAAGCAGAACTGAAAAATTGGCAGGGTGCATTAAATACGGTTAATCAAGGGATTGAAAACTCAAAACGCAACGACCTTCTGTACAGTTTGCCAGACTTCTATCTGCATAAGTCCTACGTAGAACACAAGCTCGAAAAGGACGAGGCGTCACTGGATTCACTTAAAAAGGCCTATAGCGTTGCAGTCGAAGATGACCGTAAAAACCTCTTACCGACTATTCTGAATAACTTTGGCGATTACTACATGAAGCGAGGGGACTGGAGCGAAGCGCGCAGTCACTTTAATGAGGCTTTGGAACTCGCCGAAGCGGCTGAAGATAAATGGATAGCTCAAACAATTCACTTTAATTTGGGTTATATCAAAGTTCGTAATAGTCAGGTGGAAGCAGGCCTTGAGGAAATGCGAAAAGCTGTCGAGTTTTATAAAAACGAAGGGCTAATGGTAGAAGTTGAGGGCTTGCTGGGTGAGTTGGCTGAAGCCTATGGATTCGCCGGGCAATATCAAAAACAAGCAGAGACATTAACTGAAAAGTTAGAACTGTCGAAAGAGCTCTATCAAAATGACCAACAGAATAATCTTGCGAACTTGCAACAGCTTTATGAAAGCAAGGACAAAGAGCAGCAAATAGAACTGTTGGAACGGCAAAACCGTCTTAAGGAACAACTGTTAGAAATTAATCAGCAACGTAACATGATTTGGCTGCTACTAGGTGTGGTCGCCCTGTTTTCTGCAGTATTCGTGTTCATTATGTACCGCAAAGCTCGAAAGGCTAACTTACGCTTAAAAGCGGCTAACAGTATGTTGGCAGACCAGTCTTTAAAAGACCCGCTTACAGGCTTGTGGAATCGACGGGCACTACAAAAAGAAATGGACGAGCGCAAGAAACATGGCGAGCGCCGTGATGCCGAAACCCAGTCCGATGGCTTAATTCTGCTTGATCTGGATTTTTTCAAACGTATCAATGACAAGTACGGTCACGCAGCGGGAGACGCTGTTTTGGCTGAGGTTAGCAGACGCCTGCAGATGGTTTGTCGAGACAGTGATAAGCTCATTCGGTGGGGTGGTGAAGAGTTTCTATTCTTGGTTCGCAATGTTGATGATGAGAACATAAAAAAGCTAAGTGAGCGTATACTCAGCGAGCTAGCAAAAAAACCAGTCGTTTTTGAAGGCCAGGAAATACCCGTTACAACGACTATTGGCTTCATTCGTCTACCTTTCTCGGGTGTTTCAGAAAAACAAATGGATTGGGAAAAAGTGCTTCAGGTTGCTGATATGGCTTTGTATATGGGTAAAGCACACGGACGGAACCGTGCTTGTGGGGTTACTAAGTTGCATGTGTCCTATGCAGAAGCCCAGGCAATACTAGAAACCGATTTATCTAAGGCACTAAATAATGAATGGATCTCTATGGAGACCATAGAGGGTCCTGAATCGCCGACTCAAGACCAGTCATGAAACTCTCTCAGTTTGGGCCCGGCGCGTTAGTCGCCGCGGCTTTTATCGGACCTGGTACCGTTGTTACGGCCTCGCTGGCCGGAGCAAACTTTGGTTACGCATTGCTGTGGGCTTTGCTGTTCTCCATTGTGGCCTGCGTTATTCTTCAGGAAATGTCGGCCCGCATTGGTTTGGTGACACAAGCCGGGCTTGGCGAAAACATCCGTAATAATCTCACTTCTGGCTGGCTTCGTTGGCTGGCCTTAATTCTTATTTTTAGTGCTATTGCTATTGGTAATAGTGTCTATCAGGGCGGCAACCTTTCCGGAGCCAGTTTAGGTGCTGGTGAGCTACTCGGGCCAGTACCAATACTGGATGTCTGGTTGAGCAATGCCTGGGCGCTTGTCATTGGTATTATTGCATTACTGATACTCTGGTCGGGTAACGCCAGGGTAATCGAGAAGACCCTGATTGGAATGGTTCTGCTAATGAGCGTGGCCTTTATCGGCACCTTTTTATTAACGGATCCGGACTGGAGTGCTGTATTTAAAGGTACCTTTGGGTTTTCATTGCCTACCGGGGCGACACTCACTGTCGTTGCGCTAATTGGTACCACGGTAGTTCCGTATAACATTTTCCTGCATGCCTCCAGTGTGTCTAAAAAATGGCAATCTCCGGATGACCTTTCAGCTGCTCGTCGGGACCTTTTTCTTTCAATACCTTTTGGTGGCCTCATTTCTATGGCTATTGTTGCCACTGCAGCTTCGGCGTTCTTTGGCCAGCAAGTGACAATTGAAAGTGCGGGCGATCTCGCCGGATCGCTGCGTCCACTTTTTGGCGACGGGGCTACTTACTTAATGGCAATCGGGTTATTCGCTGCGGGCATTTCATCGGCGACAACGGCGCCTTTAGCCAGTGCTTATGCATTATGCGGCATTATGGGTTGGTCGGTTAATTTACGAAACAGAGCTTTCAGAACGGTTTGGCTATCGATTTTGTTAATAGGTATTGTTATTTCAAGCGTTGGCATAAAGCCAGTAACGGTTATTTGGTTTGCTCAGGTTGCTAATGGGATTTTACTGCCAGTTATTGTCGGATTTCTGTGGTGGCTTTGTCAGAGTTCGATGTTAGGCAATTACCGTAACTCCGGTTTGCAAAATATGCTGGCTGCAGTCATCTTTTTAATTTCGGTGCTGCTCAGTGGCAGAAGTCTGGGCTCAGCATTTGGCTTTTGGTAAGAGAAAGGCTACGTCCTTGTAGCCAAAACTATGGAGTGTCTTTATTCCTCAGCTGCACCAACAAATTCTAATTCTTGTGGCTCGCTAGATTCTTCAATAGTGACGTTTTCGGTTAAGAAAAAGTTTACGTCATCATCGGTTTCTGGATCGTCCTCACTATTACAGGTAAGCGCGGCTGTGTAGTCTCCTGCTGCAACAAAGCCCATTGAGAAGTCATAGGTGTCTACCCCATCAAAATAAACCGCTGTGCTGGCATAAGGTTCGTTTTCTTCCGAACCGCCGTTATCAGCTAAGGTTGTTTCATCAAGGTCACTGCCTTCGTAGAGATAAACATAAGCTACCGGTTCTTCTGTGTCTTCTGGTGCTACGGTACAGGTTTCGTTAAATAACAACGCTCCTTCAGCAACAGTACCTTTCAGGTGACCAACAGCAGAGTTATCAACCAGACGAACGCCGCGTGGCTTAAGGATGTAGTGATCCTGGCCGACCGGGTTAGTCATGGCGTGGCGCAAATCAAACTCAACGGTAAAGTTAAGGTTTCCGCCTGCATCGGCAACAAAGCCGTCTAACTTCAATTCGTTTGAAGGGACTTGTACGGCAACTTTTTCAGCTTCACCATCATCGTTGGTGTCTGTCATGATGTAAGAACCTTCAGCCATTACCAGTCTTAGCTGTCCATACTGACCTGCATCAATTTCTGCATTTTCAAGAAAAACCATCGAGTCGTTGCCCGTAAACTCTAGCAAGTCGATGCCAATGGTATTTGCAATGGGTTGGCCATCTTCGTCGGTACAAAGGTCATTCTCTTCAGGCGCTTCGATATCCTCACCGACGGTGAAAGTGCGGGGCTCATCGCCGTTACCGGTGAGCTCAACTGCGTTAAAGCAGGCAACAACAGACTCAGCGTTGTCTACCGGGGCGTCACTAATGCCCAGAGAGAATTGGGCAGTATCGGTGTTATTGTCATCACTGTCAGAGCCTCCGCATGCGACTAGCCCTAACGTGGCGGTGGCTAGTGTCGTTAACATTAACTTATTCACAGTGCTCTTCCTTCTTATTTACGAAACAACTTGAAATAAAATGACATTATTTCTTACACACGGCTAATTTATAGGTGCTCTAGAGAACTGTGAAAAGGCATTTTACAAAAATTTTCGTTGACAAAAGTTTGATATCGCTCTATATCGTCTTTGTCGTATACAACGACAGACTTTTTGTTCGGTTTTAGTCTGTAGGAAGGGCTTACACATGACCAAGATGACCCGTGAAGTATTGTTAAAGAAACCGTTTAACGATTTCCGCAACTACCCTTATGGCTTTTCTCGCTCAGGCGATTTCTCTATTCGCGAAAGCGATGCGTTGACCCATTACGGCTGCCTCATTACGGCAATGCTGTCGGGAGAGTTTGAACCTGTTTTACAAGAAGATATTGAGTTACTGGCTGCGTGTCGGGGGGAGCAAGCCCCCGCAACGCACGTAGAAAAGGTTTGGGCAAAGTATCAGGCACGTATACATCGTCCAAAAGTAGCCAGTATGTACGGGCGCGGTAAATTTGCTGATGACTCATTTAGCTCAGCGTCTGATACTGAAGATGATCTGATTGTTGAAGATTAACAGTGTGTTTAGAGCTTAATAAATAGCGGCATTAAACAGAGGTTTATTGCCGCTACAAAGACGGATTCTAAATTTAACCTTCTCGTTTTATCGCACGGTGCGCGATATCGGTGCGATAATAGGCATCATTCCAGTTAATTTTATCAACCAGCTGATAGGCAAGTTGTTGAGCTTCAGTAACGGTTTTACCCAGGGCTGTACAACAGAGAACCCGGCCACCACTTGTCACCACATTGCTGTCATCCATTTTAGTACCTGCGTGGAACACCTTCTGGTTTTCAGAAGCTTGTTCAGGAAGGCCGTGAATGACATCTCCTTTGTTGTAACTTTCAGGATACCCTCCGGCAGCCATAACCACACCAACCGCAGCGCGCTCATCAAAGTCGATAGGCGCCTGATTAAGTTTGCCTTCAATTGCCTGTTGGCAAAGCTCAACCAGATCCGACTTTAAGCGCATCATAATGGGCTGAGTTTCAGGATCCCCAAAGCGACAGTTGTATTCCAGAACTTTGGCAGTGCCGTCTTGTGCAATCATTAAACCGGCGTATAGGAAGCCTTTGTATGGTGCTCCTTCTGCAGCCATTCCGTCGACCGTCGGCTTAATTACGTGGCGCATAACCCAGTCATGAATTGCCGGAGATACGACAGGCGCAGGCGAATAAGCACCCATACCACCGGTATTCGGTCCTTTATCGCCGTTATCACGTGCTTTATGATCCTGGCTTGACGCAAAAGGTACTGCGTGTTCGCCGTCCACCATCACAATAAAAGAGGCTTCTTCACCGCGTAAAAACTCTTCAATAACGACGCGATGCCCGGCATCGCCGAAACGATTACCAGCCAGCATATCGTCGATAGCGGCATTGGCCTGCTCAAGGCTTTCAGCAATAATAACACCCTTGCCAGCGGCAAGGCCGTCTGCCTTTATGACAATAGGAACACCTTTTTCAGCGACGTAAGCTTTGGCAGCCTCAACCTCTGTAAAGTTTTGGTAGTCGGCGGTGGGTATATTGTGGCGCTGCAGAAAGTCTTTACTGAACGCTTTAGAGCCTTCTAGCTGCGCCGCTTTAGCCGTGGGGCCAAATGCGGCGAGTCCTTCTTCACTGAAGCGATCAACAATGCCCGCGACTAAAGGCGCTTCCGGACCAACAATGGTCAGTTCAACACCTTCGCTTTTGGCAAAGCTAAGCAAACCCTCAATGTCTTCGGCGCTGATGGCCACATTTGTCAGGTTTGGCTCACGCTCTGTACCTGCGTTACCCGGGGCAACATATACGCACTCCACTTGCTGTGATTGTGCTGCTTTCCACGCCAGAGCGTGCTCACGGCCTCCGCCGCCAACGACCAATACTTTCATAAGGTTAGTTCTGTCCTTTAGTCTGTAACGGGTTTGCGAAACTTCAAGGTGAAGCGATCACTTTCACCAATGGCTTCATATTTTTCTCTGTTTTCTTCACCCAGCGTCAGGGTTGGAGGTAAAGTCCAGACACCTTTAGGGTGATCAGCTGTATCTTCTGGGTTTGCGTTGATTTCGGCACTAGCCACAAACTCGAAACCGGCTTGTTCAGCTAAATCTATTACCCAGCTTTCTTTTACATAGCCAGAGTCTTTAAAAGCTTCAGCATCTTTTGACTCGGGCAGACGATGGTCAACGATACCCAGCATACCGTTAGGTTTCAGCGTTTGATAAAACTGACGGAATGCCTGAACGACACCTTCTTCACCTTCTTGCATATACCAGTTGTGAAGGTTGCGGAACGTCAGTACACGATCAGCGCTACGGGCGGGTGCCAGATCAGTGTCTTTACCCGGTGCAAATTCGGTCAAAATAACATTGCCATAGAGCGGGTTAGTGGTTAATTTTTCTTTGAAATTATTCAGTGAGCGTTGGTAGTAATCGCTACCTGAATCTTCCGGGAAGTGTGCAGCATAAAGCTGTCCTTCATCCGCCAGATAAGGGGCTAAAATTTCAGTATACCAACCTCCACCTGGCCAGATTTCCACTACCGTCATACTCGGCTCTAACTCAAAAAACTCTAAAGTTTCTTTTGGGTTACGGAATTCATCACGAGCAGCGTATTTGTCGGTGCGGGATTCATGGTCGACTGCTGTTTGTAAAGAGTCCGCTTCGGGGGCTGGAGAGCAAGCACTAAGAGCACTTGCTAATGCTATGACAGAAACGGATGTTATTATTTTTTTCATGCTATCACCTGTAGAGTTGGGAACTTGTCTATAAGACTAGCCCCCAAACGTTACGGACGCAATGCTATGCTCACTGGTTAAGTTGTTTAGTGGCGGAAATGTCTCATGCCGGTGAATACCATCGCGATACCGTGTTCATTCGCAGCGGCGATGATCTCTTCGTCACGGATAGAGCCTCCTGGCTGAATGATAGCGCTAATACCTGCTTCGGCAGCGGCATCAATACCATCTCTGAACGGGAAGAAAGCATCAGAAGCCATAACGGAACCTGGCACACTAAGATTTTCGTCGGCCGCTTTTATACCGGCAATTTTAGCGCTGTAAACGCGGCTCATTTGGCCGGCGCCTACGCCTACTGTCATGCCGTCTTTGGCATAAACAATGGCATTAGACTTAACAAATTTGGCGACTTTCCAGCAGAACAACAGATCAGTCATCTGCGCGTCTGTTGGTTGCTTTTCAGTAACTACTTTCAATTCGTCTGAGTTAAAGTCCTGATTGTCGGTATCTTGTACTAATAAACCGCCATTAACTCGCTTGTAGTCTAGCTGGGTGTTGGTTTCTTCCCAATCGCCACACTCTAACAAACGAACGTTCTTCTTACCGGCAACCGCAGTTCTGGCTTTGTCGCTGACACTCGGCGCGATAATAACCTCAACAAACTGGCGTTCGACAATGGCTGTTGCTGTTGCTTCATCTAATTCGCGATTGAAAGCAATAATGCCGCCAAAAGCAGAAGTTGGATCGGTCTTAAAAGCGCGATCATAAGCATCGGTAATCGACTCACCAATTGCGACACCGCAAGGGTTTGCATGCTTAACAATAACGCAGGCCGGCTCCGCAAAGCTTTTTACGCATTCAAGCGCAGCGTCTGTGTCTGCAATATTGTTAAAGGACAACGCTTTGCCCTGAATTTGCGTTGCGCTGGAAACCGTCCCTTTTGGTGCATTGCGTTCAGTGTAAAATGCGGCTGACTGGTGTGAGTTTTCGCCGTAGCGTAAGTCCTGCTTTTTCGATACCTGCAGGTTTAATGTCCGCGCAAAGTCATTTTCACTCAGTTGCTTACCAAGGTAATTTGCAATCATGCCATCGTATTGGGCGGTGTGTTCAAATGCAGCGACCGCTAAGTCAAAACGCGTGCTGTAGTTGACTCCACCCTGTTCTTCAAGTTCAGCAAGCACGCGTTGGTAGTCATTGGCATTTACAACAATGGTCACATCTTTGTGATTTTTGGCTGCGGCACGAACCATCGTCGGGCCGCCAATATCGATGTTTTCTATCGCGTCCTCTAACGTGCAACCTTCTTTGGCTACCGTTTCAGCAAAGGGATACAGATTAACCACAACCATATCGATAGGCGCAATATTCTGCTCTTGCATTATCGCCTGATCGATATCGCGACGACCTAAAATGCCTCCGTGAACTTTCGGATGCAAAGTTTTGACGCGCCCGCCCATAATCTCTTCCTGGCCGGTATGCTCAGAAACGTCAATAACGGTTATGCCTGAATCGCGAAGTAGCTTAGCGGTGCCACCTGTAGAGAGAATTTCAATGCCTTTTTTGGCCAGAGATTGAGCGAATTCAACAATACCGGTTTTATCAGAAACACTGATTAAAGCGCGTTGGATTGGACGGGTTTCCATTGTTTTGCCTTTCTATAACTCAGTTAAATTACGGGGGAGGTCAATAAAAAAAGGGCGCCAAAAGGCGCCCAAAAAATTCTTAATTCATGCCGTATTTTTTCAGTTTTTTGCGTAAAGTGCCGCGGTTAATACCTAACATGGTTGCGGCGCGGGTTTGATTACCCCGGGTATAAGTCATGACTTCTTCTAGTAGCGGCGCCTCCACCTCGGATAACACCAGCTCGTACAATTCTTCAGGGTCCTGACCGTCTAGCTGGCGCAAAAAGCTATTTAGCGCTTGCTTCACGGAGTCACGCAACGGCTTTGGCTGTGCGTTATTACCGATAGTGGTCAGGGGAGATACGTTTTCACGACTAGGGTTTTGATCAAACATAATACGCTTATCTCTTCTCTACAGTGACAAAATAATCTTCAAGTGTCTTGAGTTGCTCGCTGGCGTCTTCAAGACGATTAAATGTTTGCCTGAATTCATCATTGCTGGCCTTTTCTTTTAAATACCAACCAACGTGTTTCCTGGCGATTCTGACACCCTGGTAACTGCCGTAAAACTCGTGCAATTTACCAACGTGATGAATGACGGTTTCAGCCACTTCAGCTAGCGACGGCGGTTTCAGTTCCTTGCCTGTTTCAAGAAAGTAAGCAATTTCTCTAAACAGCCAGGGGTTACCCTGCGCGCCACGACCAATCATAATGGCATCTGCCCCGGTATACTCAAGAACTTGTTTTGCCTGTAACGGTGTACGAATATCGCCGTTAGCAACAACGGGAATCGAAACGGCGTTTTTAATTGCTTTTATCGTGTCGTATTCTGCATTACCTTTATACATGCAGGCGCGAGTACGACCGTGAATAGCAAGTGACTGAATACCACAGCGTTCTGCTAACTGCGCTATATCAATACCGTTTTTATGTTCAGGATCCCAGCCGGTTCTTGTCTTTAGCGTTACCGGAACGTCGACAGCGTTAACGACTGCTGTCAGTATCTCTTCAACTAACTCAGGGTGTTGCATAAGCGCCGAGCCAGCCATTTTTTTATTCACCTTTTTCGCCGGGCAGCCCATATTTATATCGATAATCTGCGCGCCCATACTGACATTAACCCGCGCAGCTTCAGCCATTAGCTCTGGTTCAGAGCCCGCTATTTGCACGGCACGAATGCCAAGCTCTCCCGAATGATCCATGCGTTGCCTGGATTTATCGGTCTGCCATACCTTGGGGTTACTGGACAGCATCTCTGATACTGTAAGCCCAGCCCCCGTGCTGTAACACAGCTGACGGAACGGCTGGTCAGTAACTCCAGCCATGGGAGCTAATATGACCTGATTGTCGAGTTGATATGGGCCAATCCGCATCGGTTAAAAACTACGCAGCGAAAGGGTGAGGAATTTTAGGGAATTTGCGCAATAAAGAAAAGGCTATTTATTACGCAATTTGGGTCTTTTTTTCATTTTTTACTATTGACAAAGCGGACGCTTGTTAACCAACCCGAGTGCCGCTGAGCATTGCCCAGTCGCCGTCTATAGTCGGAGTGTCGAACTGTATCTGAGGTTGATAAGCTTCAATAACCCCTTCTATCTGTCGCTCCAATATACCGGATAAAACTAACTGTCCACCCGGTGCAACAAAATCCAGTATCGTATCGGCAAGTTCGCGTAAGGGGCCGGCAAGAACATTGGCCATAACCAAATCAACCTGAGTGTTAGGTTGCTGAGTTGGTAGGTAAAGACTGAATTTATCACCGACCTTGTTACGTTCCGCGTTGTCTTTTGTCGCAATCAGGGCTTGCTGGTCGATATCAATACCTATGACATGCTTAGCGTCAAATAGTAATGCGGCAATGCCAAGAATTCCGGATCCACAACCAAAGTCGACAACGGTCTTTCCTGTGGGGGGATTTGCATCTACCCAACGTAAACACATCGCGGTGGTAGGGTGTGTTCCTGTTCCAAAAGCCATGCCGGGGTCTAGTAAAATATTAACGGCATCCGGTTGCGGCACTTGCCGCCAGCTAGGACATATCCATAAATTTTCGCCAAACCGAATAGGATGGAAGTTATCCATCCATTCGCGTTCCCAGTCCTTGTCTTCCAGTGGGTCGACTTTGTATTGCAAGTTGCTGTCGAAAACGTTGGACTGTTTCAGGTTGGCAATAATCGCTTTTATATCAGCTTCAGCGTCAAACAAGCCCGTCGCTAACGTGTGTTCCCACAATATAACGTCGCCGGGGCGTGGCTCAAAAATGGGTGTATCGGCGCCGTCGCGGTATGTAACCGCCTGAGCGCCGTTAGCCATGAGCATGTCCCCCACCTGGGGAGCATGCTCTTCACTGCAAGAAAGCGTCAGTTGAATCCAGGGCATTAATTAATGCCCACCCAAACCAAGCTTTTTCTCAAGATAATGAATGTTGGTACCACCGTGCTGGAAGTTTTCGTCTGCCATAATCGATTTTTGCAGAGGAATGTTGGTTTTAATGTTCTCGATGATCAATTCACTCAAAGCATTACGCATACGAGCGATAGCAATATCGCGGTTCTCGCCGTAAGTAATCAACTTGCCTATCATTGAGTCATAGTTAGGCGGTACTTTGTAATCCGCGTAAACGTGTGAGTCCCAACGAACACCAAAGCCGCCCGGAGAGTGAAAGCGGGTGATAGTACCGGGTGACGGGGTAAAAGTATCAGGGTCTTCGGCGTTAATCCGACACTCAACCGCATGGCCGCGAATAACGACATCTTCCTGACTAATGGATAGCTGGCGGCCTGCTGCTATGCGCAGTTGCTCTTTAATTAAGTCGATACCAGTGACCATTTCAGTAACCGGGTGTTCAACCTGAATACGCGTGTTCATTTCAATGAAGTAAAACTCGCCGTTTTCATACAAAAACTCAAAGGTACCAGCACCGCGGTAACCCAGCTCTACACAAGCTTTAGCACAGCGCTCACCAATGAACTTGCGCATTTCCGGAGTAATACCGGGAGCCGGTGCTTCTTCAACGACTTTTTGGTGACGACGTTGCATAGAGCAGTCACGTTCACCTAAATGAATGGCGTTGCCTTGCCCGTCGGCCAATACCTGAATTTCAACATGGCGAGGGTTCTCAAGGAATTTTTCCATATAAACAACAGGGTTGCCGAACGCTGCACGAGCTTCGTTTTGAGTCATAGTAATAGAGCTCAGCAGCTCGCTTTCTTTTCGTACAACTCGCATACCGCGACCACCGCCGCCGCCTGCTGCTTTAATAATAATTGGGTAGCCGATGCGCTTGGCAAGCTTCATATTACGCTCGTCATCATCGTCCAGCGGGCCGTCGGAGCCTGGTACGCAGGGAACTCCGGTTTTCTTCATTGCTTTAATCGCTGATACTTTATCACCCATAAGGCGAATGAGATCAGGTGTTGGGCCAACAAAGATGAACCCGGACTGTTCGACCTGTTCGGCAAAGTCAGCGTTTTCAGCAAGAAAGCCATAACCCGGATGGATGGCCGCAGCATCGGTAATTTCAGCTGCGCTTATAATTCGTGGGATATTCAGGTAGCTTTCGTTTGCTGGCGCTTTACCGATACAAATAGCTTCGTCAGCAAGTAAAACGTGCTTTAAATTTCTATCAACCGTTGAATGAACTGCCACTGTTTTAATGCCGAGCTCTTTACAGGCTCGCAGTATGCGCAGTGCAATTTCGCCACGGTTGGCAATGACCACTTTATCTAACATGACAAATTCCTGCGGTTACTTTATTCAATGACAAACAGAGGCTGATCAAATTCAACTGGCTCTTCGTTGTCTACTAAAATTTGCTTAACGACACCGGATTTGTCAGCTTCAATTTGGTTCATCATTTTCATGGCTTCAATAATGCACAGTGTTTCGCCAGCATTAACACGCGAGCCTACAGTGACAAATGGTTTGGCATCAGGCGACGGTGATTCATAGAAAGTTCCAACCATCGGCGAACGAACAACATGACCGCTAATTTCTTCGCTGGCTGGCTCTGCTGAAGCTGCTGGTTGGCTTGCCTGCGCCGGTGCCGCTGGGGCTTGCTGAGGCTGTGGCGCATACTGCATTGGCGCAGGTTGCGCACTGTAACGGTTAATCCGAACGGATTCCTCACCTTCGGTTATTTCCAGTTCAGCAACGCCAGATTCTTCAACGAGCTCAATCAGTTTCTTAATTTTTCGGATATCCATGCTAACGTCTACCTTTAGTTATCTGTGTTATTCAATATGTTTAAAGCTGCTTGTAATGCGTATTCGTAGCCACGGGCACCAAGCCCGCAGATAACGCCGTCAGCCGCATCCGCTAAATACGAATGGTGGCGGAAGCTCTCCCGGCGATAAATATTAGAAAGATGTACTTCGATAAAAGGGATTTGCACAGCTAGCAGAGCATCACGCAGCGCAATGCTGGTGTGAGCGTATGCTGCTGGATTGATCACGATATAATCGACAGAGTCTTTGGCGGCTTGTTGGATCCAGTCAATCAACTGATGTTCAGCATTTGACTGCCTGAAATCCAGCGAAGCGGATTGCTTTTTGGCAATAGCGTCTAATGACTGGGCGATGTCATCCAGACTTTGATTGCCGTAAACCTCTGGCTCACGTTGTCCAAGTAAGTTTAGGTTAGGGCCATTTAGCACCAATATTTTAAAACGTTCTGCCATTGTGCCGCCATCTGCTGTGAAGTTACGGTAACTATTAAAATTGACCATAACTTTCAGTTTGGGTTCCTATAACAACAGTATTATAGGGAAAAAAAGCAAGATTGCAGCACTTTACTGGTCTTATCAGCGCATTTAGGCACAAGTTTACTCGGAAACTATCTTTTCCAGGTGCTTTTCAAAATCGTCAGCGTTCATATAACCGGTAACCCGGTACTCAACTCGTTCCTTGCCTTCAGGGTCAAAGAACAGAATTGTGGGTAATCCCAGTACCTGGTAGCGGCTTAGGATTTCGACATCTTGCGCGTTATTGCGAGTAACGTCTGCCTGAATCAGCCTAAATTGCTCGAATTGGGCCTGAACTCCGGTGTCTGAGAAGGTGTACTGTTCAAACTCTTTACAGGCAACACACCAGTCCGCGTAAAGGTCCAGCATAACCCAGCCGTCGCTATTTTCGACTTGTTGCTGTATTTCGTTAACGCTGCTTACTTGGGTGAACAAACCATGACTTTGCTGTTCTAACTGCGCTTTATTGACTTGCCAATAGCTTCCCGCGGTAGCCATAGCCGCTAATAAAATAACTGCAGTGACTTTGGTTGCAGTCCTGATTGACTGGCTGATTGCTGCTGCCAGTGATACTGCCGCGAGAATAAAATAGAAAATCCACAACCACATACTGATGCTGGTGGGAAGTAATCGTTCTACTAAAAATAAACTGACCGCTAAGAGTAACCAGCCGAAAAACTGTTTCACCACCACCATCCATGCTCCGGCTTTTGGCAGAAGCTTCCCGCCGCTTAACCCGAACAATATTAATGGAACACCCATACCCAGACTTAAGGCATAGAGAATTGCTGCACCGTTAATAATGTCGCCGGACTGCGCGATAAAAAGCAACGCGCCTGAGAGCGGGGCTGTGGTGCAAGGCGATGCAACCAGTCCGGAAATAGCTCCAATAATAAAGACACCAACAACATTTCCGCCGCTCTGCTGACCACTTAGGCTTTGTAGTTTTGACTGCCAGCTAATGGGCAGTTGCAGGGTATAGGCACCAAGCATACTGAGAGCAAAGAGCGCAAACAGAACCGCAAGAACAATAAGCACGGCCGGGTGCTGAAAATAAGCCTGATACTGCATACCTGCTGAGGCGACGACCAAACCTAATAAAGAATAGGTAATGGCCATGCCCTGTACATAGATAAAAGAGAGCCAAAGCGTGTTTTTCCAGGTGCGTTCACGGTTGCCCAAAACCACCCCGGATAAGATGGGGTACATGGGAAAGACGCAGGGAGTAAAAGCTAAACCAATACCCAGGGCAAAAAATAACAGTAAAGTGATAATTAAGTGTTGGTCTTCTATCCCGAAAAGACTGTTACCAGCGTTCTCTGCTGGTGCTGAAATGTCGCCGTTACCACCATTTGTAGGTAGTTTTATCTGCTTTTCTGTTGGTGGATAACAAAGTCCTGCATCGGCACAACCCTGGTAAAGAATGCTAATACTGCCACCTGAAAAGGATGGATCCAGCGTAAAAGACCATTCAACGTAGTTACGGTAAACAATCGATTCGCCAAAAAACTCGTCCGTATGAGGCTCGCCTTCAGGAAATTCGGGGGCTTGCGCAGCAGCGTTTGAGGGCACGACCTTAAACCGGTGTTGATACAGGTAGTATTCCGGGGCGATGACCCAACTGACAGTGATCTTGTCGCCGTCTACTTCGCTCTCAAAATCAAAAGCCTGAGCGACGGGTAAAAACTCATTCTGTTGCTGAAAAGGGTTAGATTGAACACCATGAGCAACTGGCGCAACGAAGGTTAGCGCTAAGGTAAAAAGTACCAGGCAAGAGATGAGCCGTTTTATCATTTGACTGAATCCTGTATCCACGTCAGGTAATCGGGTAACCCGTCTTCTATGTTAATACTGATTAACTCCGGGGAATCGTAGGGGTGATTCGCACTGACAAAGTCTTTTATGTCACTGAAACAGTCATCGGTTGATTTTATCAGCATAAGCCATTCTTCATCTTCATGTATTTGCCCTTGCCAGGAGTAAACCGATGTCATATTAGGCACTATATTGACGCAGGCGACGAGCTTTTTCTCAACTAAGTTGCGGGCTAGTTGTTTCGCAGAAGAGTGACTGTCTGTGGTGCATAAAATCAATTTGGGTTGCTGAGTCATAGAACCTCCATATAGCGCCAGTGAGTTTGGCAAATTACCATAAAATTTTTTGCGCTTCCCCCTTGATAACAAAAATTCCTCCCCCATTTAATGAGCACGATGATTTTTACACGCCCCTTAGGGGTACTAACCACTAACAACAATAGGTTGAGGAGTTATCAACAATGAAACTTCGTCCTTTACACGATCGAGTCATTATCAAACGCACCGAAGTTGAAGCAAAATCGGCTGGCGGTATTGTTCTGACTGGTTCTGCGGCAGAAAAGTCCACTCGCGGTGAAATCGTAGCAGTAGGCAAAGGCCGCATTCTGGATAACGGTGAGGTACGTGCACTAGACGTAAAAGCTGGTGACAAAGTGCTATTCAATGAAGGCTACGGTGTTAAAACCGAAAAGATTGATGGTGAAGAGTACTTAATCATGAGCGAAAGCGACATTCTGGCAATTGAAGAATAAGACGCCTGAATCGCTTATTAGCACAACCGAATAAACGCATTTAAGAGGAAAGCAAAAATGGCAGCTAAAGAAGTCAAATTTGGTAATACAGCACGTCAAAAAATGCTGAAAGGCGTAAATGTTCTTGCTGACTCAGTAAAAGTTACCCTGGGTCCAAAAGGCCGTAACGTTGTATTAGATAAATCGTTTGGCGCACCAGTTATCACTAAAGACGGTGTTTCTGTTGCGAAAGAAATCGAGCTGGAAGACAAGTTCGAAAACATGGGCGCTCAGATGGTTAAAGAAGTGGCGTCTAAAGCGAACGACGAAGCGGGTGACGGTACAACAACCGCAACCGTTCTGGCTCAGGCAATTGTAAATGAAGGTTTGAAGTCAGTAGCCGCGGGCATGAACCCAATGGATCTTAAGCGCGGTATCGACAAAGCCGTTGTTGCGGCCGTTGAAGAGCTGAAGAAAATTTCTCAGCCTTGTGCCGATAGCAAAGCTATTGCTCAGGTAGCAACTATATCTGCAAACGCGGATCACACTATTGGTGAAATCATTGCTCAGGCAATGGATAAAGTAGGCCAGGAAGGTGTGATTACCGTTGAAGAAGGTCAGGCGTTAACCGATGAACTGGATGTGGTTGAAGGCATGCAGTTCGACCGTGGTTACTTGTCTCCTTACTTCATCAACAATCAGGAAAGCGGTTCGGTTGAATTAGACAATCCGTTTATTCTGTTGATTGATAAGAAAATCTCTAATATCCGCGAATTATTGCCGGTATTAGAAGGTGTGTCTAAAGCCGGTAAACCTCTGTTGATTATTGCTGAAGACGTTGAAGGCGAAGCGCTGGCAACTCTGGTTGTTAACAACATGCGCGGCATCGTTAAAGTTGCAGCAGTTAAAGCCCCCGGCTTTGGTGATCGTCGTAAAGCGATGCTGCAGGACATTGCTGTTCTGACTGGCGGTACTGTGGTTTCTGAAGAAATTGGCATGGAGCTGGAAAAAACTCAGCTGGAAGACTTAGGTACAGCGAAGCGCGTTGTCATTACTAAAGACAACACCACAGTTGTTGATGGTAACGGTGACGACAAAGCGATTGATGGCCGAGTTAACCAAATTAAGCAGCAGATGGAAGACACTACGTCTGACTACGACCGTGAAAAACTGCAAGAGCGTTTGGCTAAATTAGCTGGCGGTGTTGCGGTGATTAAAGTCGGCGCTGCTACTGAAATGGAAATGAAAGAGAAAAAGGCACGCGTTGAAGATGCGTTGCATGCAACCCGCGCCGCTGTTGAAGAAGGTGTAGTACCTGGTGGTGGTGTTGCTCTGGTTCGTGCGGCAAGCAAACTGCATGAGTTACGCGGTGACAACGAAGATCAGAACGTTGGTATTCGTCTGGCATTACGTGCAATGGAAGCGCCTTTGCGCCAAATTGCTATGAATGCCGGTGCTGAAGGTTCTGTGGTTGCTAACAGTGTTCGTGGTGGTGAAGGTAACTACGGTTACAACGCTGGTAACGACACTTATGGCGATATGCTGGAAATGGGTATTTTGGATCCAACCAAAGTCACTCGTTCAGCACTGCAGTTCGCAGCTTCTGTTGGCGCGCTGATGATCACCACTGAAGCTATGATTGCTGACATTCCACAGGATGACAACGCAGGCGGTATGCCAGGCGGTGACATGGGTGGAATGGGCGGTATGGGCGGCATGATGTGATGCGCTCAAAGCTCATTTAAACAAGGGAGCCATTGCGGCTCCCTTTTTTTATGGAATTTTTTTGTAAAATCGTACTCTAATCAAATGTTGGCGCCCTTGGAGAAAGTATGGGAGGAAAGTTAGCATGCGTGTTCAAGGTATATTAGGAACAGTTTTATTATCTTTCAGTTTTTCGGCGTTAGCCGGAACGGCTGAGGTTTCGTGGAAAGATGTTGATAGTTACACAGATATTCGACCTGCGGATGGACTGAAAGATCGCTATCAGCAAAAGGTAATGGACAATTTGACCGAACACTTTAAAAGTTTGGCCGCAAAACTGCCTGAAGAGCAAAAGCTAGAAATTACAGTAACGGATGTTGACTTAACCGGTCGTCTTGAGCCCACGTTTGGACGCTCAACTTCCAATTTCGTCCGTATTGTTCGGGAAATAGACTTCCCCAGAATGGAATTCGATTATCGCTTGGTTGGTAGTGCAGGGGAAGTTTTGAAGGAAGGCCAGGCAAATGTGAAAAACATGAGCTTTAACTACGATGGCCTGGCGTCAAGAGTACGTCGAAATGATCTGTATTTCGAAGAAGAAATGCTAACAGACTGGTTTGAAGAAACGTTACTTAACCAGCCTGACGAATAGCTGAGGGTGTTCAATATTCTGTGTCAGCCAAGTTTTCATAAATCTATGTGAGCATCCAGTCGGCCCTCGAAGTGGATGGTCAGCTGAGACAGTGTCAGACTCCAGTTTTGCACCGGATGCGACCACCGT